>OLVT01002506.1_pt1 | contig 12467 bp, 7 predicted proteins | sample 1673241 | NCBI WGS metagenome assembly OLVT01 (sample SAMEA3178936, study PRJEB25190) | human gut metagenome | biome: human gut; feature: human-associated habitat; material: faeces | place: Austria | collected 2013 | reverse complement strand
GCTATAACGGAATCCGGCACGCCGGCCAGCTTTGCAACCTGGATGCCGTAGCTCTTATCTGCACCGCCTCGGACAATCTTGCGCAGGAATACGATGTCGTCTCCCTGCTCCTTTACCGCTATACAATAATTTTTCACCCCTGCTATGGTGCCTTCCAGCTCTGTCAGTTCATGGTAATGGGTGGCAAACAGTGTCTTGGCTCCCAATAGCTTGGAATTGCTTATGTGTTCTATTACAGCCCAGGCAATGGACAATCCGTCAAAGGTGCTGGTTCCCCTTCCGATTTCATCCAGTACCAGAAGACTGTTTCTGGTGGCATTGCGCAGGATGTTGGCCACCTCTGTCATTTCCACCATGAAAGTGCTCTGTCCGCTGGCCAGATCGTCGGAAGCCCCCACCCTGGTGAAAATACGGTCGCATATGCCGATATCAGCCTCCTGGGCCGGCACAAAACTGCCCAGCTGGGCCATAAGCACAATCAGGGCCACCTGGCGCATGTACGTGGATTTACCCGCCATGTTGGGGCCGGTGATAACGGACAGCCGGTTCTTTCCATTGTCCAGAAAGGTGTCGTTGGCCACAAACATGTCGTCCCGCATCATCTGCTCCACCACGGGATGGCGGCCGTTCTTAATCTGAATCACGCCCTTGTCGTTGATGGAGGGCTTCACATAGTTGCGCCGGGTTGCCACCACGGACAGAGAACAGAATACGTCGATTCCAGCTATGGACTTGGCCGTCTTTTGAATGCGGATGACCTCTGCCCCGATTTTGTCCCTGACCTCGCAGAACAGGTCATACTCCAGGGACACCAGCTTTTCCTCCGCGCCCATGATGATGTCTTCCAGCTGCTTTAATTCATCGGTGGTAAACCGCTCCGCGTTGGTCAGGGTCTGCTTGCGGATATAGTAATCCGGCACCTGGTCCTTGAAGGAGTTGGTCACCTCAAAATAGTAACCGAATACCTTGTTGAATTTCACCTTCAGGGTCTTAATGCCTGTCTTTTCTTTTTCCTTTGCCTCCAGCTCCGCCAGCCAGTTCTTACCCTCTGTCTTGGCATGGCGCAGCTTGTCCGCCTCCTGGTTGTAGCCGTCCTTTATGATACCGCCTTCCCTGACCGTAATGGGCGGCTCCTCCACAATGGCATCCCCTATAAGCTGGAAGATATCCTGAAGGGGATCCAGCTCCCGGCCCAGCTCTGCCAGAAGTTCGCTGTTAAACTCTCCCAGTATCCGTTTGATGTAGGGAAGCATTTCCAGAGAGCTTCTGAAGGCAATCAGGTCCCTTGGATTGGCTGTCTTATAGCTGATTCGCCCTATCAGACGCTCCAGGTCATAGATGGGATTTAAGTACTCGCATATCTCTTCCCGGGAGATATAGTTCATGTTCAGCTCTTCCACCGCGTTCTGGCGCTTGATGATTTCGTCTCTGTGAATCAGCGGCTGTTCGATGCAGGCGCGAAGCAGCCTGGCTCCCATGGCTGTCTTTGTCTTGTCCAGAACCCACAGCAGGGTGCCTCTCTTCTGTTTTTCCCGCATGGTCTCCACCAGCTCCAGGTTCCTTCTGGTGGATGTGTCAATAACCATGTACTGTCCGGTAGAATAGGGGGTGATGGTGGTAATGTGCTCCAGGGTGCTCTTCTGGGTCTCATAGATATACTGCATCACGGCGCCGGCGGCAATGATGCCTGTGGCATAGTCCTCCAGCCCCAGTCCCACCAGGGCTCCCACCTTAAAATGCTCCATCAGGATACGGCGGCAGGATTCCTCACCGAAAAAGCGGCTGTCCAGGGCAGAAATAACCACCTGATAGCGGTTTTTCAGCTCGTCCATATCCACGCCCGACATGTAAAAGGCATTGTTGCAGATAATCTCAGACGGGGAAAATTTGTTGATTTCGTCAAACAGTTCCCGGTCCGAATCCACCTCAGTCACCATGAAATCCCCGGTACTGATATCCGCGGTGGATATTCCGTAGATTCCATCCATATATACAATTCCCATCAGGTAATTGTTCTTTGTCTCATCCAGCACCTGGGAGCTGGTTATGGTTCCCGGAGTCACCACCCGGATTACCTCACGCTTCACCAGGCCCTTGGCCTGCCTGGGATCCTCCATCTGCTCTGCTATAGCGACCTTATATCCCTTCTGGACCAGGCGGTACAGGTAGGAATCCAATGCGTGAAACGGCACCCCGCACATAGGTGCCCGCTCAGAAAGACCGCAGTCCTTTCCTGTAAGGGTTATCTCCAGTTCCTTTGACACTGTCAGGGCATCATCGAAAAACATCTCATAGAAATCTCCCAGACGGTAAAACAGGACACAGTCCGGGTACTCCTTCTTTGTCTCCATATAATGCTGCATCATGGGAGATAATTGTGACAAATCTATCAAAATGCTGACCTCTCTTCTCTAGTATGCTTGTTTATTCTTGTTTTATCTTAATTTGCCGGTTATTGTTTGTCTGGTTCTATTCATTTTCCTTATCAGCTATATGTCCCATATAATAAAAGCCCTTGCTCTCCTGCAGATACACCGGCACCAGCCTTCCAATCATGGATGCATCTCCCGGGAAGTGTACCACTGTATTGTTGGACAGGCGGCCTGTCATAAGCCCCGGCGCATGGTCGTTCACCTCTTCCACCAGGACCTCCTGGACTGTTCTGACATCCCGTCCGCACACCTCTGCCGAGATATCCTGCACTTCCTTTAAAAGCCTGTCAAACCGCTCCTTCACAATTGCCTCCGGCACCTGATCTTCCATGGCTGCCGCCGGTGTGCCGGTACGCTTGGAGTAGATGAAGGTAAAGGCGCTGTCAAACCCCACCCTTCTCACCACATCCATGGTCTCCTCAAAATCCTCGTCTGTCTCGCCCGGAAATCCCACAATAATGTCCGTTGTCAGCGAGATGCCAGGCACTGCCTTTTTAATCCGTTCCGCCAAATCCAGATACTGCTCCTTGGTATAGCGCCGGTTCATAACCTTCAGTATCCGGCTGCTGCCGGACTGGAGGGGAAGGTGCAGATGACGGCATATCTTTTCAGACCTGGCCATGACCTCTATGAGTTCGTCGGACAGGTCCTTTGGATGGGATGTCATAAAACGGATCCGCTCAATTCCGTCTATCTTCTCCACTTCCTCCAAAAGCTGCGCAAAGGTCATGGGATTGTCCAGGTTCTTTCCATAGGAATTTACATTTTGTCCAAGGAGCATGATTTCCACCACTCCGTCCGCTGCCAGCTTCTGTATTTCCTTGATGATTTCTTCCGGCCTGCGGCTGCGCTCCCTTCCTCTTACATAGGGTACAATGCAGTAGCTGCAGAAATTATTGCAGCCAAACATAATATTGACTCCCGACTTGAAAGGGAACTTGCGCTCCACCGGCAAATCCTCTACGATCTGGTCCGTATCCTTCCATACATCCACAACCATCCATGCCGGAAAATTAGAAAGTCCTAACTCTCTGAATTTTCCTTCTCGATAGAGATTATTACAGGCCTCCAAAACGTTTTCCACCGGCGTTGCAGGATCTGGGAAATGAAGAAAGAAAGTATCTACCGACGACACCCCTAGCCTCTCCAACGACTCGTTCAGCTGAGCATAGGCGGCCTCCCCGTCCAGCTTGCCCGTAATCCGGGGGTTCACCTTAGTCGAGATTTTATAAGGGCGACCAAGTTCCGGCAAAACCTCCCCCAATAGCTTTTCACAGTTTCCCTCGTTGTAGACGTATGCGGTGTCGAGTTCTTCGTATCCCGCATCTAAAAACATCTTTACAAACTCACTCACATTCGGAGCGAATACGGACTCTCCGAATGTCATTGTTCCAAGTACTAACTTCATTTCATTCCTCCTCTCATTAATTCCATAACTTTCCGAATTTTCGTTTCCTTCGCATAAATCAATCGGTACACCTCGTCCCCGCTCGTCTGATGGCCATACTTCATCAAGTCATCATACCTGCTTTTGAACTCCATCTCATCCAAAGGATTCTCCGGTTCCCCTTTCGGGAAATCCACACGTTCTGTCAAAATGCTTCCATCCCTTCTGGTCACATTAACAATGGCCGCTTGAATACCGGGGAACAATGCGCTCAGCTCAGCGTCCGGTTCTACATGAATCTTCTTTGTAAGGTCAAATATCGCCTTTCCGCACACACGCTCCTCGCTAAATTCCTGTAGGCCCGCTTTCCCGTAGATAAATCCTGCCGCAGTCGCATAGGGAATACTCATTTTAGCAGAATAGGAGCCCGGGATATCGGTATGATCATGCCCTGCTACCGCAAGGGAATAAGTTTTGATATCGATGCGTTCTATATCCTCCACCCGTACCCGTTCTCTCAGATGGATCGCAGCCTCCACCGATGGATGCGTATAACGGCAACTCGCATAAGGTTTCGTGTAAGTTTTCATGATAGCGTAAGTTCCGTTCAATAATATCGGCTTCAGCTCAACCTCATCCCTACCGGTCATCATCTTGATAAACCCGCGCCCACCAAGTGGGTCATGATGACCTTTGAAGCCAGATTTCGCCAACTGAATACTTGTCAACGCAAGCAAAGCCGTCTTTGCCACATTATACGGTTTCAATTCTGATTCATCATCCAATACTTTAAGCATACCACTTGCGGATATACATGCCGTCGCAAATGCGTGAAATCGCTCCTCTTCCGTGAAGCCTAGCAAATAACTAGCCGCTATTGCGGCACCAAGCACGCCACAAGTTCCTGTCGCATGATAGCCCATCGCTTTATGCTCCGGCTGGATGGAAGCCGCCATGGTGTAGGACGTTTCATAGCCGATTACGGCTGCTTTTAACACATCCTCTACCTTCAAGTCATACCGTTCTGCCAAAGGGAGCAATAATGAAAAAATCGGAGAACCAAGATGAATGATACCGGAATTGGTTCCATCATCGAAGTCCAAGGCATGCGCATTCAGGCCGTTAAGAAATACGGCCTCCTTCAGCGACAATCTTTTCCCGGTACCAATCGTGTTGAACTCTCCGGTTTCCGGCATGGCAAACTCCATGTAATTATCTATTTTTTCTTTCTGGAAAGCAGCACCAGCGGAACATACCGCAAGATAATCCAATAAAGATTGTTTTGCCCTTTCTAAAACTTCCTTGGGTATATCCTTGCTATGAAAGGCATCAATAGCTTGCAGGAATTTTATACTTTGATTCATTTATTATTGATATATTTTTTTATTTTTCGATCCTTTGAACACATCGGAAAAAGTTGATAGGTTTCCGACACACCTACTTCTGCGAGAGAATAGTTAATTACCAACTAGTTGTTTGCACTCAAATTAGAGCATACCCCTCATATAGGCACTTTTGCAAGTGCACATATATCAAACTGTTAAAAATTTAATATAATTTTAACCATTGACAGATTGTCACTCCTATTTTATCGGGTCGCAGACTCGATAAATCTCTACAACCGTTAAACATTTCAGTAAAAACTTGCTTAGACACTCCCAAACAGATCCTCCTAGCATCTTTACCAACTGCAATGGCTATAGCAGGCAACTGCCATCTCAGCTCCCTGCGTTGCTGCCGATGTGAAACAGACTATTACGTTGCGTGGTCAAAGGATAGACCCACACATGTTCGACTGATGTCATATCTTCCCTGTAATCAACGTTGGATACAAAACCGATGCACGCACCAGCAACTCTCGTTTTTGCATCTATGGAAGATACGCTCGTCGCCTTCACGTTTCTGCTCCTAATAGCTTAGAATCCTCAGAAAAATATGCAAACCAATACATACGCAACTCCACGGGTATACGAACGGTGAAGGAGCGGGAATCTTCCCTGACTGATTTTGTGTCCCCTTTCTTAGGCGTTTTTTGAATTGAAGCAGGAAGACCATCCACATGGACTTCTACTATCTTGCTTCATATATCCTTGTACCATTTGTAAAATAGACAATAAGATACTTTGTTTCGTGAGCAGAACTATTCTAGGAAGATACCGTGTAACTTTGTCTCTTTCTGTACAAGAAATAAAGCCTTCCCAAGAATGCTCTAACTCATTTTTTCAATCCATATTTTCTGTCAAAACTTTTCCACACGTCTTTATGATACAATAAAAAAGCTGATATTCTTTTTTTAAGAAAAATACGTTCTGAAACAGTTAGTCCTATATAATACACAGAAAACAAAATACTAAAAACACAAGCAAGACAAATAATAAAAAATGACAAGATTGTATCATTTAATAACACATTTAACACTAATGGTAAAATAATTGATATTAATAGTACCAAAAGACATCGTAAAATCACTTGCTGACAATAGTCTCTAAGAGACAAATGAATCATGGAACGAATAATAAACAAACGAATGATAAAAGCAATCACACAAACACACAAATGAACTACAAAAACCGAAGCTGGATTTCCTCCCAATTTCAAAACCAAATAAGATATCGGTAATATCAACAGCAACACGCCACCTATTACAGATTGATAAAGTTTCACATTACCTGTAGCCGAAGCAGAAATCATCAATGGATTAGCAACAGCATCAACAATTGTAACACAAAGTATCAAACGTAAAAAAGCAATCGAATAATCAGGAACGATATTTAGCCAAAAAATAAGAATAAACTCTGTCCTTATCATTATAGGAAGCGATAAAAACAAGAGAAGAAAAAAAGTAAATTTCGAGCTCTTAAATATTAGATCATGCATATAAACAAAATCTTTCTTAGCATAAGATTTCGTAATTTGTGGATTCAATGCTATTTGAAAATTAGAAGAAAATTGCGCAACAGCTCCTTGAACTTGTACCGCTACTCCTCGAGCAGCATTTACCACTGGACCAAAAAATATATTCAATAATATATTCAAGCCTTGAGTAAAAAACATAGCAGCACAATTACCCCACAAATTCCAACCAGAAAATCCTAACATGTTTTTAAACAATTTCGAATCCCAAAACCACATATACCTTGCTTCTCGGAAATGATGAGTACAATAAAAACCATAAACAAAACGTATACACAACTGTACTATAAACATTAAAACAGCATACAATTTTAGTTTATCCAAATTTCCCACTTGTAATAAATAGACTATCAGCAATTTAGCAATCACCTCTAACACAGAAATATACGCATATACATTCATGCGCTCATGAGCTACAATCATTGCATTATAAGGAACACTCAGCACCATCACAACCAATGAAAGAACAGATGATTGGTAAACCCATAAAGTAGCATCTATACGATTAGTAGGAAAAATCATTTTCTCATATAAGAACCACAATCCGATTGTTTCCGCAAAAATTATTATCAACACAGAAATAAAAAAATGTATCAATATACTTGTACTGAAAACCTTCTGCAACTGACAATAGTCTTCTTTTCCTAGCTCAAAAGTCAGATAGCGCTGAGTCCCTACAGTCATAGCTGAATTTAGGAAACCAAACATAGCAACCACACCAGCTACAACATTATAAATGCCATAGTCCTCTATACCGAGAACACTCAATATAACACGACTCGTATAGAGACTTATAACCATCATAAAAAGCATACGAAAATAAAGCAGCAATGTATTTTTGGCTATACGCTTACTATTTTCTCCGACATTTGACATGCTAATCAATTTGTATACGATTAAAATATTACAAAAGCACAAATAAATGTAGTCTATTATGTGATTTTTTATCAGACTATTTTTAATTATTCGTATTGATTTTGATATCTGGCACTAAAGAGGACAACGTTCACTTTATTCATAAACTCCCATCTTACCGAATTCTAAAATATCCGCAATACGCTTACAAGCGAAACCATCACCATATGGATTGCTGGCTTGGGTCATCGTATCATAAATATCTTTATCATTTAGCAGTTTTTTAAAATTCTGATAAATAACATCCTCGTCCGTCCCTACAAGTTTCAGTGTTCCCGCAACAACTCCCTCAGGCCGTTCTGTTGTATCACGCATTACCAAAACTGGTTTTCCCAAACTAGGAGCTTCTTCTTGAATTCCACCACTATCAGTAAGAATCATAAAACTTCTAGACAGAAAATTATGAAAGTCTAGTACATCTAAGGGTTCTATTATATGAATTCTATCACATTCACCCAACTCCTCATCAGCTATCTGCCTAACAAGAGGATTCATATGGATTGGATAAATCGCCTTAACATCCTCATGTTCGTCCAGTATCCTTCGTATTGCTCGAAACATATGATGCATAGGTTTTCCAAGATTCTCTCGCCGATGAGCCGTTAACATGATCATCTTACTTCCAGACACCCAATCAAGTTCCGGATGAAAGTAATCTCTACGAATTGTTGTTTTAAGAGCATCAATAGCTGTATTACCTGTCACATAAATATTCTCTGATTTTTTCCCCTCTCGAAGCAAGTTATCCCTTGCCATATTTGTTGGAGAAAAATTATATTGAGAAATAATTCCAACCGCCTGACGATTGAATTCCTCTGGATAAGGCGAACATATATTATATGTACGCAATCCCGCTTCCACATGGCCAACAGGTATTTGTAAATAAAAACAAGCAAGTGCAGTTACAAATGTTGTAGATGTATCTCCATGCACTAACACAACATCAGGCTTACTTGTTTCTAAAACAGTTTTAATACGCTCTAGTATATTAGTAGTAACATCAAATAACGTCTGTTTATCCTTCATAATAGAAAGATCATAATCAGGAACAACAGAAAAAACGTCCAGCACTTGATCCAACATCTGTCTATGTTGCCCTGTGACACACACAATGGTCTCAATCTGCTTTCTTGTTTTCAATTCATTTACTAGAGGGCACATTTTTATAGCTTCAGGTCTCGTTCCAAAGACAAGCATAACTCTTTTCATATTAAAAAACTTTCTTAAATATTTTAATTATTCTGTTTTTTATTCTCTTCTTAATCGATGGCTTTATCCGTAGATTAGCAACAACTTTTTGCAAATTACACCCATTATATTTTTCATAAAATTTATCCCTCAAATCACGGTGCCCTGCTGAATTGACAATCATATTATGATTCACACACACCAATTCATAATTCAAGGGCATATATATTAGATTTTGCTTTACTCTTTCATACCATTCAATTGCTTTCTTTGTATTCAAAAAAAGAATAGATACCCCCTTATCATCATTCATTACAGGAGCCATTTTCTTTACCTCCCAAAAATCTCCTAAGGTTATATCACTATAATTATTATCTTTCTTGAATCTACAATCATAACAGGATTCTCTCAAATATAAGCTATCGTTAAACCCCACAAAATAGGGATCTTCTCGACTGGATATATGTATAAATTTATTTATACATAACTTATATGATATATGAAAAAAAAACCAACCATTTATTTTCGAACGAAAATCAACTGAACTAATCTCTGAATGATGCTTTTCTAAGTACATTTTCCAATCTCTCCAAACTTTACTTGAAGGAATACCATGGCAAACAAAATCTTGAGTTAACAAACCATCATATTCTTTTCCCAAATAAGATTTCAATCCTGCTATTTGACAAGGCGTACCTGTAAACAAAACAGTTTTCCCATTTTCCAAGTCTTTTTTACAATAAGCATAAGTATTCCCAACATCACTTTGTATATATTTAGATTTCATCAACCTTTTCAGCCCATCCTCGGTATCAACCTTGCAATGAAATACAGATAAATCATCCGCATAAGCAGCACCATATACACACCCTCCCATCGCAATAACACTTCTTGCTAAAAGAACAAATATACCACCCGAAGAACTTTCGTACCTATCTTGTTCACTTCGATTATATGCTGCATATACTCGTTGAATCTCTTTATTTAATATGGAAGATTTATTATGAATAGGACATTTAGCCAAACATAATCCACAATTCACACAAATACTCATATCAATAACAGGATAAGTAAAACCTTCTCGATTCTCTTTTAATGTAATAGCATTTTTGCTACACACTAATCTACAAATAGAGCATCCTGTACATGCACTACCTATAGATGCAATAGTGTTATTCATTTTCATAATCTTACTCTAGTAAAGAATTCAATATCAAGTTTATTATACCAATGAGTTTTATAATAACATTTTCTTAAACCTTTCCATACACTTATCACTTACAATTGTTTCCTTAATTTCAGCCATTCGAAAATGAAGAAAATCCCGTTCCTTAGCTTCATCTTTAAGAAGTTTATACACCATATTTACTAATCGATCCTCTATTTCTTCTAATGGTATCTGCCAGCGGTCATCACCATAAATATACCGTGCCATTCCTTTAGCCTTTTCACTATATGCTAAAAAAATAGTGGGTGTTCCTTCCGACACTGCATTAATCGCACAGTGCATACGGGCAGCAACTACAACACGACATTTTCTCAACAATCTCTTTGCTTCTAAAAATCCATGAGGCTCACAAATAGATGTTACCTTTTGTGTAGACAAATTTAATTTACAATATATATTTTCCATAAAAATCAAATCGTTATCATTAAAATGTATTGGACTAATTACATGAGGTATCAATAAAATAGGCAAACCACTTTTTGCTGCAATATTTTCTATAATCGATGTAATACGTTTTACATTTTTATCATATCCTTCACCATACAGTTCCAATAGAGATAGAGGGCTTAAATTTATACCTATATATTCATAAGAATCCTGCATCTTTTCTGAAAATTCTACAAAAAATGCAGGATCAGGCATAAAACAAACGTTCTTTTCAATTGAGTTATCTTTCAAATAATCAACACATCTTTTCTCCCTTGCTACAATTAAATCTATTTTTTTTAGATGATTTAAAAAATAGTTCTTAGCAGGCTTATATTCGCCAAATGGTCCAATAGAAGCTCCAAATATAATCAGTTTTTTATTCTTCCTCAACGCATATTCTCCAAACTGAACCAAACTTCTATAATATGTATATTTCCTTTTCGAACGTACATATTTCGGAATAGTATAAATATCTCCTCCTATAGACACTATAATATCCGAATTATCTACAACCTGCTTAAAACCAGATTCCCCAAATCGATATGACAAATTTATTCTTCGACCAATCCAATTCAAAAAAATAGAAACAATAGAATATTCCATTTTTAATTGAATCGTTTCAATCCCCAAATCTACTATTTTAATCCTATCTTCATCAGCACGTTTTGAATAATATACAATTTGAACATCAGATGCTATTTGTCTAATGATAGAAACAGTTCCCCTAACAATCGCTTCACATCCATAATTATAGAGACCACCTATTCCATACAATGCAATTCTCATAAATATCCTCCTATCACAAAATTAAATAGAATAATTTAAAACATCTCGAACAATTGCCTTCATATCAATGTCATTATAAAATTTTTCACATGACAACTTCATTTTCTCATAATCTTTCTCAATCTCTTTAATCGCTTCTGCAATAACTACAGAATCTAACTTTTCAAAACACTTTCCTATATGATACTTTTCAAAAGGACCAGATAAACCAGGTATATTATTTCCGATCATAGGAAGCCCACTATATGCATATTCATAAATTTTATTTGGAGCACAATATACAACATTCAATTTCCCAGCCAAATCATCTGCCGTAGGAAAATAAGTCAATACTCCAATAAATGCTATTTGGGTAATAAGTAAATGAAAAGGAGGAGTAATAAATGGTACATAAATAATCTCTGGATACTTTTCACATAATTGCTTACGCTCCTGAGTATCACTTCCCATTATACAAAAAGCATATTCATCCCCAAGGCTATTTACCGCCTGTGCAAATTCCTCCAACTTTCTTTCTTTCAAGAAAACTCCTTGATATAAAATCAATTTCTTTCCACAATTCCTCAGATTCTCTACGATTCTTAACACCTCCGTATTTGGATTACTTAAATTTAGATAGTACGGTTTATTAGGTAACACTACAGGAAGTCTTTCAAGTCCCCACATAGCTTTAATTATATGAGCTCTATTAAATTCTGGTACAACTACATATTTCGCATGTCTAGCATATTTATCCAAATGGGTTTTAAACAGCTTATTTAGTTTTAGTTGATAAACAACTTTATAATATAACAAAGGAGTATCTTCAACTAATTCCATTAATTGCATGATGTGATTTTCATAATTCAATAAACCTCTTCCAATTAATGAGACAGTATTATCTGTTGTCGTCCAAATAAGATCATGAGTTTTCATTAAATGAAAAACACATTGTCGAATTTTTCTCTTTAACAAAAACACATTCAATAACCGTTGAATTTTACCTTTCTTTTTAAAATCCTCAATTTTTATTAATTTAAAATCAGAATCAAGTTCTTTTTCTTTCCTATAAGAAAATTTATCATATGTAATCAACGTTACAGAAGCACCTATATCCAAAAGTATATCAACAAGAGATTTTACTGGTGGATAATAATTTATTTCCTTATTATGTACAATTAAAATTTTCATTTTATTTTTATTTTTTCTA
>OLVT01002503.1_pt1 | contig 12482 bp, 10 predicted proteins | sample 1673241 | NCBI WGS metagenome assembly OLVT01 (sample SAMEA3178936, study PRJEB25190) | human gut metagenome | biome: human gut; feature: human-associated habitat; material: faeces | place: Austria | collected 2013 | reverse complement strand
ATGCGGCCGGTGAACTCGTCGACGATCTTGACCTCGCCGTTGGTGACCACGTACTGCTTATCGCGGTGGAACATGTACTGGGCCTTCAGCGCCTGCTGCAGGTGGTTGACCAGCTGGCCGGAGAGATCGGCATAGATGTCATCGATACCCAGGCGGCGCTCGATCTTCTTAAGACCGCGCTCGGTGGCGGCGATGGTGTGCTTGGCCTCGTCCATGACGTAGTCGCCCGTGGGTTCAACGTCCTCGGTGGCGGTGAGCATGTCGTGCGACACGTCCTCACCGCGCTCCAGGCCGCGCACGGCGCGCGCGAAGTCCTTGTAGGTGCTGGCGGACTTAGTGCCGGCGCCCGAGATAATGAGCGGCGTCCTGGCCTCATCGATCAGGATGGAGTCGACCTCGTCGACGATGGCGTAGTTGTGACCGCGCTGCACGCGCTGCTCGGGACGGGTGACCATGTTGTCGCGCAGGTAGTCGAAACCGAACTCGGAGTTGGTGCCATAGGTGACGTCTGCCTGGTAGGCCGGACGCTTGAGCTCGAGCGGCATGTTGTTCTGGAGCAGACCGACGGTCATGCCCAGGTACTTGTAGATGCGGCCCATCCACTCGGAGTCGCGCTTTGCCAGGTAATCGTTGACGGTAACGACATGCACGCCCTTGCCGGCGATAGCGTTGAGGTAGCCGGACAAGGTGGAGACGAGCGTCTTGCCCTCGCCGGTCTTCATCTCGGCGATGTGGCCCTCGTGCAGTGCCATGGCGCCGATGAGCTGTACGTCAAAGTGGCGCATGCCCGTGATGCGCTTGGAAGCCTCGCGCACGGTGGCAAAGGCCTCGGGAAGCATGTCGTCGAGCGACTCGCCGTTGGCGTAACGCTCGCGGAACTTATCGGTCTGGGCGCGGAGTTCCTCCTCGGTCATCTTCTCAAACTGGGGCTCAAGACCGTTGATCTGGTCGACGATCTTGTAGTAGCGCTTAAGGTCCTTATCGGATCCAAAGGACAGCAGCTTTGACATGAATCCCATGTGGTTTTCCTTTTTGGCCATCGCCCACGCCGTGCAGCTGCGGGCGAGTTAAACACAGATGATTGTACTTTAGCCAAACAAGGCGCGGCCTATACGGTCGACCTCGGCCGCCACGTAATAACTACGACCAACCTGCCACAATGGAACAGGTTAATTTTGGAGGGTTTATCTGGGCAAACGCCGCCTCTCCGCCATGTGGTGCCATGGGGACAGGTTAGTTTGCACTAATCAAAAAGAAAAGGGCCGTGCACCCAAATGGATGCACGGCCCTCATGCCATGAATGCGAGCGATTCCGCGGCGAGCTATTTACTCAGCAGCCTCGGTGGTCTCGGCCTCGGCAGCGGCCTCCTCGACGGGAGCCTCTGCGGGAGCCTCGGCGGCCTGCTTGGCAGCCTCCTCGGCGAACTTAGCGGCACGCTTAGCCTTCTCGGCAGCCTTAGCCTCAGCGGCGGCCTTGCGAGCGGCCTCGGCCTCAGCAGCCTTGGCGGCCTTGGCGGCCTTGGCCTCCTCAGCCTTCTTGAGCTGGGCGGCAGCGGCGCCACCGAACTTGTCGGCGAAGCGCTGGACGCGTCCACCGGTGTCGACGAACTTCTGCTGGCCGGTGTAGAACGGGTGGCACTCGTTGCAAAGCTCGACCTTCATCTCGGACACGGTAGCGTGCGTCTTGAAGGTGTTGCCGCAGGAGCACGTCACCGTGCACTCGACATACTGGGGATGGATACCCTGCTTCATGGTAGGACTCCTTATTGGTCAGGCGCTGGTTACCGATCAGCGCATAAGGCGTCTTGGTTTCCGACCAAGACAACAAACTCGGCTATGGTACCACGGCGCCGCGTGTCCCACAAAAGGTTCACGGTCTTTTCGGAACGACACGAATCTGACCCATCGAAACACATCTCCACCGTTCCTTCAACTGGGAAAATGCCGTCCCCGGGGCCTGAGAAGGGCCCCGGGGACGTTCGACTGACTGCGGGAACGGCCTTTCCGCTCAATGTGTTCGGCTGAGATCGGAAATCAACCAAACTGAACTAGGTTCAGTTGACATGGTTAAAAACGAGGGGCGACGCTTTTGCGTCACCCCTCGTCCCGGCCGGTTGCTTTAGTTGTACACACGGTAGTTACACTTGAACTGGGTTATGTGTCCATAGTTGGAGCGGTACCAACCCGACGTATAGCTGATTGCCTCTGCGCCTAGATATTCGTATCTCTTGTTGTAGCGAAGCTGACGGTAGGTCGTGTCGTACTCTGCTACGTAAAACGTGTCTCCAGAGAAGGCTTTGTACCGGTCTTTAACCGTCGAAGCCATGTACGCGGGTTCGACATCGCCTTTCTCTCCGTTGAGCGCATAGACGGGTGCCGCGATTCCGCATAAAGCCGTTGCCACGAGGATGACGTAGACAGCCATGCGCGACGCATTGGACTTCAGCTGTTCAAATAGTTTCATGTCATTCACCTCCCTCGTATGTATCGAGGTATTCCTGCTTGAGCGTCTGCGAGGACGACTCGGTCTTTTTCACGAGCGTGCCGGACTCGATGAAGTAGAACGAGTCGGTGAGGTCTGCCAGGTCGTCGAGTAGATGGCTTGAAATGAGCACGCTGCGTCCCCGCGCCACTTCGCTGCGTATTGCGTCGCAGGAGGTTTTCCGTTTTCCCGGATCGAGGCCGTTCAGCGGCTCATCGAGGATGAGGTACGGGCAATCGGTCGCTATCGCCATGGCAAGCTTTACCTGCTGCTTCATTCCCGTCGAGAGTTTACGGGTCGGCTTGTCGAGATATGGGGAGATTCCGAGGGAGCTGCAGAGCGAGTCGATGTCGGTGGCTGGTTTCCACGCCTCCCTAACGAAAGCAAGGTGCTCGATGGCCGATAGCGTGGGATAGAGATCCGTGCCGCCTGAAGAGCTCAGGTAGACGAGTTCCGCAAATTCGGCTGATTGACGTTGGCAGATTCCGTCTGCCGTCAGGCTTCCCGAGCGGATGCGGGTGGGAAATTGGCCCGACAGCGCTTCAAGAAGGGTGGTTTTCCCCGAGCCGTTGGGAGCAACGAGGCCCGCCGCCGTTCCCGGGCTCAGGAAAAGCGACCCGATTGAAAGTATCGTCGTGCTTCCGTATCCCACGCTCGCGTCCAGGAGCTCGAGCCCATGGTGCTTTTTAGCGGGTCCAGCCTGTTTGGGCGAACGCGTCACAACGGCGCCGACCGCGAAAAGGACCGCGACGTATACCAGGGCCACGGCAAGCATCGATGCGCCGCCCGAACCGGAGCCAATGAATTCTGTCGGGAAGCATCCTACGTAACCCGTTGCCTCGATAGGCGAGAACACGGCCAGCGGCAGGAGCTCGAGCGCGGCATTATGCCCCAGTGCCGAATCGGACAATAACGGGAATGCCGGGGCCGCGACAAGCAACGCGGAGGCAAGGGGGCCCGCGAGGACGCGCCTCGTTGCGGTCGATAGGACGGCGGAGCAAACGGATATCAAGGTTCCACCCGCGAGCAGCGCGAGAAGTATGGTCGTGAAGACGTTTCCCGCGGTCGTGGTGGTGAGCGCGCCGTTATGGAAGAAGGCGATCGGGTACCCGATCTGCCCGAAGCCGTTTAGGGCCAAGGCGTAAATGCCCCCGGGTGCGAGGCCGGCGAGGAGCATCGCGGTCCCCGCGACGATTATCGAAAACACGATCTGAATAAGGCGCCGGAATTTGGGCACGGGCGCCTTTGCCGCCAGGGTCCCGGGCCTTGTGGCGCCGAGCACGAGTATCGACGAGAGAAGGAAGGGGATGAAGGGAAGGAAAGACGGCGCCGTGGCAATGGCGTAAGGCAGGAAGGAAAGGAATGGCAGGTCGTTTGCGGAGGCCGGGATATCCGTGATGCCGGAGCTGCTCAGGGCACGGCAATATGCGAGCGCTGCGTCATTGGTCTCTCGGTCTCCCACGATGGACCCGGATTGGAAGCCCTCGTCCATGAGCGCGTAGTAGCTCTCGGCAGAATCGAGAAAGGCGGCGTCGGTTTGAGCGGCGAGGGCGGCGTTCGCGTATCTTGCAAGCTCAGCGTCATCTTGCTGCTCTGGCGATAGGTCTGTGCCGCTGGCCTGGGGCGCGCGCGTATTGAATGCGTCGACAAAGCCCTGCATGCCCTGCTTCATAAAGAAGGGCCCGTAGATGGGTGAATTGAACGCAATGGGGACGGAGAAGGCTGCAGCGAGAACGAGCGTAGAGATCCATACGGCCTTGTCTCTTAGGATTAGTTTGAGAAGAAGTCGACAGTACATTTGGAAGCACCTACGTTCCTCAAAGAATTGTTAGATTAAAAGTAACAGACCGGATGAAGATGCGTAAGATGGGGGCGAGGCGAATGGCTGAACGGTATCGATACGCGGGTTCAACGGTATTATATTGACCACATAGATTTTTAACTTGCATTTCTACCCGCCCTTTTCGTAGAGTCGCCGATACGTGCTTAGCGCACCCTCGGCGCGTCCGGCAGGCTTTGCGAAATGGGATCCAGGAGACTTCGGCGCAGCATCATCTTGCGGAATGCTTCTAATGAGCCTCCCATCCTTCAAAAACAGAATCTCATCGCACAGCCTATCGACCGAATCCAAGATGTGGGATGACATGATGATGCACGTACCAGAATCGGCCAGCTTCCTGAGAATCTCGGAATGCAAGTCCACCCTGCTGGGGTCGAGCGCGTTCATGGGCTCATCTAATAGAAGGTACCGCGCGCCCGTCGCATACGCAATCGCCAGGGTAAGCTGCTGCTTCATGCCCTGGCTCAGAGTGCGGATCCTCATCTTCGCGAACTCGCCTATCTGCGTTTGTTCCACTATCTCTTCGATATCGCGAGCATGCGGCCACATATCGCAAACCATCTTGAGGTGATCTTCCGCACGCAATCCGGGATACAGCAGCGTCCCCTCACCAGGTGCATAGAAGATCATAGAACGGACCTCTCTCGCACCCGTACCCTGCACCTCATCCAGAACGATGCTCCCGTCCACGCGAGGACCCGGCAAACCTGCCATCGCACGCAGCAACGTCGTCTTTCCATGCCCGTTCGGAGCGACGAGACCGTAGACCGTACCCGGGGCAAACTCAGCGTTCACCGAATCTACGAGCACCTTCTTTCCATAAGAGATCGTCAGCGTTTGAAGGTCAATCATCGAGATCATCCCCTTTCGATCTTTGGAACACTCAGGCGCACCATCAACGGAGATACGGCGCCCAAGACCACCAGCAGAGCGCCCGATGCGCCGACGACCTCTCCAAAAGGCATCGCGTTCGTCCCTCGCCCAAGGAACCCAATCGTCCCCACCTGGGAAGCGGGATCAAACGAGGCGAATGGAGCCAGCAGCGCGACGCCCATGCCCACGCTTTCAACATGAGCGCTCAACGAACCCAACACCAAGAGAACCGCGCAAACCATTCCGGTGACAACGGGGTTGCGGCTAATCGCTGCTGTCAACGCAGCGACGACGGAAATCACGCCGTATGCCATGACCAGCAACGGAATACTGCACAACACCGCCTCCCCCACCATGGACGTTGTCGAAGCTCCCGCCCGAATGAGAGCGACGGGATACTCCGATCCACCCGCACCGTTCTTAATCACGGACACAACGACAGCGGGAACCATCGACACCAAAAGCAGCACCAAGCCAAGCAGGAGAGCCAGCGCAACAGCCGTCAGAAAACGCACATGCGCTGTTGCGGGGATCTGGAGAACCAGAAGGGAACGACACTGCAGGTGGGTGCACGCGAGCGATGTGACAACCACGGGCAACAGCAAAAATAAGGAGGGAAGCGCTGCCTGGAGATACGAAAGGAGGATTAATGGGGGCATCTTCGTACTTAACTCGTAAACCTTGGGGTCCGGCAAGCTCGCGATCGACTCAAGCAGAAGGGCGCGCGCCTCCGCACGAGAAGGAGTCTCCGACTCGATTCCGATCGATTGCAGGAGAGTCGCATCTGCCGCGCCCAGCTCACCTCGAGCGCGCTCGTACGTCGCAAGGCTTCGAAACCCCTCCGCAGGCATAGGCGCGTACACGAAACCCGAAAGAGCATCCCGCATGTCTTCCAGGGCCGCTTTGCCCTCGACGTCCATATTCGCAGCGTTCTGCTCTAGATACCGATCTATTGAACGGAGCTCCCCATCCCTATACCGAACAGCGGAAACGTTATCAGCGTCAGGAAACATCTCGACCAGAGCCGGGGCCAGCATCGTCGTCGACATTGCAATCGCGCATACGGCGAGGGTAGGAGAACGCAGGAGCAGTTTCCCCATCGTTCTTACGTATGCAACGGCGGAGGCACAAGCGCTCGAACGAGTTGCCGTTCTCGATGCAGTGAAGGAACCTCTCTCAAGACAAATCGGGGATATCGGGCACGCGCAGCCGCTCTTTCCAGCAACGCAAAGCAGGCTAATTGCCAGCACCTCGATCCCGATTGCGCATACGAGGGCAATCGCGCCACGCTCGAAGCAAAGTCCAGGCAGATTCACTATCTGCGTTGTCGGGTACGGGCTATAGGCGCCGACGGTCACCTCAGTGTTCGCATACGTAAGGGGATTCAACAGGGCGAACTCACGTAAAGCGATGGATCTTCCGTAATACCCGGGAACCATCGTCACCCCCATCAGGGCACATACGAACACGATTCCAAGCGTAGGGTTATTGGCAATCTTCACGGCAAGGTGAACGACAAGCGAGATGAACGCTGCCACCAAGAATTGCAAGATGGCCGTCTGCGCGAACACCAGCCAAGCCGGTTTGATAACCGGAGTCGCATATTGAATGTAGCCTATCGGATAGAACGGCGAGCCCGGGCCATTCTTCACAAGCGCGGCGATTATCCCTGGAAGATTGATGGCGAGGACGGCAAGCATTGCAAAAACACTCGCCCATACGCTCGATGCAACAAGTCTACCCAGCTCGCCCATCGGTGCCTGGATGATGAGCTTTTCACGTTTGTTAAGACGCGCGGCAAGGAACGAGACGGCAACGGCCGTTGCGACCCATAGCAAGTACTCCTTCGATCCGTCATAATAGGTGTACTCTCCATCCGATATCTGCAGAAACGGAAGTAGGGGAGAGAGCGGTGCCAAGATAAGACGTCCCGCGGCAAGAGGGTACAGAAGCGCGGGCATGCTTGATGAAGAGGTATAGACACCGTCCTCCCCCGCATTCACAAGCGCATCCGCATAGGATGCTGACAATTCCTGCTCAACACGGGTTATTCCCGACTCGAGGTATTCGACCCGTCCGTCGATGCCAGCCGCGCTCCTGAAGACGGGCAGAGCACAAAGAACCATCAACGCAACAACGACAACACAGAGCGACCTGGAGGAGAGAAGCGACCTAAAGATCGCCTTCGAGATTTTGAGCATATTCATCGCCAACCTTAACCTCATCCAGTCGGAACAGAGGGGCCGAACAAAATGCTCGGCCCTTCCTCGCATCTAGTAGGTGCTATAGACAAATTGCCATTTATCAGTTGTGCCAAGAACACCACAGGAGCACATTGCAGCGAGGCGGGATTCCCTATGATGCGCGGATCGGCGATAGCCATTTCGGTAGGAGATCGTCTTGTAAGAGATGTTGAACATCGAGATGCTGTGCCCGTTTACGCCGCGAGGACAGCTGTAGCTCCAGTAGGTATCGACGACGTCGTCCGTATACCCGAGGGGCTCAACGAGGGCACACTGGCTGCTCTCCTGGGAAGGAGGCATCGGGGTATCCGCAAAAGCGGGGGCTCCCGGCAGCAACAGACAAAGAGCGAGGCCGAGGAAAACCAAGAGCTTACACGACTTAACAGTACTGAACATAATCCTCTCCAATCTAGAGGGGTTTCGGTTGCAGCATGTTGTGATTACTTGCCGGCAAAGTCAATTTAACATAAACTGTTAAAAAGTAACCTGAGTTTTTTAAATTCTTCGGAGGTTATTATGAGTTCCGACAATCGCACTCCCCGGCTTCATTCCTTCCGCATCGCATGTGCGATAGCCTCTGCGACCCTTTGCGCCACCGCCATCGCACAAGTGGCGTTCTCCTTAAAGCCAGCAATCGAAGTGCTCGACAACCCTGTAATTGCAGACTCCCCCGCGTATCCAGCCCTTGCGATCTCGACATTGGTCCCTGCCGTCATCGGTATCGCTACGACCATCCTCAGCGCCGTTCTCGTGTGGACGATCAAGAGCGGAGACCCCTTCAAGAAAGGGTCTGCGACATGCTTGAAGGTGCTCGGCATTCTCTTCGTTGTTCAAGCTGCCACCAGCCTCTACGCCGGCTCACTCAAAACCTCCGTTTCGATGTTTGGCGGCGAGGGGGCCGTCGGCGCCCAAGAGATCGCTTCATCATTCGATTGGACCTCTCTGGTTCTCGGCATCGTCCTGTTCATGCTTTCCCAGCTCTTCTTGTACGCCCGAGAGCTGTACCTCGACTCCGACGAGATTGCGTAAGGAAACGCCATGCCCGTAATTGTTCGCCTCGACAAGATCATGGCCGAGCGAAAGATTTCCTCGAACGAACTTGCCGAAAGGATTGGAACCACGCCCGTGAACCTGTCCCGTATTAAAAAAGGGCATATTCGCGGCATTCGCTTCAACACACTCGAGCAGCTATGCCTCGCCCTTCGTTGCCAACCCGGAGACCTTCTCGAAGTCATGAGCGAAGAGGATGCCCGAAAGGAGTTCGGACTCGATTGGTCCGCCGAGGATTAGAGGGCGGTCGTACTCGCCCTGCACACGGGGATGCGAATCGGCGAGGTCTGCGGCCTTCGGTGGTGCGATGTGGATTTCGAGACGGGCCTGATCTCGATCAGACACTCGGTGGCGTACGCGAAGGGAATGGGTTCGTTCATCAAGGACACCAAGACCCATGACGCCAGGGGTATCCCCATCGACCCGGTCGGCCTACCCCCCTTCCTGAAGGAGACCCACGAGATCGACTGCGGAAAGCTGCGCTTGCGCGGCCTTACCGGGGCGGTCGAGATCGGGGACTGCTACATCCTGTCAGAGCCGGGCGCGACCTTCGCGACGACAAGCTATATCCGCAGGGCGTTCAAGACGTTCTCGGAGACCAACGGCCTCATGGGCACCAACGACGAGCTGATCACGTTCCACGGCCTTCGCCACACGTTCGCAACGCAGTGGATCCGCCAAGGCGGCGATATCAAGGCGCTCCAATCGATCCTCGGCCACAAGGACGCCATGGCGACGCTCAACGTCTACGCCGACATCGAGCCCATCTCCAAAATCCATAACATGCTGCGCGCCACGCCGTGCCTTTGGCGCGGGCACCTCGGGCCGAGGGTCGATCCGGGTCCCATGTTCCAACAGAGGATCCAGGAGTCCATCGAGACGCTCCAGGCGTTCGGCTACGGCATCACCGAGCCGGACGACCGAAATATCGCCATACGCGACGTGAAGACGAACAGTTGGCTCTAGCTCACCGAGTACGCGGCAGTGCTGGGCCCATCCCAACTGAGGTCACGGTGGTCCGATAAGGGCGCCGCCCGCGGCATGCGCCGCGGAGCGGTATCCCCTACCGAAGGGCGGGGATGCCCTCCGCTTCCAGTTCGGAATCAGCCGTCGGAGGCGTTCGGCTGACTGCGGGAACGGCCTGTCCGCTCAATGTGTTCGGCTGAGATCGGAAATCAACCCAACACGAGCCGGACACGCGCCAGACGGCTCTTCCCCGTACGGCCTTCCCCCTTACGCTCATGTTGCAGGCATGTAACGCCGCAGCGAGCGCGCCTTTTTTGCGCCAGACAGGTACAATGATGAACACTGTACCGTAGCGGAGCGCCCCGCGCGCGCCGCAATCACGCGAAAGGGTTTCCCATGGCCGAGATCTCGTCCTCCCGTATCGTCATCACCGTCCTTGGCAAGAACCGCCCCGGCATCGTCGCCGGCGTCACCCGTGTCCTGGGCGAGGCCAACGTCGACATCCGCGACATCACGCAGTCCATTATCGAGGACATCTTCACCATGACCATGCTGGCCGATACCGCCGAGTCCAAGCTCGACTTCGCTGAGCTGCAGAAGGCCCTGGCCGAGGCCGGCGAGCTTTCGGGCGTCAACGTGTCCATCCAGCGCGAGGACGTCTTCAACTTTATGTACCGCCTGTAGCGAGCAAGCCGCTGGGGATAGCCTGACGCGCGCATGCCCATGCAAGTCACCCCGATGCGGCCCGGAGAGGAGCGCGCATGGCCTACGACGCCAAGAAAATCTATTACCGCTTCGATGACCACTTGAGCCGCCTGGTTCTGGATTACGAAGCAAGCCGCCAGATTTCGCCTGAGAGCGAAAACCTCTACCACGGCCTGCCGACCGACCCTTATGACGAGGGCCTGTTTGTCGAGCACAATGTCAAGCGCGGCCTGCGCAATGCCGACGGCTCGGGCGTGGTCGCGGGCCTCACTCGTATCTCGGATGTGCACGGCTACAACAAGGTCGACGGAAAGGTCGTGCCCGATCAGGGCAAGCTCACGCTTCGCGGCTACAGCATCGAGGATCTGGTCAACAATGCCCAGGCCGAGAATCGCTACGGCTACGAAGAAGTCGCCTATCTGCTTATCACGGGTTCGCTACCCAACAAGGAAGAGCTCGACGGCTTCTGCGAGCGCCTAGGTGCCTTTAGACATCTGAGCGACGAGTACGTCAAAGAGTTCCCCATGACCACGGTGTCGTCGAGCACCATGAACGTGCTCCAGCGCGCTGTGCTGCTGCTCTACGCCTTCGATGCCGAACCAGACGTGATCACGCCCGAGCACGAAATCGACGTCGCCATTTCCATGCTCGCACGTCTCCCGCGCATTGCCGCCTTCGCACACATGGCCTCGGTCGCCAAGCTTCGCGGCTCCGAGGTTCACGTGCCGCACCCCACGCCCGGTCTCTCCACCGCCGAGACCATCCTACAGGTCCTGCGCGGCGGCATGGCGTTCACCCGCGATGAGGCGATGCTGCTCGACGTTATGCTCATGCTGCATGCCGAGCACGGCGGCGGCAACAACTCCACCTTCGCTTGCCGCGTGCTGTCGTCTTCGGCCACCGACCCGTATTCCGCCTACGCCGCGGCTATCGGCTCGCTCAAGGGCCCGCGCCACGGCGGCGCCAATGCCAAGGTCGTGTCTATGCACGAGGACATCCGCGCGCATGTCTCCAACTGGGAGGACGAGGACGAGGTCGCGGCCTACCTGGGCAAGATCCTCGACAAGCAGGCCTTCGACGGCACGGGCCTCATCTACGGCATGGGCCACGCCGTCTATACGCTCAGCGACCCGCGCGCCGAGGTCTGCCGCCGTTACGCGCGCTCACTGGCAGCCAAAAAGGACTTGGGCGAAGAGTTCGCACTCATCGAGCGCATCGAGCGCCTGGCACCGCAGGTGATGCGCGACCACGGCATGACCAAGCCTATCTGCGCCAACATCGACCTGTACACAGGCTTTATCTACAAGATGCTCGGCGTGCCCGAGACGCTTTTTACGCCGCTGTTCGCCGTCGCCCGCATGGCCGGCTGGTCGGCACACCGCATGGAAGAGCTCTTCTGCGCGCATCGCATCATCCGCCCGGCATACCGTCCGGTGATCGAGCCGCTGGAATACAAGCCGCTCGCCGACCGCTAGGACGCGGACCGTTATAGAACCCGAGCGTGGCCAGGGCATCACCGCCCTCGGCCACGCTTTTTATGCCAGCAGAAAGGGCTGCATCAAATGATTGTGTTTTCCGATATGGATGGAACGCTGTTGACGAGCGATAAGCAGATGAGCGATGCCACCTGGGCGATGCTCGACGAGCTCGCTCGACGCGGGATTGAATTTGTGCCCTGCACGGGACGTCCGCTGTCGGGCATCTTTGAGCCCATCCTCGCCCATCCCGCCGTGCACTATGCCGTCTGCGCCAATGGCGCCAGCGTCTGGCAGCTCGACGACGATGTGCCCACCGACGCCTCGCGCGCCACGCGCATCTTGAGCCGACCGCTCGATTGCGGCATTGCCCATCGCATCCGCCGCATCGCCGCCGGCCACGATGTGACCTTCGATATCTTCGCGGACGGGCAGTGCTTCCTCCCCCGCTCGCTCTACACGCGCCTGGATGAGTTCTGCGGCGGCGACCCCCACATCGCAGCTTCGCTCAAGCGCACACGAACACCGATCGACATGGATATCGACAGCAAGATCGACGAGGTCGAGACGCTCGAACGCATCGCCATGTACTGGCACGACCCGGCCGATCGCGACGCCATCGCGGCGGAGCTCGACACGCTCGGAGGCATTGAGGTCACGCGTTCGTACGCCATGAATATCGAGGTCATGGGCGAGGGCGCCACCAAGGGAACGGCCCTCACGTGGCTATGCGAGCACCTGGGCGAGCGTCTCGCCGACGCCTGGGCGTTCGGTGACAACATCAACGACATCCCCATGCTGCAGGCAGCGGGCCATGGCATGGCCATGATCAACGCCGAGCCCGAAGA
>OLVT01002499.1_pt1 | contig 12513 bp, 11 predicted proteins | sample 1673241 | NCBI WGS metagenome assembly OLVT01 (sample SAMEA3178936, study PRJEB25190) | human gut metagenome | biome: human gut; feature: human-associated habitat; material: faeces | place: Austria | collected 2013 | reverse complement strand
TTCTTTCCTCCGGCTTTCTTCCAAAGAAAGCCGGGCTCCCCCACGGTCGTCGGCGAGGGAAACCACGTTGCAGGTCTGGACCTGCGATGGTCCCAACGGAACCGCCTGCCGCCGGCAGGGCCCGTCGTTACAGAACGGGATTCTCCAAAACCCCAATCCCCTGGATCTCACACCGGACTACATCCCCTGCCTTGAGGAACTTGGGCGGGTCAAACCCCATCCCCACCCCCGCCGGGGTGCCGGTGGCGAGGATGGTCCCCGCCTGGAGGGTCATCCCCTGGGAGAGCTCGTGGAGGATGTGGGGGATGGAGAAGAGGAGCTGGTCGGTGACCGCGTCCTGCCGCAGTTCCCCGTTGACGTAGGTGCGGATGGCCAGGGCCGGGGGCTGGGGGAACTCGTCTCGGGTCACCAGGCAGGGGCCCATGGGGGTGAACCCGTCCAGCCCCTTGCCGAAGTACCACTGCTTGTGCCCCGTCTGGAGGTTCCGGGCGGAGACGTCGTTGACGATGGTGTACCCAAAGACGTAGTCGAAGGCGTCGGCCTCCGCCACGTTCTTGGCGTCCCGGCCCAGGACCACCGCCAGCTCGGTCTCATAGTCCAGGCTGTCCACCAGGTCGAAGTGGCCGGGGATGGGCGCCCCCGGGCCGGGGCAGGCGGTGGCCCGCTTGGAGAAGTAGACCGCCTGGCCCTGCCGGGTGAAGGCGGCGGGGTCAAACTGCTCGGCCTCGGCCTTGTGGGCCCGGTAGTTCATCCCCAGGCAGATCACGTCCTGCCGGGGGTGGGGGATGGGGGCCAGGACGGTCACGTCCCCCAGGGAAAACTCCCCCCGCCCCTTGGCCGCCCGGGCCAGGACCTGGTCCCGGTGGTCCGGGGCGTCCATGAGCAGGTGGTTCATGGTCTCATAAGGCAGGGGGGTGAGCCACCCCGGCTGGGATTCCAGGCAGACCAGGGGCCGGTTCTGCCAGGATGCGGTGTAGAGTTTCATGGGTGTTGCCTCCTTGCTGTCGTTGGTGTGTGAGGGATGGTTACCCCTCCTCCCACCGGTCCACCGCCCGGATGAGGGCCTGGATGGCCGCCGGCTCCGTGGCCCAGCTGGTGCAGAGGCGCACGGCGGTGTGGTCCTGGTCCACCTTCTTCCAGAAGGAGAAGGCGAAGTCGGCCTCCAAGTGCTCCACCAGCTCGTCGGGGAGGATGGGGTACTGCTGGTTGGTGGGGGAGTCGTAGAGCATGGCATACCCCCGCTCCTCCAGGGCCCGGCGGAGGTCCAGGGCCAGCCGGTCCGCCTGGCGGGCCAGGTCGAAGTAGAGGCCGTCCTCCAGCATGGCCTCGAACTGGACCCCCAGCAGCCGGCCCTTGGCCAGCATTCCCCCGTGGCGCTTGATGTGGTAGCGGAAGTCCCGCTGGAGGGCGGGGTGGGCCAGGACCAGGGCCTCCCCAAAGAGGAGCCCCTGCTTGGTGCCCCCCAGGTAGAAGGCGTCGCACCGCCGGGCCAGGTCGGGGAGGGTCATGTCGCAGGCGGGGCTCATCAGGCCGTAGCCCAGCCGGGCCCCATCGATGTAGAGCAGCAGGCCGCAGTCCTGGCAGGTCTCCCAAATGTCCTCCAGCTCCTGGAGGGAGTAGAGGGTGCCGTTCTCCGTGGGCTGGGAGAGGTAGACCATCCCCGGCTGGACCATGTGCTCCCGGGTCTCGTCCTGCCAGTGGGCCTCCCACACCCGGCGGACGTCCAGGGCGGTGAGCTTCCCGTCGGCGCTGGGCACCGCCAGGACCTTGTGGCCGGTGGCCTCGATGGCCCCGGTCTCGTGGACGTTGATGTGGCCGCTGGCGGCGGCCACCACCCCCTGGTGGGGCCGGAGGGCGGCGTCGATCACCGTGGCGTTGGTCTGGGTGCCCCCCACCAGGAAGTGGACGGCCAGGTTGGGGTTGCCGCACAGGTCCCGGATCCTCTCCCGGGCCTGGGCGCAGTGGATGTCCTCCCCGTAGCCGGGGGTCTGTTCCAGGTTGGTCTCAAAGAGCCGCCGCAGGACCCGCTCGTGGGCCCCCTCGGCATAGTCACATTCCAGTCGGATCATACCGCATCCTCCTTTGGCTTTCCTGCTTCCATTATATGTGGTTTCGGGAAAACCGTCAACGAGGAAGAAAAGGAGAGCGCCAACTGGCGCTCTCCTTTCTACGCTGGGGGGATAAAACTTACTTGGCCACGCCCTCGCAGAAGCGCATGAGGATGGTGGCGATCTGGGCCCGGGTGGCGGAGCCGGCGGGGTTCAGGTTCCCGTCCATGCCTTCCACGATGCCCTCGGCCACGGCCCAGGACATGGCCTCCTGGGCATAGGGCTGGACCTTGCCCGCGTCGGGATAGCCGGACAGGTCGGCAGCGGCGCTTACGTCATAGCCCGCGGCCTCAGCGTAGCGGTACAGCATGGTCACCAGCTGCTCCCGGGTGAGGGTGTTCATGGGAGCAAAGGTGTTTTCACCCAGGCCGTTGACGATGCCGTTCTGGGCGGCCCAGAGGACGGCGTCGGTGTACCAGGTTCCAGCGGCCACGTCGGTGAAGGGCAGGTCGCCGGACACGTCAGGCTGGCCCGCCAGACGGTACAGAATGGTCGCCAGCATGGCCCGGTTGGTGGCGGTGTTGGGGGCGAACTGGTTGTTCTCCACACCGTTCATCAGGCCATTCTCGTAGACGTACACCACTTCATCATAGAACCAGTCGTTCTCGTCCACGTCGGGGAAGGGCTCGGCAGCGGGTTCCTCAGAGGCCACGAAGGTGGCCTTCACGGTCACCTGGCCGCTGGGCATGGTGAAGGTGTAGGTGCCGTCGGCGTTCTCGGTGACCTTCACGGCGTCACCGAAGCGGTCGGTGACGGTGATGGTGCCAACTGCATAGCCCTCGTCGGGGGTGGCGGTCAGGGTGACCTTAGCGCCGGCCTTGGCGGCGGCGGGGTCGGCGGTGACGGTGCCGTTCTCGAAATCAGGGATGTCGATGCGGTAGTTGGGGTTGGCGGGGGGGATGTAGGTCCACTGGGCGGTGAAAGTCACGTTGCCAGAGATGTCCACCTTGTCACCAGGCTGGTAGGTCTTGCCATCCACACTGCTCTTCCAGCCCACGAAGTGGTTGTAGCCGTAGTCCGAACGAGAGGGAAGAGGGATTTCCTCCCCGCTTACAACTTCGATCTTCGTGGTGTCATTCCGGTCGATAAGGGTTACGGTGAGGGTGTCATCTTCTCCAGTGGTAGCAGCCTGAATGGATTTGACTTCGCCGCCGGTGGCAAGAGCCTCGTCCAGGGTTTTGTGGTAGGTGTAGATGCCGTTGGCGTTGGCCTCGTAGTTCAGCGCATCCGCAACATACTGGGCCACGGACTCCCCGAAGGAGCCACCAGAAACTGTGATGCTTCCAGATTTGTTTCCGGAACCAACTCCGTTGCCATCCTCTAAGTATTCAACCGGCCCATTGTAGGAACCACTGTTAATTGTTATTGTAGCGCCGTTACCATAAGCGCTGTTGTCAACGATTGCGATGGCATATCCCGTAGTAGATGGGCCATTTCCATTCGCTGCATGATCCTTCTCTCCCACAGCAGAAATCGAGGGGTTTCCGTTGATAGTAATGGTGCCGCTTTTCGCTTCAATACCGCCGGTGATAATGCCACCGTTGATAATCAGCGTCCCATCCTGGGGATGATAAATTGCAACACTCTGGGATGCAGAAATGTTTGCTGTCTCACCAATGGTGATGGAGGTTCCGTCATACATACCGTTCCCGGAGATAGCCGGGGCAGGGCCAGTAGCAGTCACGGTACCATTCACAGTCAGTGTTTCCTTCGTTGCGTCGCCAAAGACAGAAATACCATATGTTCCTGGTGCTTCGATAACGACATTTTCCCCAACAACTAAGCCCGCTGGGGTAGTACCCTCGGTACCATTATTGCCAACGCGAATAACGGAAGAATTAGAGTCTTTCATCGTTGTACTGGTCACGGTGCCTCTACCGGTCAGAGTCATCGTTCCATTTGTCACATGGAAAGCACGGACAGCGTTTCCGGCAACAGTGTGCTGATTGAGGTCGATGGTTACGGTTTTGTCGACTGTAATTGTATCATTGAGAGTTTCATCTTGGAGGAGGGTTACCGTATCCCCATCTCTAGCCATGTCGATGGCTCTCTGAAGGCTGGTGTAGGAGACCCCGTTAACTTCGGCAACGGCAGATTCTCCTCCTACGGGCTCTCTAGCAATCACTTTGCCCGTATCATCTTGCGTTAAAAGGGCACCTGCAGGGAAAAATTTACCAGCACTCGAATCAGGGGAAGATTGTCCATTGGTTAAACTCGTGAACGTTCCCCCAGTAATGATAACATTATCTTGTTCCCTCACTTCGGAACCAGAAGAACCCTGCTCCTCTATGACGTCAATGGAAGAATTGGTGCCAGAAATCGTAGCCTCTCCAGACACGTAGACATCGGCATTGGTTGCTACACCATTTTCAATGTCAGCGCCTCCATAGTTGGCGGCCAAATCAAGCACGACACCACTGGTGGAAACTACAACTCTAGAATCGCCAACTTTTCCTGCAAAATTGGATTCTCCAAGAGCAGTAATCCTTCCACCAGAAATATTCGTTTGTCCAGCACGGGCAACAATGCCTGCGCCCTTCGTTGAAATGATTTCCCCTCCAATGACATTTACAGTGCCTGCGTTGGGATGATAAATGCCACAAGATGCATATCCATCACTTGTTATTTTGCCGATTAACGTTCCTTCATTAACATTAATCACATATCCTTCAGGGGTGTAGTCAGCATCTCTTGACCCATTCCCTGCAACCGCAGCATTGTCTCTAGCTTCGATAACGCCACCATTTACATTTAAAACTGCTGTACGGCCATAAACACCAATACCGAACTCTTGTGCGCTAATATATCCGCCGTTTATGGTCGCTGACGAATTATATTTTTCCTCATTATTTGGATTTGTCTGTGCAAGTACGTTAACTCCATTTCCTTTTTCCGAATATATTGTGCCACTTTCTAAGGTAAAGTTAGCTCCATTCTGTACCTGAATAGCACAATTGCTATTATTATTATGTTGAATCTTACCGGACGAGTAGTTAACAGCGTATTTGTCCGTTACTTGAGGGGGCTGAGCGACACTAGAATCACAAACTGTAAAACTCGTATTGTTATTTACTACGATACCAATTTCTCCATTGAGTGTAAGTGTTTTCCCATTGAGATCTAATACTGTATCCTCATCAATAGTTGTACTCTGCAACGTTGTATCTGTTTCCAACGTAATCACGCCATCCACTGGGTCTGGCAGTTGGGTGCTGGGCGTCCCTGATTCATCGTTCTCCGCCGCCAACGCTGTCATCGGTACCAAACTCATCACCATACACAACGACAGAAACGCGGCAAAAAATTTTCTTTTCACGTGTGTTTTCCTCCTTTTATCTTTTTTATGGGGTCGCGCTGGGGTGGGTGTCCTTTGCTCCCTATCACCTCCGCAGTATAAAAAGGTGTAGGTTTTCAAAGGATTCGTACCATATGAGATATTTTCGAAAATGTGTTGAAAAAGCGCTTTCTTTGGGGTATGATAGGGGCGAGTACTTGGCCAATCCCGCGTTTCAAAAAGTACACCTTTCCGCGCCCAGCCGCCCTCCTCTCGGGAGAAAAAACCCTTGTCCTTTCCCCGCAAACTGGCTATAATAGGACCAGCAACGCCCCCTGGGGCAGAACGGGAGGGGAGCCCATGGGGTTCATTCACGACAAACTGGACATCAAGTTTCTCATCCTCTACCTGATGGCGCGGGTGGCCGGACCGGTGGACTTCACCATCTTGGCGGACCTCACCTTCTGCGACGACGGGGTGGAGTACTTTGACTTTGCCGAGTCGGTGGCCGAACTGGTCAGCACCGGCCACCTGGCGGTGGAGGGGGACCTCTACACCATCACCGACAAGGGCCGCCGCAACGGGGAGATCTGCGAGAGCAGCCTGGCCTTTTCCGTGCGGAAAAAGTGCGACCGGAACCTGGCCAAGGTCAACGCGGTGCTCCGCCGCAACGCCCAAGTCCGGTCGGAACTCCTTCCCCGGGAGGATGGGGGGGTCACCCTCCGCCTGATCCTGGACGACGACAAGGGGAACCTGATGACCCTGGACCTGCTGGCGGTCTCCGAGGACCAGGCCAACCAACTGGCCGACCAGTTCCGCCTGCACCCGGAGACCCTGTACGAGAACATCCTGCAAACCCTGTTGGGGGAGCCGCCCCTGTAACACCGAGAACACAAATCAAAACAGCCGCCGGATATTCCGGCGGCTGTTTTTTTGCGATAGTTGTGGGGCTCACTTCATGCGCTGCTTCCCGTCTTGGTAGGCCTGGCCCACCACGCCGCCTAAGAGGCGGTACACCCGGCGCACCCGGTCAAAGGAGAGAAAGTGGGCCTTGTCTGCGTCTACCAGGCCGTCCTCCCCCAGGATGGACTCGTCGGCGCTCATGTTCAGCACCTGGCCCACGATGCGCACCCCGCCGGGGCCCTCCTCGGTGAGCTCCACCACCTGGCACTCCAGGGTGAGGGGGAGCTCCTCAAACAGAGGGGCGTCCACAAAGTCACTCCGGATGGGGTGGAGCCCCGCCCGGGCGATCTTGTCCGGCACGTCATAGCCGGAGACCAGCCCCACGTAGTCCGCCGCCACCAGGTTGGCCTGGTCGGCGAAGCTCAGGGTGAAGGCCCGCTTCTGGCGGATGTTCTCCGTGGTCTTGTGGCCCCGGGAGATGTTCAGCTCCACATAGGTGCCCCCCACCAGGCCGCCCCAGCCCACATTCATGGCGTCGGGGATGCCGTCCTGGTCGTAGGTGCCCACCACCAGCACGGGCTGGGGGTAAAAGCCGACGTTTTGAAAATTCTTTCGCATGGGATCTGTCCTCCTTCGTTCTTACAGTGCCCGGGCCACGGTGTAGGCCGAGGCGATGGCGGTCATCACGCTGCCCACCTTGCTGCCGTCCCCCACTTGGTAGACTTCCATCCCGGTGCCGGCCAGTTCCCCGGCCAGGGAGGGCCGGGGGGTGAAGCCCACCGCCAGGACCACGTGGTCGGCGGGGAGGGTCTCCTCCCCCTGGGGGCCGGTGACCACGGCGCCTTCCGCCGTCACCTGGGCCAGGCGGCAGCCGGTGCGGAGGGTGACCTTCCACTCGGCCAGCAGGTCCCGGAGCATGGAGGCGTTCATCTCCGGCACCGGGATGCCGGCGGAGAGGATGTCCGGCAGGGCCTCTACGATGGTGACGGTCTTGCCCGCCTGGGCATAGCCCAGGGCGGTCTCGCAGCCCACCAGGCCGCCCCCCACCACCAGGATGCGCTGGCCAGGCAGGTCTGCCCCGGTGAGGGCGGTGACGCAGTCCACCACCTTGGGGCTGTCCATCCCCGCCGCCGGGGGCACGGTGGGGGTGGCCCCCACCGCCAGGATCACCGCGTCGGGGTGGGCCTCCTGGATGGCCTGGGCGGTGGCGGGGTGGTTCCGCTGCACTGCCACCCCCAGGGTGTCCAGCTGGGTTTGGTACCAGGCGTTGAGCTCGTTGAGCTCTGCCTTAAAGTCGTGGGCCCCGGCGGGGATCAGGTTGCCCCCCAGCTGGCCGCTCTTCTCCCACAGGGTGACGGTGTGGCCCCGGCTGGCGGCGCAGCGGGCGGCCTCCATGCCGGCCACGCCGCCCCCCACCACCAGGACGGACTTCTTTTTCCCGGCAGGGACGGTGCCGAAGGTGGCCTCCCGGGCGGCCTGGGGGTTCACGGCGCAGCCGGTGCGGCGGCCGATCTTCAAGGCCCCAATGCACCCCTGGTTGCAGCCGATGCAGGGGCGGATCTCCTGGGGACATCCCATGGCCACCTTCCGGGGGAAGTCGGGGTCGGCCAGGGAGGCCCGGCCCAGGACCACCCCGTCCATCTTCCCCTCGGCGATGGCCTGGGCGGCCAGGGCGGGGTCGTTCATCCGGCCGCCGCAGAGGATGGGGATCTTCACCTGCTCCTTCACCGCCGCGGACAGGGGGATCACCCGGCCCTTCTCCATGTAGCAGGGGGGCGCGGCGTAGTAGAAGGAGTCGTACTGGCCAAAGTCCACGCTGAGGCAATCGTAGCCGTAGGCCTCCAGGCGGCGGGCGATTTCCAGCCCCTCCTCCAGGGTGCGGCCCACCTCGTCCTCCCCGTGGAGGGAGGGTTGGTTGTACCCCTTGATGTAGGACTTGAGGGCCAGGCGCATGGACACCACAAAGCCCGACCCGCAGGCGGCCTTGATCCCCTCCAGGATCTCCCGGGCGCAGCGGAGGCGGTTCTCCAGCGCCCCGCCGTACTCGTCGGTGCGGTGGTTCATGAAGGTCATGGCGAACTGGTCCAGCAGGTACCCCCAGTGCATGGCGTGGACCTCAATGCCCGGGAAGCCACACTGCTGGAAAAAGACGGCGGTGGCGATCATCTGGTCGATCTTCTGCCGGATCTGGTCCTTGGTGAGGGCGGGGGCCAGGCGGGCAGGGTCGTGGTAGTAGGGGATTTCCGAGGGGCAGAAGCAGCCGGGGGCGTTCCGGCCGTAGCCCATGGAGATCTGGGGGATCATCTTGGTCCCGTAGGCGTCCAGCCGCTCCAACAATTCCACGGCGGAGCGTTGGAAGGCCTTGGGGGCCTTCAGGGGCTGCTTGCTGTCCAGGGGGTGGACCGGGTCCACCAAGGTGTCCGGGTGGAAGGCCCCGGTGAAAATCAGGCCAAAGCCCCCCTTGGCCCGGGCCTCGTAGTAGGCCAGGCCGTCTTGGGAGAACTCCCCAAAGGGGCCGTGGACCGAGGGCAGGGTGAGGGGCCCCGCGCAGAACCGGTTGGGGATGGTGAGCTTGCCGATCTGCAGGGGTTGGAGCAGCGGGGCATAGAGAAAGGTCGTCATGGATGGGTCCTCCTTTGGAAATGGGCGCAGTGCGCGCGGGAAGGTGAAACACGGGGCTGCCCAGGGCGGGGAAGCCGTCGGGGGCTTTACAGGGTCCGCTGGAAGAACTTCCAGGCGTTCTCCCAGCAGATGGCGTCGATCTCCCGGGGGGAGAAGCCCCCCTGGTCCAGGGCCTGGACCACCTGGTCCATGCCCCCGGCGTCCCCCCAGGCCAGGGGGGTGTCGATGCCGTCGAAGTCGGAGCCCAGGGCCACCGTCTCCAGCCCGGCCACGTGGATCATGTGGCGGAGGTGGCGGAGCAGGTCTGCCGGCTGGCTGGTCGCCCCGGGGCCCAGGAAGCCGGCGTAGAAGTTGGTCCCCACTAGGCAGCCCCGGTCCCCCAGGGCCCGGAGCATCTCGTCGGTGAGGTTCCGCCGGTGGGGCCACAGGGCCCGGGCGTTGGAGTGGCTGGCCAGGAAGGGCCGCCGGGCGGCCCGGCACACGTCCCAGAAGCCCCCGTCGGAGAGGTGGGAGACGTCGGGGAGCATCCCCAGGGCCTCCATCTCCGCCAGGAAGGCGAAGCCGGTCTCGGTGAGGCCCCCGGCCTGGCCGTTGGGGGTGCCCAGCTGGTTGGGGTAGTTCCAGGTGAGGGTGAGGATCCGCACCCCCAGGCGGTAGAGGGTGCGCAGCAGGGGGAGGGAGCCCCGGCACACGCCCCCCTCCTCCACGGTGAGCAGGCAGCCGATCTGGCCGGCTTGCCGGGCCTCGACCAAGTCCTGGAAGGTCAGAACGGGGCGGGCCAGGTCCCGGTTCTGTGCCAGCTCGGTCCAATACAGGTCGGCCAGGGTGAGGACCTCCTCCAAGGGGTCCTCCGGCCGGGCGGCCATGGACTGGGCGTAGAGGGGGTCGCCCCCCACCCCGGCGGGGGCGGGGGTGCCGTGAAGGTTCACGAAGAGGGCGAAGGCCTGGAGCAGGTAGCCGCTGCGGCGGAGCTTTTCCAGGTTGACGTGGAGGGGTTCCCCCGTCCGCAGGTGGGCGGGGTGCCCCGCCCGCTGGCAGGCCAGCAGGCGGGCGATGGTGTCACAGTGCAGGTCGATGAAGGGCATGGGACATCCTCCTTATGCCCTTCCCAAGGGGAAGTGGCAGGCTGCCTGGTGGTCCCCCGCCCCGGTGAGGGGGGGGACGGTTTGGGCGCAGATGTCTTGGGCATAGGGGCACCGGGTGCGGAACCGGCACCCCGAAGGGGGGTGCACCGGGGAGGGGATCTCCCCGGCCAAGGGGGGGCCGCTCTCCCCCCGGCGGGTGGGGTCCGGCCGGGGGACGGAGTCCAGCAGGAACTTGGTGTAGGGGTGCCGGGGGGCGGAGAACAGGGCCTGGGTGGGCCCCACCTCGCACACCCGGCCCAGGAACATGACGCACACCCGGTCAGCGCTGTGGCGGACCACCCCCAGGTCGTGGGAGATGAGGACGTAGGTGAGCCCTTGGGATGCCTGGAGGTCCGCCAGCAGGTTGAGCATCTGGGCCTGGACGGAGACGTCCAGGGCGGACACCGGCTCGTCGCACACCACCAGCCGGGGGGACAGGGCCAGGGCCCGGGCCAGGCCCACCCGCTGCCGCTGGCCCCCGGAAAGCTGGTGGGGGTACCGGTCCAGCAGGTCCGGGGCCAGGCCCACCTGGGTCAGCAGGGCCGCCCCCCGGGCGGCGTATTCCCCCCGGGGGCAGAGGTTGTGGATGCGCAGGGGCTCGGCCAGGGACTGGCCCACGGTCCACCGGGGGTTCAGGGCGGCGGCGGTGTCCTGAAACACCAGCTGCATCTGCCGCCGGAGGGCCCGGAGCCGGGCCGGGGGCAGGGCGGCCAGGTCCTGGCCGTCAAAGAACACCTGCCCCTGGGTGGGGGGCAGCAGCCCCAGCAGGAGCCGGCCTAAGGTGCTTTTGCCGCAGCCGGACTCCCCCACCAGGGCCAGGGTCTCCCCCTCGTAGACGGCCAGGTCCACGCCGGACACGGCGTGGAGGGCAGCGCCCTTGCCCTGGCCCTTCACGGAAGGTTTTGGAGAGGTGTTTTCCCTCTGCCAGTATGGTTGCCATGGTTGCCTCCTCTCAGCGGGGGTGGTGGCAGCGGACCAGATGGCCCCCGCCCAGGTGGGTGAGGGGGGGCGGATTGGCGGCGCAGTCCCCCTCCCCCTGGTCACACCGGGGGCAGAAGCGGCAGCCGGGGTGGGGAGCGCCTGGGGCCGGCACGGTCCCTGGAATGGTGTACAGCCGCTCCTGGGCCCCCTCCAGGGAGGGGATGGCCCGGAGCAGCCCTGCGGTGTAGGGGTGCCGGGGGGTGCGGAAGAGGTCGAAGGTCTCCGCGGCCTCCACGATCTGCCCGGCGTACATGACGTAGACGTAGTCGCACAGCTGGGCCACCACCCCCATGTTGTGGGTGATGAGGAGGATGGCCGTGCCGTGGTCCCGGCGCAGGTCCCCCATGAGCCGGAGGATCTGGGCCTGGATGGTGGCGTCTAAGGCGGTGGTGGGCTCGTCGGCGATGAGGAGCTCCGGCTCGCAGGCCATGGCCATGGCGATCATCACCCGCTGCCGCAGCCCCCCGGAGAGCTGCCGGGGGTAGGCCCCGTACCGGGCCGCCGGGTCGGGGATGCCCACCTGGTGGAAGAGGTCCACCGTCCGGGCCTTGGCGGCCTTCCGGTCCAGCCCCCGGTGGAGGCGGAGGACCTCCGCCACCTGCCGCCCCACGGGGTAGACGGGGTTGAGGGAGGTCATGGGATCCTGGAAGATCATGGCGATCCGGTCCCCCCGCAGGCGGCGGAGGGCGTCCGGGGGGAGGGTCAGCAGGTCCTGCCCGCCGAAGTCGATGGTCCCCCCGGCCACTTGGCCGTTGGGGGGCAGGAGCCCCAGCACCGACAGGGCGGTGACGCTCTTGCCGCAGCCGGACTCCCCCACCAGGCCCACGATGGTGCCCCGGGGGACGGTGAGGTCCACCCCGTCCACGGCGGGGACCAGGCCCTGGGGGCCGGGGAACCCCGCCCGCAGGCCGGAGATGGCAAGGGTGGGTGGATGGTGTTCCATGGGATGCCTCCTCATATGGTTTGGGGAAGGACGGGGGTCATTCCCGGGTGCGGTACCGTTTCGGGCAGAGACGGGGGAGGACCAGGGAGAGGACCACCATGGCCCCAAAGATCCCCAGCCCCAGGAGCAGGGGGAGATCCTCCCCCTGGAAGCTGCCGTACAGCAGGAGAAACAGGCCAAGGCCGCAGCCCATGACACAGGTTCCGTAGAGACGGCAGAGTGCCTTGGCCTGCCAGGATGCTTTCTCCTCTGGGGGCAAGGTGTTCCACCCTGCCAGAAACCAGGTGCCCCTCTGGTGGCGGAGAGCCGCTCCCCACAGGAGGGCAGCCAGAGGCAGGGCGATGGTCAAGGTCCATTCCCAGACTTCCATGGGGCCTCCCTCATTCCGCCCAGGCTTTGACGGCGGCTTGGCCGTCGAAGACCCGGAAGGGGATCACGTCATACCGCTGCACGCCCCGCTGGACGAAGGGGTCTGTCTGGCAGAAGGCGGCGACGTCGTCGGTTTTCACCACCAGGATGCCGCCCCGGGCGGGGTCCTGGGGCACGGGGCCTGCCAGC
>OLVT01002496.1_pt1 | contig 12522 bp, 11 predicted proteins | sample 1673241 | NCBI WGS metagenome assembly OLVT01 (sample SAMEA3178936, study PRJEB25190) | human gut metagenome | biome: human gut; feature: human-associated habitat; material: faeces | place: Austria | collected 2013 | reverse complement strand
CCTTATAAGCCTCAGATCATCCTGCACCGCGTGGCAGGTATTATCCGGCTGCGGGAAACAGCCGCCATGATCAACCTGATGCAGTATGACCGGCTGACCGGACTCTACTCAAAAGAATTTTTTTACCAGCGTGTAAAGGAAACCCTGGCCGCTCATCCTGAGCAGGAGTATGACATTATATATTCCAACATAGAGAATTTTAAACTTGTCAACGACATATTCGGAGTGCCTTCCGGGGACAGGCTTCTGGTCAATGTGGCCGCCATGTTTTCAAAGCAGGTTGGCAGATGGGGTATCTGCGGCCGTATTAATGCGGATCAGTTTGCCTGTCTTTCGGAGCGCCGCCTTGACTACTCAGAGCAGCTGTTTGCGGAGGCGGGCAATCAGATTAATGCCATGTCCAATGTGAAAAATATGGTGATGAAATGGGGAGTTTACCATATTGATGACCGCTCCATATCTGTGGAACAGATGTGCGACCGCGCACTGCTGGCGGTCCGCAGCATTAAGGGGCAGTACAGAAGGCATTTTGCAGCCTATGATGATGCCCTGCGCAGTAAGCTGCTTAGGGAACAGGCCATCACGGACAGTATGGAAGATGCCCTGGCTCAGGGGCAGTTCATTGTGTACCTGCAGCCAAAGTACAGGCTGAAGGATAGGGAATTGTCAGGAGCAGAGGCTCTGGTAAGGTGGATTCATCCGGAATGGGGGTTCCAGTCGCCCGGGGAATTCATTCCTCTGTTCGAGAGAAATGGATTCATCACACAGCTGGACCAGTATGTGTGGGACCGCACCTGCGCTTTTTTGCGTGACTGGGACAGTAAGGGGTATCCGCAGATACCTGTGTCCGTGAATGTGTCCAGGGCTGATATCTACAATGCGGACCTTGCCAACATCCTTCTGAGGACTGTACATAAATATAATCTGCCGCCGTCGCGCCTTCATCTGGAAATTACAGAGAGTGCTTATACTGAAAACCCGGGACAAATCATTGATACAGTAACCCACCTCAGGGAGCTGGGATTCATCATTGAGATGGATGATTTTGGAAGCGGTTACTCCTCCTTAAACATGCTGAACCAGATGCCTCTCGATATACTGAAGCTGGATATGAAGTTTATCCAGAGCGAGACAGCCAAGCCAGTGAATCAGGGAATCCTGCGTTTCATCATGAGCCTTGCGCGGGGATGAACCTGAGCGTGGTGGCGGAAGGCGTGGAGACAGATGAACAGCTGGAACGGCTCAGAGAAATCGGATGTGATTACGTACAGGGCTATTTTTTTGGGAAGCCTATGCCTGAGGATGTCTTTGAGGAGCTGATGAAAAAGACGGACCGGGAAAAGACCGGGGGGAGGGAACCGGCAAATTATAATAACATAAAGGAGAAACAAACAAATGAAACCGAATGAAGCTGCAGAAAAACAGGAAATCATGTACCGTCTTAAAAATGCAGGGGAGCTATATGTTCTGCTTTCCATGTGTACAGGAGAACCCTATGTGGTCTGCGACCAGGAAACATATGATGATGAGATCATAGTTTTCTTTGACTCCCAGGCAGCTGTAGAGGAGGCAAAAGAACAGACAGAAGCGGGAACGCCTGTCAGGCCCATGAAGCTGGAGAATAAGCAGTTTTTAATCTTTTACACCAGCCTTTACACCCTTGGGGTTAATGCTCTGCTGGTGAAAGACGGCGGGAGGAACAGCCTGATTCAGCTGCAGGACTTTGTGAAGCGCAATAAGCAGCAGGGACAGGAGACAGGGGAGAAGGTGTGGGTGGAGAATCCCTCCCTTCATCTGACGATGCTGTATTATATGCAGGAACTTAGAAAAAAACCGGGACAGGAGAATCTTCCGGAAATAAAAGAGTGGCAGGATGAGATTTCCAATGGTTTCAGCAAGGGCAGTTTTATTGTTCCTGTGGAGAAGGAGGGAAAGGGGCTGGCTGCTGTCAAAGTCAACGAACAGTTATTCCAGGCTATCTTTACAGATATATTGGAATTTCAGAAATTTAACAGGGAGGGAAAACTGCGTCCCCTTGTGGTAACAGCTGATAAAATACCTCAAATCATGACAGAAGAGGCAAAGGGCGTGATTCTCAATCCTATGGGGGTCAGAATGCCGCTGCAAATTAAGAGGGCGCCCAGTCAGCCAAAAAAAGGTGCTTAAGGCATGAGAAAAAAACTCTATATAAACCGTGAAGCGAAAATAAAAAAGGTAAATACAGAAAGGCTGCGATGAGATTTAATTCATCGCAGCCTCGTTACGTTCTGAGTTCAAGGGACAGTTGGTCGAAATCACCGGGATTATCTTTTGGTTTATCAAGAGAAGTTACTTTTTTTAATATTTCGTTTTGTGTTTTGTTATATTCTTCCTTGGCCCGTTTGAGGATAGCCGCTTGACCTTCCCGGTATGTGTTCTGGAACCAATAAATGAGCAGCGATTCATCTGAAGTCAGCAGCTTGGTGACAGATGCCCCTGCCTCGTCCGGGCGCAGCGCTGCGGCAAGAGGCGTTTCCAACGGAATGTCGAAAATGGAATGGACGGAAGTGCCAAGTGCCTTTGCGATGGATTCCATGTGAACCATTTTATCCTTTTGATTTTCTCCGTTTATGATTCTCTTTAAAGTGCTGGCAGGTATGTGTGTCTCCTTTGATAAGGTTGCCTGGGTCATGCCCTTTAAATTCATAAGTGCAATCAGTTTCTCGTTTCTCACAGTACGTCCCCGTTTCCTGGTAATCCCATATGATATATGTCTCTAACCCCGTAGTATTGCCATAAAATACCTCTTATGGATAATTCTACCATATAAATGAAGATTCTTCAAGAAACGACATTGATTTAAGGATATTTTTTCTCATGATATTTTTTCTCGCAAATTTTTCGGTCTGTTTTACCTTGCGAAGTTTTTTCTCATAATGTTCAGTGCGGTTATGATGTACGATTTATTCTTACATAGAGGGATCTGATCCTGTATGAATTTTTGTTACATATTCTTTCAATTTCTTTAAATCCATGGACAGCGCCGCTTAATTTGTTTACAATAGACGGGCTGGTCAAAGGCTGGCTGCATTTAAAATACACAGGAGACCAGAATTTATGTCTAAAGATACCAAAAAAAATATAAAAGGGACTGACAACAGAAAAAATACAAACAGTAAAATCCCTAAAAACTTAAAAACACAGGACAGACAAAATGCAATGAAGCGAATCAGTAAGACCAGGCAGGCAAAGATGCGGGAGGAGGAAGTAAAGTCCACTCTGAAGTTTGGTGTGAAGCTGGTTTTGGTTCTGGCAGTTGTGATTGGATGTGCACAACTGTTTTTTTATGGAAAGAATGTGATGGCGGACAGGAGCAATGGTCCCGCTGCCTGGATAGCGGCAGAAAGCAGTCAAACAAAGGACAATCCGTCCGATTCATCCGTTTTATCAAAAACAGGAGAACCGGAGAAAGAAGAACAGGAAGAGACAGCAGGTCCTGAAACAAAAGAAGGCATAACAGGAGGTCTGGCTTCCAAAGAAATACAAACAGGAGAACCGCCGTCCGGAATCGTCCTGGAGCCGTTTCTGCCTGATTCTGAAAAGGGTCAGCAGCAGACACCGGAGACCATTGCACCCTTCGCGGTCTCCAGCGATGGACCGGGTAACGTGGTGCAGGCAGCACCGCCTTTAGGAGAAGCGTCTTTAGGCCCGACAGGCGGCGGAAATGAGCTGTTCCCTGTTTCCGGGCCTGCGGATGTCTCCAAGCCCATGATTGCATTTACCTTTGATGACGGTCCTTATTACAGTGTGGACAGCAGAATTCTGGACACGCTTCAGGCTTACGGGGGCAGGGCTACCTTTTTTATAGTAGGAAGCCGCGTTAATGACTACAAGGACACTCTTAAGAGAATCCGGGATTCCGGGTCCGAGATAGGAAACCATACATTTAACCACAAGAATCTGGAAAAAATTTCTCCCGAAGAAGTGACCTCCCAGATTGAGATGACCAACGATGCGGTGGAGGCTGTAACAGGTTTCCGGCCAAAACTGGTACGTGTGCCTTACGGCGCCTTTAAGGGCCAGGTGCCGGGCCTGGTATCTTACCCCATGATTCAGTGGAACATAGATACACAGGACTGGTCCAGTAAGGATAAGGATGCCATTGCAGCCTCTGTGCTCTCCCAGGCAAGGGATGGGAGCATCATACTGATGCACGACCTTTATTCCGCCACGGCTGAGGCATTTGAGACGGTCATCCCCCTTCTGGCTGCCCAGGGCTACCAGTTTGTTACGGTCAGTGAGATGTATGCGGCCAAAGGAGTGCCGCTGGAGGCTGGTCAGGTCTATTTTAATATTCCTAAGGGGTGATGATTAGAATACCTTATTAACTTCCACAGGAATCAGCGCGCAGATGAGGATTGTAAATCTTTTCTGCCGGCAGTTAAGTTCCGTGTAAAGTTTTTCTTGACACGAACACCGTGTCGTGCTTTATACTTAATTTAGGAGAAAAGTATAAACACTATGGAACAAATGCAGACTGTCAGCATAGTATCAAAAAATTAATCCCGGAGACAGCCCGGTTTTTGCCGTTGTGGACAGCATTTTCTTTCCAAAAATAAAATACAGGAGGAATCGTCAATGGAAGACCCTGAGAAAGCAAATGAGACGTTACAAAAACTGGAGGACAGAGACGTGCGGATCATTTACCTTCCGCCAATGACCGTAGCAGCAGCCCGCTTTTCAGGGGAAGCTGAGTATGGAGTGGGGCCGGAAGCCACCGGTATGATTGAGAAATTTGTTTACGAAACGGAATTGCTGAAACTAAAACCCGATGCCAGAGGGATGGGATTTGATTGTTCCAGAGCAGATTTAAGAGTGGAAGCCGGAGCAGCTCCCACCGCATATGAAGCATGGGTATCAATCCCTGAGGATATGGAAGTTAAGCCGCCTCTGGTTAAAAAAACGTTTGGCGGCGGGATGTATGCTGCCCATGTATTGAGGGACTGGAGTTTTCAGGATTGGCGTTTGCTTCAGGAGTGGGCCAGAGAAAGCGAAAGATACGAAGAGGCCGGCGGTCCATGCTTTGAGGAAATATTAAATTATTACAACCTTATGAATAATGGGGCGAAAATGGAAGATACACAGATTGATCTGCTGCTGCCTGTTAAGGAAATGATAAAGTAGAGGATGAAGGAAAGAGTACAGGCATTCTTTGCTTTTAGTCCAGAAAACGGTTATAGCTGCAGGAGGATTTACATATGGAACATTTCAAATTTGACTTATATGCCCGGCGCATGTGATGCGTATTTTATTTATGGCGTAATCTTAGGGTGAGACACCGCTATAGTTCCATTCCTGCCACACAACGGATGGGATTGATTACGGAGGATGCAGCAGAAAAAGCGGCTGCCTTGAACAGCAGGCAGGGCTGGATGGGGATATTCGTCTGACTAATTTGTATTTAAGAAAGGGAAAGGATAATGGCAAAGACTTCATTTAATGAATTTCTATTGGCAGTTGCGCCGGAGCATCGTGTATTTGTGGAGAAGCTGAATGACAAACTTTTGGAACAGGGGTGTGAACTTGTAATCAAGGAAGTCAAAAGCGGTTACACTGCCACATACCAGCTGGAGAAGAAAACCGTAATGAATTGGGTGTTTCGCAAGACCGGTATCTGGGCACGCATTTACGGAGATAATGCCGGCAGGTATGAGGAGGTCATTGCCGCTCTGCCTGCCCACATGCAAAAGAAAATGGCGGCTTCCCGTGATTGCAAGAGACTTATTGACCCTGATGCATGCAGTGATACATGCGTGAAAGGTTTCGTCTATTCTCTGAATGGAGAGACACAAAAAAAATGCCGTAATGACGGAATGCTCTTCCTTCTGACAGAGGAAACAGCAGAGTATATTGCCGGGCTGATCTGTGCTGAGGCTGCTGCGCGTAAGCCGGCTTTGCAGCAGCTGAATCGTTAAGAACGGCATATAGATTAATTTACTAATTGTCAAGTATATCCCTCCTGCTATTGGCTTATCCTAAAAGCGGTTATCATAATATCAGTTATCATAATATCATGAGTTTTCTGCAATGTATTAGAAAATTTTACAATATGATATTTTTTCGCCTGTATATATGGTAAAACGAAAGAACAATCAAAGCTTCGGCTTTACAAGCATTACAAGCCCGCATATATTGCGGGCATTGGCGTATTAACAAGGGTGGAGGGGAATTAACGAGAGCATCGCAGGTTGAACACACTGTCACAGATGGAGCACGTTTTCTGTTTATAGGCAACAGCCATACATTTACCAATGATTTGCCGGGTACATTTTGCGAACTTGCTTGGACAAGAGAAGGCTGGTGAATTGCAGACAGTGGCCTGGAGTTATATGCAGACACAGCGAAGGCTGAAGAAACAGAACGGGCTGACGGCAGTTAGACAGAGTTTTATCATTATATTTCAGGAATGCGGGACTGATTAAAAAGATATGATTAAAGGGATAACCAATTCTAAATAAAGGTATAGAGGAGCAGTTGATATGATAACGATACGAAATGAAGAAGAACGTGATTACAAGGTCGTTGAAGAAATTACGAGAAAGGCATTTTATAATCTATATATCCCGGGATGTGCGGAACATTATCTGGTTCACATCATGCGCGGACATGAGGATTTTATACCAGAGCTGGATTTTGTGATTGAACTGGACGGACAGGTGATTGGGAATATTATGTATACAAAAGCCCGGCTGGTTGATGAAGCCGGAACAGAAAAAGAAATCCTAACCTTTGGTCCGGTCAGTATTGCTCCTGAGTATCAGAGAAGAGGGTACGGAAGGATGCTGATTGAGCATTCCTTTGAACAGGCCGTTCTGCTTGGCTATGATGTGGTTGTCATACTGGGAAGTCCGATGAACTATGTGGGCTGCGGTTTTAAAAGCAGCAGGAAATTGAATATCTGTATGGAAAATGGGAAGTATCCTGCTGCGATGATGGTGAAGGAACTGGTCCCCAATCAATTGGACGGCAGAAAATGGTTCTATTACGACAGCCCTGTTATGGCAATCTCTGAGGAAGAAGCACAGGAATATGATAATACCTTAGAAAAAATGGAAAAGAAATATCAGCCGAGCCAGGAAGAGTTTTATATTATGAGCCATGCTTTTATTGAGTAAGAAACTAGGTCCGGGCTATCAGTCACGAAGTAGTGAACCAAAGGTTATGCCGTGAAAATGCATATGGTAAAACGAACCGTGGAAGAGTGACAGCCTGAAGCTTTCGTATGAAAATATGGATTGCTTTATAAGGGAAGTAAGGGAAGCAGGGGAAAATAACAAAACAGGAAGACTCATATCGCATGAGTGCTTATAATGAAATTAATCATATGAAATGAAACTACTGCCGAATGGTGTTGCTTAATACTGTGAAATGCCTTATAATTAGGCATTGTGGCATAATGTTTTAACCCGTGTTATATAGTTGGGGTAAAAAATGTCGTAATTAAAATAAAGGGGCCTGATTTTCTTTGAAAAAGGGGTGAAAAAGGAGCAGAAAAGAGCAAAATAAGGACCTGAACTCCGGCTCTTTTCGATTTGGACCGGCCCTTGCTACAAGCCAAAAATACTGTGTAAACAGCACAATAAATAAGGAAAAACCATGAGAAAACTAGCTTTAAATGATGAGATATTACTAAGCATTCAACAACCCGCCCGCTATATCGGAGGCGAGGTAAATATGGTGATTAAGGACCCTGAAAAAGTGGATGTCCGCTTTGCCATGTGTTTCCCCGACGTGTATGAAATCGGTATGTCCCACCTGGGCATTCAGATTCTGTATTCCATGTTCAACAGCAGGGAGGACATCTGCTGCGAGCGCGTTTACTCCCCGTGGACAGACTTAGACCCCATACTCAGGGAGAAGAAGATACCGCTATTTACCCTGGAAACCCAGGAGCCGGTAAAGAATTTTGATTTTCTGGGAATCACTCTCCAGTACGAGATGTGCTACACCAACGTGCTTCAGATTCTGGACCTTTCACAGATTCCGCTCCATACATGCGACAGAACGGAGAATGACCCCATTGTTATCGGAGGCGGGCCCTGCGCATACAATCCGGAACCGCTGGCTGACTTTTTTGACCTTTTTTACATTGGAGAGGGCGAGACCGTTTATGATGAGCTTCTGGATGCCTATAAGGAAAACAAGAAAAAGAACGGAACAAGAAAAGAATTTTTGGAGATGGCAGCGGAGATCGAAGGAATCTATGTTCCACAGTTTTATGATGCCGAATACCATGAGGATGGAACATTAAAGTCCTTTGAACCGAACAATCCCCATGCAAAAAGAACGATCAAAAAACAGGTTGTCATGGATTTGAGCGCGGTGCCGTATCCGACAAAACCGGTCGTTCCTTTCATCAAAGTGACCCAGGACCGTGTCGTACTGGAGATTCAGAGAGGATGTATCCGTGGATGCCGGTTCTGCCAGGCGGGAATGATTTACCGTCCAACCAGAGAAAAAGATCTGGAAACATTAAAGCAGTATGCGTATGAGATGCTGAAAAATACCGGGCACGAAGAGATTTCTTTAAGCTCGTTAAGTTCCAGCGACTATTCTCAGTTAAAAGAACTTGTGACCTTCCTGATCGAGGAATTTAAGGGCAAAGGAATCAATATTTCTCTTCCGTCCCTTCGGATCGATTCCTTCTCTCTGGATGTGATGGGAAAGGTACAGGACATCAAGAAGAGCAGTCTGACCTTTGCGCCGGAAGCCGGATCCCAGCGGATGCGGAATGTCATTAACAAAGGACTGACCGAAGAGATGATTCTGGACGGCGCTTCCAAAGCCTTTGAAGGCGGCTGGAATAAAGTCAAACTCTACTTTATGCTCGGACTTCCGACAGAGACCAGAGAGGATATGGAGGGCATTGCCCTGTTATCCGAGAAGGTGGCAGAGCTTTACTATGATGAAATCCCGAAGGAGCAGCGCAACGGCAAGGTACAGGTGGTAGCAAGCTCTTCCTTCTTTGTTCCGAAGCCATTTACCCCGTTCCAGTGGGCGCAGATGTGCACCAAGGAGGAGTTTTTGGAGCGCGCTTACATCGTAAAAGATAAGTTCAAGGAGATGTTAAACCGCAAGAGCTTAAAATACAATTACCATGAGGCAGATCTGACGGTGCTGGAGGGTGTTCTGGCCCGCGGTGACCGCAGGGTGGCAGCTGTCGTAGAAGAGGTATATAAGAACGGCGCCATGTTCGATTCCTGGGGTGAGTATTTCAACAACGACACCTGGATGCAGGCCTTCGAGACCTGCGGCATAGACCCGGATTTCTATACCGTAAGAGAGCGCAGCTTAGATGAAATCTTCCCGTGGGATTTCATCGATGCAGGCGTGACAAAGGAGTTCTTAAAGCGCGAGTGGCTGACTGCCATCAGCGAGAAGGTAACTCCGAACTGCCGTCAGCAGTGTTCCGGCTGCGGCGCGAGAAAATTTGGAGGAGGTGTCTGCTTTGAAGATAAGAATTAAATTTGCCAAGGAAGGCACCATGAAATTCATCGGTCATCTGGATATCATGCGTTATTTCCAGAAGGTGATGCGCCGTGCCGATGTCGATATCCGCTACAGTGAGGGCTTCAGCCCGCACCAGATCATGTCGTTTGCGGCTCCGCTCGGCGTGGGACTGGAGAGCCGTGGCGAGTATGTCGATATCGAAGTGCTGAGCACCGATTCTTCCAAAGAAATGCTGCGCCGCATTAATGAAAATATGGTAGAGGGCATGGAAGCGCTTTCTTACCGGGCACTTCCGGATGATGCAGGCAATGCCATGTCCTTAGTTGCAGCAGCCGACTACGAAGTCCGTTTCCGGGAGGGTTATGAGCCAGAAGATCTGGATGCATTTTTCGCCGGGATCCCGGAATTTCTGAAAAAAGAAGAGATCCTGTTTTTAAAGAAGACCAAAAAGGGAGAGAAAGAGATCAATATCCGCCCGCAGATCTACCAGATGGAAGCCCGTCCGGACCATAAGATCTTTTTACAAATTGCGACCGGAAGTGCAGCAAACTTAAAGCCGGATGCCGTGCTTCGCGCTTACGCAAAAAGCCGCGGCGAAACACTGGGCGAGTTTGCGCTTATGGTTACCCGCCTGGAAGTATACGCAGATAAGGGAAACGAAGAAAAACACGACTTCGTGACCCTGGAATCGTTTGGTGAAGACATTGAATAAGCTGATCGTAACCCGTTGGCATGACCGTGTCCTGACAGCTCTGGTTTCCGGCAAGGAGACTCTGGAGCTTGGACTGGAGGATGCATCATCCATTCTGGGTAATATTTATATTGGTAAAGTCCAAAAGGTCGTAAAAAATTTAAACTCCGCTTTCGTGGATTTCTCCGATGGCCGTACTGGCTACTACAGTCTGACTGACAATAAGGTCACGCTGTTTGCCGACGGCCGGGACCGGAAACTGAAGGAAGGCGATGAGATCATCGTACAGGTGGCAAAGGATGCGGTGAAAACAAAGGATCCCGTGCTGTCCGGGAACTTAAATTTTTCCGGAAAATATGCAGTCCTGACTGCCGGAAAGCGTGTGATCGGCTTTTCTTCTAAGATTGACGACCGGGAGTGGAAAGAGCGCATGCATCCGCAGATTGAGCAGCTTCTAGACGGCAAAAGCACCGGTGTCATCATCCGTACAAATGCATATGGACAGGAAACAAAGCTCCTTCGGGAGCTTTCCGCGTTACTGGAGCAGTTTGACCGTGTCATGAACCTTGCGCAGTACCGGACCTGTTACAGTCTTCTTTATGAAGCAGAGCCGGATTACTTAAAAGCGCTGCGCAACTGTCCAAATGGAAGTCTGGAGGAGGTTGTGACGGACCAGCCGGATCTTTTTGCACGTTTGCAAGAATATTTCCGCATTTCAGATCTCTCAGAGACAACCGGACTGCGTTTTTATGAGGACAAGCTTTTAAGTCTGGCGAAATTATATTCGCTGGAGTATGCATTAGAGCAATCTTGTCAGAAAAAGGTATGGCTAAAGTCTGGCGGATACCTTATAATAGAGTGCACAGAAGCCATGGTCGTCATTGACGTGAACACCGGAAAATATTCCGGCAAGAAGAATCTCGCTGATACCATTCGCCTGATCAACTTAGAAGCAGCAAAGGAAGTTGCACACCAGCTGAGACTCCGCAATCTGTCCGGCATCATCATGGTCGATTTTATCGATATGGATACGGAAGAGGATAAGGCACTTCTCATGGACACCTTAAAAGCTGCCGTGCGGCCGGATCCGGTCAAAACGACCGTTGTTGACATGACACCGCTCAACCTGGTGGAAATGACACGAAAGAAAGAAAAGAAACCCCTGTGGGAACAGATTGCCCAGATCACAACAAAATAGGGCCTGTAGACTGGAAAGGGATAGGAAAAGGGGATGTAGCATGAAGATTATCATTGTAGGCTGCGGTAAGGTCGGACTGACCCTGACCGAACAGCTAAATAATGAGGGACATGATATCACCGTGATCGACAAGGACGGCGCCAAGCTCCGCTATGTGACCGATAACATCGATGTGATGGGAGTAGAGGGGAACGGTGCGATTTACCAGGTGCAGATGGAGGCCGGAATCAAAGAAACGGACCTTCTGATCGCAACCACCAACTCCGATGAGCTGAATATGCTCTGCTGCCTGATCGCAAAAAAAGCCGGTAACTGCCACACCATTGCGAGAATCCGTAATCCGGAGTACGCGAACGAAGTACAGTATATCCGGGAGGAGTTGAACCTGTCCATGGCGATCAACCCGGAGCTGGCAGCAGCTACCGAGATTTCCAGACTGTTAAAATTCCCGTCTGTCATTAAGATCGACGCATTTGCAAAGGGCCGCGTGGAGCTGATGAAATTTATCATTCCAGATAACTCTGTGCTTGACAATATGCAGGTATTGGACCGCGTCTTCACTGCAGCATCCTGATCTGTGCAGTAGAGCGCGGAAACGATGTCATCATCCCTGGCGGAAGCTTCTGCCTGCAGAAGGGCGATAAAATTTCCTTTGTGGCATCCGGATCTCAGGCAACCGAGTTTTTCCGCCAGGTCGGACTTTCCAATAATACGATCAAAACCGCCATGCTGGTGGGCGGCGGCAAGATTTCTTACTACCTCGCCAAGATGCTGGAAGACACTTGCATTAAGGTTAAGATCATCGAGCAGGATCTGACCCGCTGTCATGAACTGAGTGAGCTTTTGCCAAAGGCCATGATCATTCACGGAGACGGTTCCGACCAGCAGCTTTTAATGGAAGAGGGAATTACCCAGACCGAATCCTTTGCGGCACTGACCGGATTCGATGAAGAAAACATCATGCTTTCCCTTTACGCGGCAAGCGTTTCCAAGGCAAAGCTGGTCACCAAGATTAACCGCATCGCGTTTGAAAATATCATCCAGCAGATGAACCTCGGAAGCATCATCTATCCGAAAATGATCACGGCAGACGGCATCATCCGTTATGTCCGTGCGATGCAGAATTCCATGGGAAGCAATGTGG
>OLVT01002494.1_pt1 | contig 12540 bp, 12 predicted proteins | sample 1673241 | NCBI WGS metagenome assembly OLVT01 (sample SAMEA3178936, study PRJEB25190) | human gut metagenome | biome: human gut; feature: human-associated habitat; material: faeces | place: Austria | collected 2013 | reverse complement strand
CGGCATTTGCAGATACGGAAGGGTTTTCTGAAGAATATAGCCGTTTCCAGAATCCGGACGGTCTGATGGATGCGGAGGATGCACAGCAGCTCAATGAGGAGCTCGACGAGATCAGCCACGACCAGAACTTTGATGTGACGGCAGTGCTGGTAAACAGCCTGAATGGACAGTCTCCGGAGGTTTATGCAGACTTCCTGTATGATACCTGTGACTTTGGTTATGGCGATGACCGCGACGGAGTCATGCTTTTAGTCAGCCTGGAGGACCGGGACTGGTATTTGTCCACCAGTGGATATGGTATTACCGCGTTCACGGATGCCGGCATCGGATATATCGGAGAACAGATCAAACCGCAGCTGGCAGACGGAGAATATCTGGAGGCTTTTGAAAACTATATTGAGCTATGCGATGACTTCATCAGTCAGGCCAGGGACGGAAAGGCCTACGATGTGGACCGGATGCCGAGAAAGCCGTTGTCAGCAATCTGGCTGGGAATTTCCTTTGCAATTGGTCTTGGCGGTGCACTTTTGGTGGTCGGAGCCAATAAGAGTGAATTGAAGAGTGTCGGAATGCAGCAGGAAGCGCGGAATTATGTCCGCCCGGGCAGCATGAAGGTCACGAAACGCAGTGACTTTTTCCTGTACCGCCAGGTGACGAGAACGGAAAAGCCAAAGGCGAAGAGTTCCGGAGGCGGGGGCAGCAGCACATACCTCATCCGCGGGAAAAACGCATGGTGGAGGCGGTGGAAAATTCTGATGGACCGAACCAGAAGCATCCGAAGCGAAATGCCATGGAGATTTTGATCAGTTCTTTGATAAGAGGAGTTTATATGAAGCGGATTACCAATAAAACGATTTTGAGATGTCTTGATGCTTCTCATGACGGTTTCTTAATTACAAGCCAGGCAGGAGAAATTCTGTATGTGAACGAAGCCTATAAAAAACTCACGCGGTTGAAGGAACAGGCGGCAGAAGGGAAAAATTTCCATGAACTTTTCCTGAAAGGTTTTGTTCCGGCAGAGCCAACCTGCCTTCTGGCTGTACAGCAGCAGAAAACAGTCATTCGGGTACATGACTGGAAGCAGGTCTATATTGTCAGCGCTTCAGAGCCATTTTTTGACGAGGAGACAGGCGAAATCCAGTATGTAGTTACAACGGTACGGGATGTGACAGGCTTTTTTCAGATTCGTGATGATATCGAACATATTCAGAACCTGATGAAGGAAGCAGCGGATCATTTGGTGGACTATACGGATTATGGAAATGGTATTGTAGCCCGAAATGAAGCCATGCGCAATATTCTGAGTATGGCACAGCGGGTTGCAGTGTACGATGCTCCGGTGCTGCTTCTCGGTGAATCCGGGTCGGGAAAGGAGGTATTGGCTCATTTTATACATGAGCACAGCCTGCGAAAAGATAAACAGTTTCTCGCTATAAACTGCGCAGCGATTCCCGAACAACTTCTGGAATCAGAATTGTTTGGTTATGCGGAGGGAACTTTTACCGGACAGCTGCGCGGCGGTAAAAAAGGATTGTTTGGCGAAGCACATGGTGGAACTCTGTTTCTGGATGAACTGGGAGATATGTCTATGGAACTGCAGAGTAAGATTCTGCGGGTTTTGGAAACCAAAACCTATACACCGGTTGGAAGCCATAAACAGTACGAAACAGATGTGCGGATTATTTCTGCTACCAACCGGAATCTGGAAGAAAAGATTGCAGTCGGTGAATTTCGGCAGGACCTGTATTATCGGCTGAACGTTGTTCAGCTGAATATTCCGCCGTTGCGGGAACGCCCAGAAGATATTATTCCGCTGTGCATGCTGTTCCTGGAGCGGAATAACCAGAAGTATCATATGCAGAAGTATTTTTCAGCGGAGGCGCTGAGCATGCTGATGAATTATGACTGGCCTGGCAATGTCCGGGAGGTTCGGAATATGGTGGAGATGATGTTTGCGGTGAGTCAGGGAGATACCCTGAAGGTTCCGGAACTGATTTTCAAGAAAGAGCAGAAGAAAAAAGAATCTGTTGTTGCGTTGGAACCCCTGGATGTTTATATGGGAAACATAGAGCGGGAATATCTGCAGAGCGCGTATCGCCAATGCGGATCTACACGCCGTATGGCCGAGACTCTTCAGATTGATCATTCTACCGTAATCCGGAAAATGAAGCGTTATGGCATTAATGCCACCAGAAACATCGGAAGAAGGACTGAAAAATAACGTGAATTTCATAAAATGATAAAAACATGGCAAAAAGGAACCAGTATTGATTGCATATTTGCAATCAATACTGGTTCCTTTTTGTCGTTTTGGAGCTGAATTAGGTTGGAATTGTGAAAAAGAAAACGATACTAAGCTATTTTTGGAGTTGGCATGGAATTTGCTTGTTAATAAATCAGATCAATAAAATAAGTGTTTCATTCAGAAAGGAGAACAATATGATACCTTCAAAGGAAAACATGGAATTAGCAAATCTGGTGGGTGACTGGTTAAAGAATGAAGTAGCGCCGGTATGCGGTGAGTATGATGAAAAAAATGAGTTTCCTGAAAAACTGTATGAGCAGATGACGGAGCTCGGACTCAATATTATGTGTACACCTGAGGAATATGGCGGTCTTGACTTAAGCGCAGTATCGCAGACGCTGATTGCAGAACAGCTTGGACGCTATGAAGTCGGACTTGGCTCTGCAGTGGGAGCAAACGCATCTGCTACGCATTTGATGAATCAGTTTGGTTCCCCCGAACAGAAAAAAATCTTTTTTGACATTCTGGTAAATGGCGGATGGGCTGCATTCTGCCTGACTGAGCCGAATGCCGGATCGGATGCCGGAAGCGTGACTACAACGGCAGAAGAGAGCGAAGATGGTTATGTTATTAACGGAACAAAGTGTTTTATCACCAATGGTGGAATTGCAGGAGTTTATCTGGTATTTGCAAGCATGGACCGCAGTCTGGGAGTAAAGGGCATCAGCTGTTTCCTGGTAGAACGGGATCGCGAGGGAATCTCCATTGGCAAGCATGAGAACAAGATGGGAATCCGCCTTTCCAATACCACCGAAGTAGTTCTGGATCACGTGAAGGTTCCGAAGGATCATCTGATCGGATTACAGGGCAAAGGCTACAAGATGGCCATGGCTACTCTTTGTGAGTCCCGGGTAAACGTAGGCGCCATGGGTACCGGACTGGCAGCCCGCGCACTGGATGAGGCCATTGCCTATGCAAAGACAAGAGTACAGTTCAAACGCCCGATCGCAGATCTTGCCGTAATTCAGAATATGCTGGCTGATATGGCGATGCAGGTAGAAGCCTCCAGACAGCTGGTATATCATACCGCAGAGCTGATTGATGCAAAGCTGCCGTTTGCAAAATATTCTTCCATGAGCAAATGTTTCGGCGGTGATACCGCCATGAAGGTAGCGCTGGATGCGCTGCAGGTACTGGGCGGCTATGGCTACATGAAGGAATACCCGATGGAGAAACTGGTGCGTGACGCAAAGATTCTTCAGATTTATGAGGGAACCAATCAGATCCAGCGTGTGGTAATCGCAAAAGAAATTTTACGTTAACCGGAACGTTACAGCAGTGAGGAGGAAATAAGAATGAATATTTTGGTGTGTGTAAAACAGGTGCCGGATACGACAGAGATTAAGATCGATCCGGTTACCAATACCCTGATCCGTGCCGGAGTGCCAAGCATTGTCAATCCCTTTGATGCATATGCCCTGGAGGTTGCGGTACGCCTGAAAGAGAGCGCCGGCGGAAGGGTAATCGTTGTTTCCATGGGACCGGAGCAGGCGAAGAACGCTCTGAAAGAATGTCTCTCTGTAGGAGCCGATCAGGCTTATCTGGTCAGCGGACGTGAATTTGGCGGTTCGGATACCCTGGCTACCAGCTATGTTTTATCCTGTGCAGTCCGTGCGTTGGAAGAAAAAGAAGGCGTTCCCTTCGATCTGATCTTCTGCGGCAAACAGGCCATTGATGGAGATACCGGCCAGGTTGGGCCGGAGCTGGCAGAGCATCTGGACTGTGCACAGATCACCTACGCATCCGATGCTGTACTGGAGGATGGAAAGCTGAAGGTGAAACGGGAGAGCGATGAAGGATACGATTATCTGACTGCAGAACTTCCTGCTGTGATCACGGTTGTAAAGACTGCTTTTGAGCCGCGCTACGCAACCCTAAAATCCAAACTGGCAGCAGGAAGAGCACATCTCAAGCATACGGAGGGCGGAGATTTCCGGCAGGCAGTATACCGTGCAGTGCGGCAGGGACTGATGCAGGCAGATAATGTGCTGCTGGAACCGTATTATTCATTTGCTATGGAGATCCCGGCAGAGAATGTGGGAAGAGCTCTTAATGACATTCAGAAGATGCATGGCGAATTTGAACCGCCGGAAACGGACGGTGATATGACAGTAATCACAGGAATGGCGCCGGTATCTGCTATGCGGGATTATCAGATGGAAGTGACGACCTATACCAGAGGCAGGGGACGGCTGTTTTGTACATTAGACGGTTATCGTCCGTGTGCAGATCAGGATACTGTGATAGAAGAAATTGGCTATGATCCGGAAGCAGATACGGAGAATCCGGCTGGTTCTGTATTCTGTTCCCATGGAGCAGGATATTATGTGCCATGGAATGAAGTGTTCTCGCATATGCATATCGAGAGTCAACTGAAAAAGCGGCAGGAGATTCAGAAGGACATGACAACTGATACGTCTTCTGCACGCCGTAAGGACCGCATGACCGGAAAGCAAGCACCGTCTTCGGCTGGCATCGGATGGAATGCCAAAGAAGAAAAAGAGCTGGAAGATATCTTTATCCGTACGTATGGCAAGATCGAGCGGAGGAATGCGCCTGTCGGTCAGACGGTAGTGACAGTGGACAGTAAGCAGAAAAAGCATCGAGATGACGGAATAGAGTATCTACTGGTAGACGGTTATAATGTAATCTTTGCCTGGGATGAGTTAAAAGAACTGGCAAAAGATAACATTGAGGCGGCGAGAAATAAACTGATGGATGTGCTGAGCAATTATCAGGGCTTCCGCAGATGTGTACTCATTCTGGTATTTGATGCCTATAAGGTAGACGGTGAGGCACTGGAAATCCAACGTTATCACAATATCCATGTGGTATTTACCAAGGAAGCCGAGACTGCCGATCAGTATATCGAAAAAGTAGTCCATGAGATTGGAAGAAAACGACATGTGACGGTTGTGACCTCAGATGGCGTGGAGCAGGTGATCACAACCAGCCAGGGGGCACATCTGATCTCAGCCAGAGAATTTCGTGAAGAGATCGCATTTACAGAGAGGCAGATCCGGGAAGAATGGGATAGACACAGAGAATCTGATCGCAACTATCTGTTTGACCATATGGATGAAAATCTGGTGCGTCATATGGAAGAAGTGAGGCTTGGCAGAAAGAATCTGAAGTGAGATATTCATTAGATCTTAAATAGGGTTAATGAGATTTTTTGTGAGGATATATTGAGGAAAAACAGTGATATTTTTTCAGGTATCATGTATAATCTGATCAGGAACTTACAAACTATCTAAAAAAGAAAAGAGGATAAATATATGGCAGCAATACATGTAACAGCAGAACATTTTAAAGATGTAGTATTAAAGGCAGATAAGCCGGTATTGGTAGACTTCTGGGCACAGTGGTGCGGACCGTGTCAGAATATGGGACCGATCGTAGAAGAAATCGCAGATGAGTATCCGGATATTAGGGTGTGCAAGCTGGATATTGACAGCGCCATGGATATTGCCAGAGAATACCGCGTTATGTCTATTCCTACTTTTCTCATTTTTGAGAATGGAGAGGTTGTGAAACGTACAGTTGGAGAGCAGACAAAGCAGGAATTGTTGACTTTTGTCGGTAAATAAAATAGTTACGCTGTAATCTTTAATTGAAATATCTTCCAGAAGTGCTATAATAATTTCTGTTACATCAGAGGTCAGACAGAATGGGACAGCACATAAGTGTAGATAGAATATAGTATTTGGAGGATTTGTCATGGCAAGAACTAAGAAGACGGCTGGTAAGAATGTTGCAGCAGAGGCACAGGCAGCAGCAAGAAAGGCTGTGTCTGAAGCACAGGCAGTAGCAAGAAAGGTTGCAGCAGTTGAAAAGGCTGCTGAGACTTCAGAAAAGGCTGAGCCGGGTACAGAAGAAAAAGAAACCAAGACAGCAGCGGCAGTGAAGAATGCAGCAGCAGAAGTTAAGCCGGCAGCCAAGAAAGCGGTAAAAGAGACAAAAGCGGCAGCTAAGACAGCAGCAAAAGAGACAAAAGCAGCAGCTAAGACAGTTGTAGAAGAAACTAAAAAAGCTGCAAAGAAAGCAACTACAAGAAGAAGCAAAAAAGACATGAAGGTAAATGCTTACGTAGAATACTATGGCAAGCAGGTACATGAGAATACAATGATTGCTGATGTAAAGAAAGCATGGAAAAAGTCCGGTCACAAGATCGGTGAGATCAAGACTATGGATCTTTACATTAAACCGGAAGAAAGCAAAGTATACTATGTGATTAACGAAACAGAGAGTGGATCAGTAGAATTCTAATCGGCTCACCGGAAGATGCAGTCATGAAGGAGTAACACAAAGGAGAAGTAGTATGAGTGATATGATGACCCAGGTAAATCAGATAGTGGGCAATGGTTTGTCCTTTCTGCAGAGTACGGTTATACTGGCGGTTACGATCTGTATCGGATTGATCATCGGTCTGTTTGGATTGAAACTGGCACGTGTGTGGGCAGCATTGGTAGGACTGGTTCTGGGAGTGGCAGCAGGGGGCATCGTTTCTGTTGTGGCAGGACTGAATGGAATGGCTTCTGTGGGAGCTATGGCAGGAGGCGCAGTGATACTGGCGATTCTTGTATGTGTATTTTACAGAGTTGGTATATTTTTCTTTGTATGGCTGGCAATATTCAGCATGGGAGTATCGGCTATCAATCAGCAGGTTATACCGGTGATTGCTGTATGTGGCGTGTTAGGATTGGTTCTCGCGATCGTTACGATGAAGATGTTTGATCCATTGGTAATTATTATCACATCCATTTATGGTGGTTACATGGCAGGTAATGCAGCTGTTTCCATGTTGGGGTTAGGTAATTATCTGGCAGCAGTGATTGGAGTGCCGGTAGTGCTTATTGCAATCTGTGTGGCAGTACAGTTCATCATGCGATCCAGACAGGTTGGCAGGAAGCAGGTCAAGAAAGCCGGAGAGCACAGAGAAAAAGAATCCAGAGAAGCAGAAGTAGAGCAGGCACGAATGTTGCTTGACGATGATAATATGGATGATACAGAAGTAACCGATCTGGAAGATGACGATGATCTGGAGACAGATTACGACGATGTTTTAGACAGCGAGGACAGTCTGGATGGAGATTATGATGAGGATGAAGGATATCTTGATGATGATCTGGAATCCGGATATGATAATCTTGACTTTGATGATGATTTTAAGATCATAGAGTGATTTAAATGAAGTAGAAGGCAGTTTACCAGTGACAGCAGAGACTGTGGCGGGCAGACTGCCTTTGTTGTATTTTGGCAGTAACGTGGTATAATAAAGAAAAAATGACAAAGGAGGCTTACACATGAAGATAGATATGCATTGTCATGTGCATGAAGGCTCGATTGACAGCCGGGTAAGCCTGGATGAATATATTACTGTTCTGAAAGAAAAAGGCTTTGATGGAATGCTGATCACGGACCACGACAGTTATCATGGTTACAGGCATTGGAAATACGAAATGAAAGGGAAAGCTCACCAGGATTTCGTAGTTTTGAAAGGCATTGAGTATGATACACTGGATGCAGGACATATGCTCTGCATTATGCCGGAGGGCGTTCGTATGAGGCTGTTGGAGTTAAAAGGTCTTCCGGTATCGATGCTGATTGAATTTGTACACAGGCATGGAGGTATCCTTGGCCCGGCGCATCCGTATGGAGCTAAATATATGAGTATGACCAATACAAAAAGGTATCGGAAGTCACAGGAATTTGTGAAAAGATTTGATTTTATAGAGGTGTTTAACGCATGCGAATCACAGGAGTCTAATGACAGTGCAGCCAGACTTGCGGCTGAATACGGGAAACCGGGAGTTGGTGGAAGTGATGCCCACAAGCCAGACTGTATCGGGACAGGCTATACGATACTTCCGGAGATGGTTACCTGTGAGACGGAGCTTATTAATCTGATCCGGGAAAAGGCAGCAATTCAGGCCGGAGGTGTTCTGTATGGCAGAACTACCAAGGAGAAAATGGGAGCATTCCACAAGATACTGGCAGATCTGTTCTGGTTCTATAACCGGGGAGGAGCTATGCTGAAGTATTTCAAACGGAGAAGAAAAGATAAGATTGAGAACCCGGTGACTCCGGTAGATCCGATCGAGATCCCATATCTTAAAAAAGCAAAAAAATTCCGCTCAAAGAAATAGGTGTACGGATTATTGGACACCTTACTTGCTATATTGATTACAGGAAGTGAGGTGTTCTTTTATGAGAAAATTAGGAAAGAAATTAGTAGCAGTGGCAGGTGTGATTGCGATGCTCATGATTATTCTGGTATATGGATTTGCAGAGACAAGGATACCGGGCATTGTATATCTGGCGATGTGGTGTGTGTGCGCAGCAGCAATCTGTTATGGCACCGACACACAGCTTGCCATCTGAGATAGTTGAAATAGGAGAACATTATGATGGAGTATAAGAGTATGCTGCATACGCAGAGAGCGTATTTTCAAACAGGTGATACTAAGGATGTGGAGTTTCGTATCCGCCAGTTAAAGAAGCTGTATCAGTGGATCACAGTACATGAACAGGAGATTATGGATGCACTTTATATGGATCTGAATAAATCAAATTTTGAAGCTTATGCTACTGAGATTGGTATAGTAAAAGAAGAGATTCGATATACATTAAAGCATCTTCGGAAATGGGCAGCACCGAAGAGAGTGCCTACACCGATCACGCAATTTCCATCGAAGTCTTTTATATATCCGGAACCGTATGGCATCGTGTTAATCATGTCACCTTGGAATTATCCGTTCCAGCTTACGATCGCACCACTTGTGGGGGCAATCTGTGCGGGTAATTGTGCAGTAGTGAAGCCATCTGCGTATTCACCACATACTACAAAGGTTATGGCAGATATGTTGAGAGAATTGTTTCAGGAGAAATATATCGCTGTAGTAGAAGGTGGCAGACAGGAGAATCAGGCACTTTTGAATGAAAAGTTTGATTATATCTTCTTTACAGGAAGTGTAAATGTTGGTAAATACGTCATGGAGAAGGCATCTGCACATCTGACACCGGTGAGTCTGGAACTTGGCGGCAAGAGTCCTTGTATTGTAGACGAGACTGCAGATCTGAAGCTGGCGGCAAAGCGTATTGTCTGGGGTAAGTTCCTAAATAGTGGGCAGACCTGTGTGGCACCAGATTATATTCTGGTACAGAACAGTGTGAAAGACAAGCTCGTTCGTTATATGGAAAAATATATTCGTAAGATGTTTGGAAAGGATCCGATGCAGAATCCGGATTATCCGAAGATGATCAATGAAAAGCATTTTAACCGTGTACTGGGGCTGATGGAGCGGACACACGTAGTATGTGGTGGTGGATCTGATGTGGACATGCTTAAGATTGAGCCGACTGTGTTGGATCAGGTGACCTGGGAGAGCCCGGTAATGCAGGAGGAGATTTTTGGACCGCTGCTTCCGGTTCTTACATTTTATGATATTGAAGAGGCGATTCAGATGGTCAATGCCAGACCGAGGCCGTTAGCATTGTATTACTTCACGAAAGATAAGCAAAGAGAAGCCATGATGCTCAAACAGGTGTCTTATGGCGGCGGCTGCATCAATGATACGATTGTACATCTGGCAACGTCCCATATGCCATTCGGCGGCGTGGGCAACAGTGGAATGGGTGGCTATCATGGAAAGGATAGCTTTGACACATTTACACATAAAAAGAGCATCATGAAGAAATCGGTACTTCTGGATATTCCAATCCGGTATGCACCGTTCAAGAACAAATTGAATATATTAAAGAAGCTGATGTAGGCCATTATGCACAGATACGGAAAGATATAAAGAAAAAGAAAGGCAGCGGGAGCAATCCCGATGCCTTTCCTGTTTCACTTCGTATTTATCCTATTAATAGAAAGATGTGATAGAACAGAAAACTCATGATCCAGGCAACACAGAGCTGGAACAGTACAAAGAGAATGGTAAGCTTTCTGCTTTCGGTTTCACGACGGATCGTAGCAATTGTTGCAGTACATGGAACATACAGCAGACAGAATACCATCAGCGCCAGAGCATTGGCAGTACCGAATCCAATACTGTTTAAGGCAGCCAGCGCAGTGCTCATGCCATGTGCAGTAGCAATGTTTGAGATACCGAAGAGAACTCCACAGCTGGAGACTACTACTTCCTTGGCAGCGATTCCTGCGATTAGTCTGCCAGTATCCAAGACCTGCCGGTGCGAAGACAGGTACGATGGCTCTGCCGATATAGGAACCGAAGCTCTGGCTGATATCTGTTACATACCCATTCGGACCAAAGTTTAAAAGTACCCACATAACAACGGACGCCAGGAAAATGACGGTTCCTGCACGTGTCAGGTAATCCTTGACCTTTTCCCACACATAGATGGCTATGGTTCTGGCATTTGGTGTCTTGTATTCCGGAAGCTCGATCAACAGCGCATGTTCTGCTTTGCTGTTGTCAATCCGGGACAGGATGAATGCAGTTAAGATTGCCACGATGATACCCAGAAGATACATGCCATAGCAGACCAACATCGCATATTTTCCAAAAAACATAGAGGAAAATAATACATAGATCGGAAGTCTGGCACTGCAGGACATAAAAGGTGTGATCAGGATAGTCTTTAACCGGTCTTTCCTGTGCTCCAGAGCCCTGGAGGCCATGACTGCCGGAACGGAACATCCGAATCCGAGCAGAAGTGGGATAAATGCGCGTCCGGAGAGCCCAAGCCCGCTCATGATGTCATCCATGACAAAGGCAACTCTGGACATATATCCGCTGTCTTCCAGAAATGCGAGGGCAAGGAACAGAATGAATATATTGGGCAGGAAGGTGAGAATACCACCTACACCTGCGATGATACCATCCACCACAAGGGACTGAAGCATCGGATAGGTATGTATGGAAGCCAGACCATTGGCTACCGCCGAAGAAAACAGATCCAATGCGATCTCAAAATATCCTTTCAGGAAATCGCCTACCGTAAAGGTCAGGAAAAATACCATTGCCATAATAAGTAAGAAGATTGGAAGACCGGTGTATTTGCCGGTGAGCCATCGATCAATCCGGTCTGTACGCTCTTCACGGCTGGATTTATTGACCAGTGTTTCGCCTATGATTTCTTCAATAAAATCATATTTTTGATTAATTAAATCTTTTTCATAGCTGCAATCCAGAATATCAGAGGTGTCAAGTGGCCATTGTTCGGAAGCACTGGTATCCTTTTCCAGGTACTTAATGGCTAACCATCTTTTGTTCGGAAAGTCCGGATATGTATGCGTGATTCGTTCAATCAGAATATCAATTTTATCTTCAATATCATCTGTGTACACCATCGTATACTCCGCATGATGGTCATGGCGGTGCTTGCTGTGCAGTCCCGGATGATGATGGATCAGAGGATCCTGATGTAATACATCTTTGTGATGTGCAACGGCGTGCATTAATATGGAAAGCCCGGTTTTCTTTCTGGCAGATACCGGAATCACTGGGATGCCCAGCATTTCCGGGAGCCGGTGCAGGTCAATCTCCATGCCGCGTTCCTCTACAATATCCATCATATTCAGAGCAAGAATCACTGGTTTGCCAAGCTCGATCAACTGCAGTGTCAGATACAGGTTTCGCTCCAGGCTGGATGCGTCAGCTACATCGATGATCACATCGACTTCGTCGCTCAGGATACATTCGCGGGAGACTTTCTCTTCCATAGTATAGGAAGTCAGGCTATAGATACCCGGAAGATCGATCAGCGTATAATCCTGTCCTTCGTAGGTGGTATGCCCTTCTTTCTTTTCTACTGTAACGCCCGGCCAGTTGGCAACCTTGAGGTTGGCGCCGGTATAAGCGTTAAACAGTGTGGTTTTACCGCAGTTAGGATTGCCGATAAAACCGACGGTAACAGAGTTATTCATGTGTGTGCACCTCCTTAATCTCAATGTGATCAGCAATACGTCTGCCGAGAGCAAAGCGTGTGCCGCGGAACTTGACGGTAAGTGCACCGTGCTTGTCATTATTTAATATAGTAATCAGACTGCCGTCTGTCAGACCGAGTGCTTCCAGCCGACGCTCTAATTGGAGCTCGATCTGTATGGACAGCACACGGTAAGTGTGTCCATTTAAGCCTTCTTTTAAAACCATAGTAATCCTCACTTTAATCTTATTGATAATTATTATCTATTGTTTGAAAAAGTATAGCACCAATTGACGAAATTTACAACTTCCCATATAATAGTCGATAAGACTTAAATGGGA
>OLVT01002493.1_pt1 | contig 12556 bp, 8 predicted proteins | sample 1673241 | NCBI WGS metagenome assembly OLVT01 (sample SAMEA3178936, study PRJEB25190) | human gut metagenome | biome: human gut; feature: human-associated habitat; material: faeces | place: Austria | collected 2013 | reverse complement strand
CTCAGCACGCTGGCGATCGCTTTGGCAGCCCTATCACGCGCCGTCCAGACGCAGCGGCCCTAAGCGATGGAGCAGATTCGCCGCCGGTTAGTATACCCGTACTCCGTATGCCCCCACGTAAACCACAGATGACGAGGCGGACGAGGTGGGCCCGGCTGATTGTCTCAATCTGTAACAGTTAACGAGTAAAATCGGTCCTAATTGTTATAGGTCAAGACAGAGGGGGATTTCCGTCCAGTCCAAACCAAATCTCTCGGTCTTCCTGCAATTTCGAACATGTGGCCTATAATGTTGCTTTGGTTAAGCTATATATTGCGCAGCCATTTAATACGTCGCCCACCGGGGGCCATTAATTCCTATCGCCATATTGGCTAGGAAGCAATCAAAGGAGGTATCCGTGGCAGCAGAGACGCCTTGCTCGGTCCTCTATAACGATATTCGCTCGTTCGGCGGTCTTAAACATCTCGAGATCGCCCGAATGCTCATCAATGGAAACTCTTATCTCGGCAGTACCCTGCTCGAGAAATGCTCTTCCAACCGCTCGTATCTCACCCGTTACATCGTCCATCGCAAGCCTGACCAGTGCGCGCCCTCCATCTACAGCGACTTTACCGTCACCACGCTCAACCTTTCCTCGGCAATCTGCAGCAAGCTCGGCGGCGGCGAGTCCGCCTATCGGGCAATCGCCGAGCACTATCGCGGTCCGGCCGCCAACGAAATGATGTCGGCTCTCGCCAGCTACAAGCTGGACAGCCGCCTATATGCAAATGCCCTCAATCGCATCGACAACTTTGACGGCAATGCCGTGCGCGAAAAAAGCACGCTTTACCTTATGCTCTTTGTGGCAACGGGGGCGCTCGCCGATCCCGTTCAGGGCGTGGCCACCGTCGAGCGCTTTTGCGACAGCAAGACGGGCGGGCACTTTGGCACCACCGAAACTACCGTCGGACGTGGCTTTATGGGCAGCCTGGAGCAGCCGCGCACCGTCGCCCCCAACCTCGGTCTGCTCAGGACACATGCCGACAACTGCGTCGACATGCAAATCCATCCCCTCACACGCGATCCGCGCGGCACCGTGATTGGTTCTTTGCCCAAAACCTCGCCCAGCATCACCGATGTGGGCGCCGACGCATCGCGTGAGCATCTTCGCATTTGGCTTGAGGGTGAGCACTGGTACGCCCAGGGCCTTGGATCGACCAACGGCACGGTGCTCGAATCGGGTGCAGGCGACGGCGATACCGTAATCGAGCCGCCCCGCGACCAACGAGAACCCGGCAAAGTCTATCCCCCCGTGGAAATCGCCAACAGTGACAGACTTCATTTGGGTCTCTATACAACGTTTCTCGTTATTGTGGACTAGCGCGTAGAGACGTGGGAAACAGGTGTCACTCGTCTTATATCATTTACGTTGCGCGCTGCACTATAAATAGCAATACGAGTCAGCTTATCGGCGAACACGTCTATCATGGGCTTTAATCGATAATCGCGTTCTCGGCGTGAGCACGCGGCCCCACCAAATGAAGGAACGTCTTGGATACCACCAACACCGCCCCTGGCGACAAACTCATCCGTCTCGACACGTTCGACACCGCCGTGGCGGTCGACCCCAGCGCCGAGGACGACGCCAAGCGACGGTTTATGACGCTTATTCTTCAGACGGCATACCGCGACGGCGGCAATATCGGACACGTGCTTCGCGCGACCAACACAAGCGGCGAGGTCTTTGCCGTCAAGCTGCTCAAGGACAACGCCATCCTTTCCGGCCAAGCCCCCGATCGCTCCGCCGAGCAAGCGGCTGCGCACCTGGCCAACACCGCCGCGCTGTTCGAGGAGTACCGTCATCTGTGCACCGTCTCGCACCTGCGCGGATTTCCGCGCGTCTATGGCTACGGATCGTGCGAGGACGACCCGCTCATCCTCATGGAATGGGTCGAGGGCACCTCGCTCAAGCAGGCGCTGCCCTTGCTTCCGCACGATGTCTCGGGCGGGCTAACCACCCAGATGGTGGCCGCCGTTGGAAACGCCGTGCTTCGCGCACTCCTGATGACCCAGGGACTCGTAAATCCGGTCGTCCATCGCGACCTGTCGCCCGCCAATATCATGTTCCGTACCACCAGTCGAACGCTCGAGCAGCAGATCGTCGATTGCTCCTTTGACCCCTGCCTCATCGACATGGGCTCCGCGACCATGGCTCTCGGCGACGACACGATCACCCGGCGCGCCGACATCTGGCGCTTTGCCACACCCGCATACGCCGCGCCCGAGATGCTCACGCAGGATATCGAAGGCATCGCGGCCCTTCGCCGTTCGCCGGCAATCGACGTCTATGCGCTTTCGAGCATTCTGTACCAGCTCTACAGCGGTCGCAAACCGTTTGACTTTGAGTCGACGGACGCCGCTGCAACCGGCTCGTTCTATCTCGTAAAGACCAAGACCAAGCCGGCACCGCTCGAGCCGCGCTGCGAGGGCGATGAAGCGCTCGTCCAAATCATCATGAAGGGTCTCTCAGTCGAGCAGTGCGATCGTCCCACCGAGCAGCAGATGCTCGAGGCGCTCTCGGCATACCTCACTGATGCCGAATCCGAGGTCCGCGAAGGCACAGGAGACGAGGCCGCGATTGATATCGATTCTGGCACGCACCTTAAGGTCGACGTCGCCGGCGAGCGCGCACGAGAGATCCTGAATCAGGCCCGCCACGATGCCATGACCCGCCGCCGCTTTATTATCGGCGGCGCTATCGCAGCCGTTGCGGGGCTCAGCGTTATCGGGGCGGCAACCCATGGCTTTGGCATCCCCGACTACCTTGACGGCATCCGCGGTACGCTTGACGACTACACCTGGGATCAGCTGCAGGAGATTTCGCTCAAGATTAAGGCCGCCGAGACCCGTAGCGAGGCACGCGAGATTGCCAAGCGTTACCACCTGCTCGACGCTGATGGGCATATTCCCTATCCGTGCACCAAGCGCGTCACGCTTACCAACGGGCTGGAGGTCGGCGCGCAGCTTGTGGGCATCCGTCACGATGAGCTTCTGGACGGTACGGGCAAGGCCGGGCTGACGTTTATGTTCGACGCGGGTATTGCCGAGCGCAACGCTGCGGCTGAACCGCCGAGCTCCGGCTGGGCAGATTGCGAGCTGCGAGAATGGCTCGACGGCGACGGCCTTAAGCTGCTGCCCAATGAGCTACGCGCACTCATCAAATCTGTCAAAAAGGTCTCGAATAACGCTGGCGCCGCCAACAGTGCATCGTGTCTGAGCGAGTTGCCCGCAACCCTTTGGCTGCCCGCCATGGTCGAGCTGTGCGGTACGCAACCGCCCGATTCGTTTGCCGAGAGCTATCACTACCTGGCAGACATCTACAACGGCGAGGGCAAGGAGTATCAGCTCTTCCGCGAGCTCAAGGTGAGTCCGTATACCACAAACGAGATGTTGGTTCGCCAGTGGAAGGGCAAGGACACCTGTTGGTGGGAACGAACGGCGAGTCCTGACACATCGGAGAGTGGAGGCACACTCTATTTGAATCGCGTGGGCCACGACGGCGACGCCTTTACGTACGCAACGCCTGCGGACAAGCCAAATAAACGAACCTGTGTGATCCCCGGATTCTGTATCTAGGCGGCGGGCGTCTTGCCGTGACGGGACCCCTCCCCGGCAATTGTCTCAATCTGTAACAGTTAGAGGTCATATTTGCTGCTAGATGTTACAGATTGAGACATTGAGTTTCCTGCCAACTGTTTGTCTTAATCTGTAACAAATACTCGGTAAAACGGGGTCTAGTTGTTACAAATCGAGACGTTTGGACTGCCACTCAACAGTTCGTCTAAATCTGTAACAACTATGGTTCAAAAACCGGTCCAGATGTTACAGATTGAGATGATTGGTTGGGACGGTTCATCGGCCAACCAACCACCCTCATCTGTAACGAAATGTCATACATTTCTTTCTGTACTGGACACCCCCAGGGGGTATGGGTGTATAGTACCGGCAGGTCAACAATTCCACCACCGAACCACGGAAAGGAGAAGCCATGGCTCAAGATAAGTTCGACGTGGGCGGCATGACATGCGCCGCCTGCCAGGCGCACGTGGACCGCGCCGTCAGCAAGCTCGACGGCGTCCAAAGCGTCGCCGTCAACCTGCTCGCCGGCTCCATGTTGGTAGACTATGACCCCGCGCAGGTCTCCCCCGACGATATCTGCACCGCTGTCGACCGCGCAGGTTACTCGGCCTCGCCCGTCGATGCGGGCACCGGTGCCGCCGGCTCAAGCGACGGCGCACAAGCCAGGTCCGGCGCCGCCCATATGGAGTCGCCGACCAAAAAGTTGGAGGCCGCCGCCTCTGCCATGCGTACCCGCCTCATCGTCTCGATCGTATTCCTCATCCCACTGTTCTACATAGGCATGGGACACATGCTTGGTTGGCCGCTGCCCGGCATTTTCACCGACCATACCCACAGCATGACGCTCGCCCTCACCGAGTTCGTCCTGCTCATCCCCATCGTCTATGTCAACGACGCGTACTTTATAAACGGGTTTAAATCGCTCGCACACGGCGCGCCCACCATGGACGCCCTTATTGCCGTGGGCGCCACCGCCTCCATCGCCTGGTCGCTCTACGCCATGTTCACCATGGCCGACCAGCTGGCCACAGGTCAGGTGCACGAGGCAATGATGACGAGCATGGACAACCTGTATTTTGAGAGCGCCGGCACGATTTTGTCGCTCGTTACCGTGGGCAAATACCTCGAGACGCGCAGCAAGTCCAAAACCGGCGGCGCCATCGAGGCGCTGATCGACCTGGCGCCCAAGACCGCGACCATCGTGGCAGAGGACGGCAGCGAGACCACCGTCGACGTCGACAGCATCCTTCCCGGCCAGGTCCTGCGCGTGCGCCCCGGCGAGTCCATCCCCGTTGACGGCGTGGTGCTCGAGGGCAGCTCGGCCGTGGACGAAAGCGCGCTCACCGGCGAATCCATTCCCGTGGAGAAGACCGCCGGCGACACTGTCAATGCGGCCACGGTCAACCGCACGGGCTCGTTTACCTTCCGCGCCACGCGTGTGGGTGCCGACACGTCGCTCGCCAAGATTATCCAGCTCGTCGAGGACGCCAACGCCACCAAGGCGCCCATCGCCCGCATGGCCGACAAGGTCGCCGGTGTGTTCGTGCCCGTGGTGTTCGTGATCTCGGCCGTGACCTTTGCGGCGTGGATGGCACTGACCGGCAGCATAAACGAGGCGCTCACCTCCGCCGTGGCCGTGCTGGTGATCAGCTGCCCGTGCGCGCTGGGCCTGGCCACGCCCGTCGCCATTATGGTCGGCACCGGCAAGGGCGCCGAGATGGGCATTCTCTTTAAGAGCGCCGAGGCGCTGGAGAACCTGCGCAGCGTAGGTACCGTGGTGCTCGATAAGACGGGCACGGTCACCCGCGGCAAGCCTGCTGTGACCGATATCGTAGTAGCCACGCGCGCCGACGGCTCGCCCGCCATGAGCGAAAAAGCGCTGCTCAAGCTGGCCGCCGCGCTGGAGCGCTCGAGCGAGCACCCGCTGGCCGAGGCGATTATGGCCGAGTGCGAGACACGCGGGATCGTCGCGCGCATGGTCGAAGACTTTACTGCCGTGCCCGGTCGTGGCGTTACGGCGCACGAGGGGCAAAACGCCATTGCAGCCGGCAACGTACGCCTGATGGACGAGCTGGGCGTTACCGTGCCCGCGGGTCTTGCCGAGCAATTTGCCGCCGAGGGCAAGACGCCGCTGTTCTTTGCCAAGAACGGCGAGCTTGCCGGCACCATTGCCGTGGCTGATGAGGTCAAGGAGACGAGCGCCGGGGCCATCGCCGCATTGCGCTCGCTTGGCGTCGACGTGCGCATGCTCACCGGCGACAACCGCGTCACTGCCGAAGCAATCGCCCGCCGCGTGGGACTGAGCAGCGAGCAAGTCATCGCCGACGTCCTCCCCGCCGACAAGGAACGCCATGTGCGCGAACTGCAGGACGCGGGCGGCAAGGTCGCCATGGTGGGCGACGGCATCAACGACTCCCCCGCCCTGGCGCGCGCCGACGTGGGCCTTGCCATCGGTACCGGCGCCGACATCGCCAAAGAAGGGGCAGATGTGGTACTCATGCGCAGCGACCTCATGGACGTCGCCCGAGCCATCGAGCTGTCGCGCGCCACGATCCGCAACATCAAGCAGGACCTGTTCTGGGCACTGTTCTACAACGGCATCGGCATTCCGCTGGCGGCGGGCGTGTTCTTCCCCCTCACCGGCTGGCAGCTCTCGCCCATGTTTGGCGCCGCCGCCATGAGCCTGTCGAGCATGTGCGTCGTAAGCAATGCGCTGCGCTTAAAATCCTTTAAGCCAAAAGTGGCAAAATAAGCTCACCATTAAGTCCATTTAGAACGGGTTTTCCAGGTGCCCGAGATTGACCTGAAAGAGGAGCGACGCGTACTTTGGTACGCGAGCGACGGCTTGAAGGTCAAGGTCGGGTGCCTGGGAAAGCCGACACAACAGAGAGGAATATCCATGCGTTACACAATCAAGACTTCCGGACTTATGTGCGGCCATTGCGATGCCACCGTCGAGACCGCGCTGCTCAACGTGGTCGGCGTGACCGATGCCGACGCCGATCACGAGACCCAGACTGTCCAGGTGGAGTGCGCCGACACCGTGACCGCCGAGCAGCTCGCCGCCGCCGTCGAGGGCGCCGGCGAGAAATTTCATGCCCTGTCCGTAACCGCCGCGTAGCAGGCGCCACCTGTCCCCCCTGTCAGTTGCGGTGAAATACGGACTGTTGAGCCGCCCTAGGCCCTTAAACAGTCCGTATTTCACCGCAACTGACGGGGGCATCCGGAAAATCGACCAGAAACGAGGACCCGCCATGATGGCAGACCATAAATCGGTGACCCGCATGCTCAAGACGGCACGCGGCCAGATCGACGGCATCTTGCGGATGGTCGAGGAGGACCGTTACTGCGTCGATATTTCCACGCAGCTCATGGCCACACAGGCGCTCCTCGCGCGCATTAATGCCGACGTGCTCAAAGCGCATATCGAGGGCTGCGTGACTTCGGCAATCGAATCGGGCGACGAAGACCTCAAAGCTGCCAAGCTCGCCGAGATCGAACGCGTCGTCGACAAGCTCTCCAAGTAACTGGGTCATTGGGGACAGACTTCTTTGCACCGTCTTGGTGTTCCGGGGACAGGTATGTTTGCACCACATTGGTGCAGATTAACCTGTCCCCCTTGCTCTAAATCGGGTATAAAGGCGTGCAGCATATCGAACGAAAGGCAATTTGCATGAATGACTTTATGAAGGGTCGCAATGGCACCGACGAGCTCACCATCGTGATGGGTTTTGCCGGCATCGTCATCGCGATGATCGGATCGATAGCCCGCATCCAGTGGCTCAGCTGGATTGCCATCGCCGTAATCGTGATTGGCGTGCTGCGCGGCCTATCCAAAAATATCGACGCACGTCGTAAGGAGAACGAGGCCTTTGTCGCCGCGACTGCAAACGTACCCGGCTTGGGCAAGTTTGTAGCTAGCTTGGGCGGCGGAGCTGCAGCGGCCAACGCCTCGCGCGCAGCCGGTACTAGCAAGGAAGACTTTGAACGTGCCAAGCGCACAGCCAAGAAGATGTGGAAGGGCCGCAAGACCACGGCATACCTCAAGTGCCCCAACTGCGGCCAGATGCTCTCCGTCCCCAAGGGCAAGGGCAAGATCCGCGTCACCTGCCCCAAGTGCCACGCCAAGATGGAAACGCGCTCCTAGCCGCCGCACGCGGGACAATTAATCAGGTTTGTTTGTCCCAGTCTTAAGTATTTGTTCGAAAAAAGCCGAGGCCTCGCACTGAGACCTCGGCTTTTTTGATTATGACAAAGGGATTGCCCCTTTGTCACACCTATGCCACACCGTCGCGGGCCAGCTCCTCGGCAAGCGCTGCGGCAGGCATGGCCATAATCGTGTCGAGCTCGGCGTCCACCTCGGGAATACGCTTCACCTTGAGTTTGCGCACCAGATCACCACGGCACATCACGTACGCCGGCTCACGCAGTGCGCACAGGTCATCGAGCGGGTTCTTGCGCGTCACCAGGATATCGGCGGCCTTGCCGCACTCGATTGTGCCGGTCTCGCCGCCCAGCCCCAGCAGCTCGGCATTGACCTGCGTGGCCGTATGCAGCGCGAAGGCGTTACTCACACCCACGTACTTGGCAAAATAGGCCACCTCACGCCACATGTCGTACTGCGTCACGAACGGGCAGCTCGAGTCCGTGCCAAGGCCCACCTTAACGCCAGCTTCCAGTGCGGCACGGGCGCTCTCGATGATGCCCGAGCACACGATGTCGCCGTTCTTCTTTTGTGTATCGGTCGAATGGGTCTTTTCCGGGTCGAGCAATACAAACGGCAGCGCCGGGCTGATAGTGCAGGTAACGCTGGGCGCACGCCCCTCGAGCTGCGTGCCCGCGGCGCCACGGTACAGCTCCAGAATCTCGGACGTCAACGGAGCGCCGTGCTCAATCGTGTCAACGCCGGCCTCAAGCGCAACCTTCACACCCTCGGTACTCTCGACATGGGCCATGACCGGAAGGCCCATATCGTGCGCCGCCTTGCACGCCGCCGCGGCAACCTCCACCGGCATACGCAGCACGCCCGGCTCGCCCACCTCGGTCGCATCGAACACACCGCCCGTTACGAACAGCTTAATGACGTCGGCACCGCGCGCATACAGGTCGCGCACCTGTTCGGCTGCCTCGGCGGGACTGTTTGCCACCTGGGCGAACAAGCCCGCACCATGGCCGCCCGGCACCGTGACGCCCGTTCCCGGCGCCACCAGGCGAGGACCTTGATACTTGCCGGCGTCGATGGCATTACGAACGGCGATGTCGGCAAACAGTGGGTCGCCCGCGCCGCGCACCGTGGTCACGCCGCTTGCCAGTTGTTGTTGGGCGCTGCCCTTAAGAATATGGCGCACGATGGCGCGCCCCACGGGATTATCGAGCTTCTTCATCAGCGCGCCCGCATCGCCCGCCGAAACCGGCTTGCCCGAACCGCACAGATGCACATGCATATTGATGAGACCGGGCATGAGATACGCACCTGCCAGGTCGATGACCTCGGCACCCGCAGGCGCCTGCGCCACAGCACTCGGCCCCATCCATGTGATGACACCGCGCTCAACGGCCACGGCCATGTCGGGCTGCGGCTCCATATGTTCCGAACCATCCAGGACGGTCGCATTGATAAACAACGTGGAACGATCGGCAGACGCCATATCGAGCTCCTCCCCCTCAGAAAACTTGAACATCTGTCCATTATTATCCAGTGTAGCCCGATTGCCACAGACATATCGGTTAACGGAGGGAAGAGGGGATGTGGGGGACGGAATACGTTGCAGCCCCATCCCAGCAACATCAGGGGAATGTCTCGATCTGTAACAGTTACGGGCTCAAACAGCCGCCAAACGTTACAGATTGAGACAAAGTCAGGGCTGTAGGGCGGCACCAGTCACATCCCCTACTCCCATTCTTGTTCGTAGATGTTGAGGGACTTCACGTAGCGCCCCTGGGCGCCCATGATGTCGCGGACCAGGCGCAAAAAGAAGCTGACGCACGAGGTGTCAAAGCCGTCCTGCAGATCCTCGGGATGCACCGCACCCGGTCCATCGACCGCCGTGTCACTCAGGCGCGCGATGTCATACAGATAGAGCTGTCCCGCCGTCAGCCAGACATCGTCGACGCAGGCGAGGCGCACCGCGATCGCGCCGTCGCTCCAATGCTCCTTTTGCACGATATGCGGGTCGTAGACATCAAAGCGAAGGTCGGCGCGCGTATCCTTCAGCGCAACCATGCCGTTCGCAGGATCCTTGTCCAAAATGCCAAAGCGCGAGAAATACTGTGTGTCGCGCACCTGCTCGAGCCGCTTAAGCGAGGCAGGCGAAAGCGATGCCGGCGGCTCATCAACATACAGCTCGAGCAGCGTCTTGCCATGGCGATAGGGGCGCTCGAAGAGCAGCCAATCGGTAAACGCCATGTTGTAGGCCATGATTTCGTTTTGGGAAGGCTCGGTGCGATAGCTGAGCCACGGGTCGACAATAATCTCAAACTGCTCGCGCGCCGGCTCCAAAAACTGAAACTTCCGCAGCATCCAAAAATGGGCCATGTCGGCAATATCGTTGCCGACGGCTTCAGCCAGATGCGCTCGGTCTAAAACGTGGTCAGTCACGGCATCCTCCTCAAACTGATGAACCTCAATTTGAGCTTACGAGGAGGGTGGGCAGCCACGAACAGCGCGGGCAAAATAGGCCTCCGGCTGCAAACCAGATGCTGACCAAACACTTGACGGAATGCTTGACCGAATATGCACACTGGAACAAAGCCGCAGGTAAACATAGACGGCCAACCCGCCCTTTTGAGCAAGATACCCGCAGCCACCACAGAAACAACAGGTGACCACAGCCCAAGAAGTCGACAAATGAACACCCGTACGTCGACAAACGAGCAAATCACTCGCAAAGAGTGTCCCCAACGACTAGACAAAAAATGACTAGTCATTGGGGACGTTCTTAAATGACTACTTTACAGCGCAAGCGCCTCGGCGACTTCGGCTGCGCAGGCCAGGGCATCGGCCATGGCGTTCACAACGAGCGAGCTGCCGTTGCGGGCGTCACCGGCCACATACACCGGCGCGGCATCCGCGGCGACACCCTCCGTGCGAGCCGCGAGGTGCGAGCCCTCGGCAGCCATCACCGGCAGCGGACGACCAACGGTGGCAACAGGCACGCCGACAGCTTCGAACACACTGTGCTCCGGACCCGTAAAGCCGCAGGCGATGAGCACCAGCTGCGCCGGCACCTCATGCTCGGAGCCCGCGATGCGCTCGGGCTTGCCCGCCGACCAGTCCAGATCGACCACGCGCAGACCCGCAGCCGCACCCTTCTTGTCCAGCAGCACCTCGAGCGTATCCACGCCCCAGGCGCGCATCTCGCCGCCCATGGCAGCGATGGCCTCCTGCTGGCCGTAATCGGTCTTCTTAACGTTGGGCCACTGCGGCCAGGGGTTGCTCGCTGCGCGCGCATCAGGCGCAGCCGGCAAGAACTCAAACTGGCGCACGCTGCGCGCACCCTGACGCACCGCGGTACCCACGCAGTCGTTGCCAGTATCGCCGCCGCCAATGACCACAACGTCCAGACCGTGCGCGTTCACCGCGGGCTCGCCGCCATCGAGCACCGAGACGGTCGAAGCCGTCAAATAGTCCACGGCATACACCACGCCAGGAGCGTCAATGTTCGCAGCCGAAAGCCCGCGCGGGGCACGGGCACCAGCAGCCACCACGACAGCGTCAAAGCCATCGAGCTTGGCTGCCACCGCAGGGTCCGTCACATCTGCGCCCAACTCAAACACAATGCTCAGCTCGCGCATGAGCGCCACGCGGCGCTCGACCACGGACTTCTCGAGCTTCATGTTGGGAATGCCGTACATGAGCAGACCACCCGGACGGTCGTCACGCTCAAACACCGTCACGCGCGCGCCGCGACGCGCGAGCTCCCATGCTGCCACCAGACCAGCAGGACCGGAACCCACCACGGCAACCGTAGGTGCACCCTCCCCCGCCGGCTCAAAGCGACGCGGACCGCCATTTGCCCACTCATGGTCGCTGACCGAGCGCTCGTTGTCATGGATCGTCGTGGATTGGCCATCGACCGAACCCAAGTTGCACGCGGCCTCGCACAGCGCCGGGCACACGCGACTCGTGAACTCGGGCATGGGCGAGGTGAGCGACAGACGCTCGGCAGCCTCGTCCCAGCGGCCACGGTACACCAGCTCATTCCACTCGGGAATCAGGTTGTGCAGCGGGCAGCCGCTCGGGCGTGCCTTGCCAAAGCTCGCGCCCATCTGGCAAAACGCCACACCGCACATCATGCAGCGGCTCGCCTGGGCACGACGTGCGTCGTCGTCGAGCTCCACGTACAGCGGATCAAAATCATGGCTGCGCTCCTCCACGGGGCGAAGCTCGTGGGTCACGCGATCGATATCAAGAAAAGCACCGGGCTTACCCATGGCACTTACGCCTCCTTCTTGGTCGAAGCAACAGAACCGGTAGCGGCCACGGGCGCAGCGCCAGCCGCACCGCCCACGACATCAAAGCGAGCGACATCCGCGGCGCTCGCGCGACCGGTCACAATGTCAAACGCCAACTCCTCGGCCTGCTCATGCGTCTTGCCGACGGCCTCGGCGGCGGCGACAATCGCCAGCACGCGCTCGTACTCGGTCGGAATGACCTTCACAAAGTGCTTGCTCATCGTCTCAAAGCTGTAGAGCAGCTTAATGCCGCGCGGGCTCTGCGTCGCGTCAACGTGCTCCTGGATGAGCTCGCGAATCTGTACCAGCTCGCCGGCCGTCGGGGCCTTGAGCTCAACGCTCTCGTGGTTCACACGGGCATCGAGGGTGCCGTACTAGTCAAAGACGTAAGCCACGCCACCCGTCATACCTGCGGCGAAGTTCTGCCCAACCTCGCCCAGGATGAGCGCCAGACCGCCCGTCATGTACTCGCAGCCATGGTTGC
>OLVT01002491.1_pt1 | contig 12558 bp, 7 predicted proteins | sample 1673241 | NCBI WGS metagenome assembly OLVT01 (sample SAMEA3178936, study PRJEB25190) | human gut metagenome | biome: human gut; feature: human-associated habitat; material: faeces | place: Austria | collected 2013 | reverse complement strand
CAAAAATACAGGCTTTTGGTAGACTGACTTGCATTGAGTTTCACGGATTCAGGATTATACTCTTAAAGTGTAACTTTTTCAACCTTTCCATTGGAATGAAGAAGGAGCAAATGAGAAGCATCCGCGGACGGACAGGAGATCAGGAAGGTACGGCTGGTGGTCTCAATCTGATAGCTGAGATTTTTTGATGTTTTGTTGCAGTCATTCGGCGCATAGGCAGACAGTGTCTCCAGCAGAACATCCAGTTTGTCGCTGTAAGAACCGGTTGTCTCAAACAGAATTTTTTCTGCATAGTACAGTTTGCGGAGCTCCCATTTGCGGTATTCATCCTCAGGGATTGTGGTATCGCAAGGAACATTGTCGCAATCCTCAGAGAAAAAGACGAAAGACCACAATTCAGGATAGTGAATATTGATGACACCGGTCGGGGCCCAGACCCAGTTGTCCTCAGGAAGAACGTTTCCGTTCTCGTCGGTGCGTTTTACATAGGTATTGTCTTTGATATCTACATTCCACTGAACACGGGAGAAATTCATCCGGTAAAATTCTCCGTTCTTTGGTGCGCGCCGTTCTTTCTGATACTCGTAGAGAGCGGCAAACGGAATGACAACTTCAACGCTCCAGTTTTTGTTTTTTGCGGAAGGATCATTGATCGAACCATCTACATGAACTGCGGTACGAAGGCCGTGCATATCGTAGCCGTTCAGACCACTGCCACCGTCACGGTATGGTTCGGCAAGAAACAGATCCCATACGGTGTTCAGAACGTTGATTTCAAATTCATAGTAATGATAGGTATCGGAATCCGGGTCGACAAAAATTTCAAAATCATTGTCGAGAAAGATTACGGAGTCGCGCTCGGTCAGATGACCCCAGATTTCGTCTCCGTCAAGAAGGGCAGCAACGTACAGGTTTTCATCATCCCAGAGCATTTTTGCACGGGTGACGAAACGGGGAAGCGGCATATGAGTGCCCTGGATATCAAGAAATTCGTCGGTGTACGGCGCATCTTCCCAGAATGGTTTGTTGATGTTTCCGTCTAATCGGAATTCTTTTTTTGCACGGTGGCAGGTGTAAACCGGCGGTGCAAATGGGACGGCCGGAACCGGAATGGTAATGTTTGTGCTCATGGTAAAAATCTCCCTTTCAAAGTTCTGATATGATGATAATCGGTAATACACGCTGTTAAAACGTGTTGACGAAAGGTATCATATCACCAAAAGTAATAAAAATCAACATTATAGATGAACAAAAATGAACAAAATTGAATTTTTGTGGACAAAATAGGGAAAATGAGATAAAATAAAGGAGAAAAAAGACAGAACAGAAAAATAGTTACCGTTCGCCGGATACTAGAGCATGTCTGAAAAATCATTTCCGCAATCTGCAAGCCCCACTTTATGGTATATTTTGCCCTCATTCGGTTGCCGTAGCCCGCTACGCCGCCCTCATTCGGACAAAATCTCCCACAAACTGGGACTCGCAGCTTGCGAAAAGTCTTTTTCAGACACGCTCTAGTGAACGGTAACGAAAAATATCGAAAACACAGGGAATGATTTCGAGCGTACATATGGAAAAAAAGGAGGAAAATGAAATGGAAGTATATCAGAATGCAGCTCTTTCACCGGAGGAACGGGCAAAAGACCTGCTGGGCAAAATGACGCTGCAGGAAAAGGTAGGACAGCTGAATCAGCGTCTGTACGGATTCCGGATCTATGAGAGAGAAGGTGAGGAATTTACACTGACGGAAGAATTTAAAGAAGAGGTAAAACGCATGGGCGGCCTTGGTGCCCTGTATGGTCTCTACCGTGCCGATCCGTGGGCAGACAAGGATGAGAAGACGGGTATTGTCCTGGAGCTTTCCGCAAAAGCCTACAATATGGTACAGAAATACGTCATCGAGCATTCCCGCCTTGGAATCCCGATGATGATGAGCACGGAGTGCCCGCACGGCCATCAGGCGCTCGGAGGCGGTCTGCTTCCGGTCAATCTGGCAGCAGGTGCAACGTTTGACCCGGAACTTCTTTTAGAGGGCTACCGGGCATGCGGAAAACAGTTAAAAAGCGGGCATGTAGAGCTGGCGCTGATGTCGGCACTGGATGTCACGCGTGATCCGCGTTGGGGACGAAGTGAAGAGTGCTACTCGGAAGATCCGTGCCTTGCCGCAGCAATGGCAAAAGCAGCTGTGACCGGTATGCAGTCCACAGGCGTTGGCAGTGTGGCAAAGCATTTTTGCGCGCAGGGTGAGACGACCGGCGGTGTAAATGCGAGTGCGGCAAGAATTGGTGAGCGTGAGCTCAGAGAGATTCACTTTCCGCCTGCAAAAGCGTGCTGTGAAGCCGGTGTGGAAGGCATCATGGCAGCATACAACGAAATCGACGGCGTATACTGCCACAGAAATGCATGGCTGCTGCGCGACGTACTGCGCGGTGAGATGGGCTTTGACGGCATAGTGATGGCAGACGGACTGGCTGTGGATTTCCTGAAAAATACGGAGGGCGATACGCTGCATGCAGCAGTTGCGGCAAGAAGTACAGGTGTGGATGTGAGTTTGTGGGATGAAGCCTTTGGCCGCCTTGGTGAGGCTGTTGAAAAGGGACTTCTGGATGAAAGCCAGATCGATGAGGCTGTCCTGCGTGTTCTGAAGCTGAAATTTGAAAAAGGCCTGTTTGAGCATCCTTATATGGAGAAAAACATGCTTTCACCGGAGGAAGCCGGCATTCCGGAGGTATCCCTTGCACTGGCGCGGGAATCTGCGGTGCTTCTGAAAAACGAAGAGACGGTACTTCCGCTTGCAAAGAAGTACAAAAAAGTGGCTGTCATCGGCTATCATGCCGCAGACCGCTACTGTATGCTCGGTGACTATACACCACCGGTTCCGGAAAACGAATGCGTCACAGTTCTGCAGGGAATGAAGCAGGAAGCGCCGGAAGGCGTGGAGGTTTCCTATGCCATGGGAAGTGGTTTTTCAGAAGCAGATGCGGATGAGAAGGCAAAAGCACTGGCACTTGCAAAAGAAAGCGATGTGATCGTGGCTGTTGTTGGAGGCTCCTCTTCACGCTTTGGCGGGGCAGTATTTGATGCAAATGGAGCAGCATCGAAGGGAACCGGCAGCCGCTCGATGGATTGCGGCGAAGGAATGGATACCGCAAAGGTTCATATTCCTGCGGCACAGGAGGAGCTGGTAGCAGAGCTTGCCCGCCTTGGCAAACCGCTGGTAACCGTTGTGATTGCCGGAAGAGCATACTGTATCGAGAAGATTGAAAATGCTTCCGACGCCGTTTTATATGCATTCTATCCGGGACCGATGGGCGGTAAGGCAGTTGCTGAGCTTCTCTATGGAAGCAGCAATCCGTCCGGCCGTCTTCCGGTTTCTATGCCACGCCACGTGGGACAGATTCCGGTATGCTACAATTACCGGACTTCCGTTGTCCCGGCGTACTGTGATATGACAAGTCAGCCGCTGCATACCTTCGGAGAAGGAAAATCCTACACAACGTTTACCGGCAGTGATGTTTCCGTAACGAAAGAAGAAAATGGTATTTGCGTTTCCTTTACCGTGGAAAATACCGGAAATATGGCCGGAACCTCCGTTCCGTGCCTGTATGTGCGGAAACATTCCGGCGGTGTTGTGGCAAGAATCAAAGAGCTGAAAGCCTTTACGAGAATTGCACTTGCGCCGGGAGAGAAAAAAGAAGCTGTGTTCCATCTTACAAAAGAGGAGCTGAATTTTGTCCAGATTCCGGGAAAACCAGAGGTCATCTGCCATGAGTACGAGCTGATGCTTGAAGACGGAGCAGAAAAATGGTGGGCCGGAAACGTGACGAACCTGTAAGAGCTGACGAAAAAACAGTGTAATAAAAATGAACAAAGAAGGAAACTATATTCCGGGATAAAGGAACAAAGTTTCCTTCTTTTTGTTTACAAAAAATGGATAAAAATCCAAGGGGATAGCATGCGCTGACGCAGAAAAAGAAAAAATCAAGTGAGAAATAGATGATTTTATGGGAAAAGTGCTTAAAAAGTATTGTTTTAAATTGCGTAAAAGTAACAAAATGATATTTGTGTTCAAAATATAATTGACAAATAGAGTAACAAAATGTAAAATGAATTCAACAAAACAGTGTTGGATAAATCTTAAATCACAGATTTGATTGTAGCAGTTGCACAAGAAAGAAGGAACATGCGAGGATGATACGAAAGCAGAATGTTCAAAATGTTCACGACCGGAAATGCGACAATCAAGGAAAACACGAAACCTTTAAAAGGGAGGAAAGAGAGAAATGAAAGAGAAACCAACAAAAGCAAAGAAAAAAGGCCGTACCATCCGCGCCTTTAAGAGAGACATCTCGCTTTGGCTTTTCTGTGTTCCGGGCGTGATCCTGACATTCATCTTCAGCTACATTCCGATGTATGGTGTCCAGATCGCGTTCCGCCGCTTCAATGCGACGGCCGGAATCACTAAGAGCCCGTGGGTAGGTATGTACTACTTTGAGAGATTCTTCAACTCTCCATACTTTGCATCCACCATCAAGAACACGTTGATCCTGAGTCTGTACGGACTGGTCGTATCATTCCCGATTCCGATCATTCTGGCACTGATGCTGAACTCCTTCCGTCATAAGAGATACCGGAAAGTGATCCAGACCGTCACCTACGCGCCGAACTTCATTTCTACCGTAGTTATGTGCGGTATGATCATTCTGTTCCTGTCTCCGTCCGTCGGTGTCATCAACCACGTACTGGAAGCAATCGGAATTCCGGCGGTCAACTTCATGGCGAAGAAAGCGTACTGGAGACACATTTATGTGTGGACCGGTGTATGGCAGAGTACCGGATGGAGCTCCGTTATCTACTTCGCAGCACTCGCCGGTATCAGCCCGGAGCTGCATGAGGCGGCAAAGGTAGACGGCGCGACGAAATTACAGCTGATCCGTCACATCGACCTTCCGCTGATTATGCCGACCGCGACCATTCTTCTGATTATGAACTGCGGAAGCATTCTTTCCGTCGGCTTTGAAAAAGCCTTCCTTCTGCAGAACAACCTGAATGCCAGCGTATCCGAGATCATTTCCACCTACGTCTATAAGGTCGGTCTGATCAATAACGATATGTCGTATTCTTCAGCAATCGGTCTGTTCAACACCATCGTAAACATGGTTATGCTGATCATTGTCAATACGATATCTGATAAACTTTCGGGCAACAGCCTGTGGTAGGAGGAAACGAAAACATGAGTAAAGAAAATACCGCGGTGACAAAAAAGAAAATGAAACGATGCAAAGAGGATGTCGTTTTTGACGCAGCCTGCTTCATTATTCTGACGCTGGTTCTGTTTGTTGTGGCATATCCGCTGTACTGGGTTATCATTTCATCCATCAGCGCGCCAAGCGCCGTATCGAGTGGTAAAGTACTGCTTCGTCCGATTGGATTTACCCTGAAGGGCTACGCAGAAGTATTTAAAAACGACCAGGTTATGAGAGGCTTTTTAAACTCTCTGATCATCACCTTCTGCGGTGTCATGGTCAACCTGATTGTAACACTTCCGACATCGTATGCACTTTCCAGAAGCAATTTCTCCGGAAAGAAACCGATCACCATTTTTTATCTGATTACCATGTTCTTCGGTGGCGGTCTGATCCCTACTTACCTGGTTATTCAGAGACTGCAGATGCTGAACACCATCTGGGCACTGATTCTCCCTGGTTGCTTAAGCGTCTACAACATGATCGTGGCAAGAACCTTCTTCAAGTCGAATATTTCGGAAGAGCTGTATGAGGCAGCTGAAATTGACGGCTGTACCCAGGCGAGATTCTTTTTCCAGATTGCACTTCCGCTTTCCAAAGCGATCATCGCAATTCTGGTTCTGTACTATGGTGTCGGCCACTGGAACTCTTATTTCTCAGCACTCGTTTATATTTCGGACAAGGCGAAATATCCGCTGCAGCTGGTTCTGCGTAACATCCTGATCACGAACCAGACCGCGCTGTCCCAGACAGCAACAACGGCAGCAGCAAGAGCAGCACTGCAGGAAAAACAGCAGCTGATCGATGTTATGAAATACTCGCTGATCATCATCAGCAGTATCCCGGTTCTGGTTATGTACCCACTGGTGCAGAAGCACTTTGTAAAAGGTGTTATGATCGGATCCATGAAGGGTTGATTTACAGCAGAAACTTATTTAACGATTTATCTGCCGCACAGGAAACAGCGGTATGTAAATAAAGGGTCCGGACAACGGACAGGCAAAAGCGCTTCCGGCGGGAAAATGCCGCCGGAACAACACAGGAGGGAAAAATCATGAAAAGAAAAGCAGTCGCAGCAGTTTTAACTGCAGTAATGGTGGCATCTATGTTTGCCGGATGCGGAAGTGATAAGGGAAGCAGCTCTGCAAAGAGTACTTCTGCAGCATCCGCAGCAAACGACACCGTGGATGAAGACGGAAAAGTAAACGGCATTATGTATCAGGAAGGCCTTCCGCTGGTAGATGAGGGAGCTTACACCTTCTCCATCTTCTGCGATGATTCCAGCGAATCCGGCGAGTTTATCATGCTCGATGAGTTCAAAAAACAGACCAATGTAGACGTTGACCTGAAAATTTATCCATACGAAACAGCAACAGAGAGACTGAATCTGGATCTGAACTCCGGAGATTACGCGGATGTGATCGGCGGATGGACCTTAAGCGATAATGCAATCCTGACCTACGGTGTAAACCAGGGCGTATTCATTCCGCTGGAAGATTATTTTGAAAAATACTGCCCGAACATTTCTGCCATCCTGGATCTGCCGGGTGTAAGAGAGAAAATGACAGCACCGGACGGACACATCTACACAATTCCGTACGTATGTGCCGATACCACCGTTGGATACAGCCCATACATCAATACGAAATGGCTGGAGAATGTTGGCATGAGCATGCCGACCACGACAGACGAGTTTGAGGCAGTTTTGAAAGCCTTCAAAGAGCAGGATGCAAACGGCAACGGTGACGCTTCCGATGAAATCCCGTTCTCTACAGACCCGAACAACAAACATATCGAGGCTATGGCCGGTTACTTCGGACTTCCGATGAACAAACTTGGTATTGCAATCCAGAATGAAAAGGTTGTTTACGGCGGTGTCAGTGATACATACCGTGAGTTCCTTTCCTGGTTCCACAAACTGTATGCAGAAGGACTCGTAGACGTAGAGCTTTACACACAGGACAGCTCCACATGGGAAGGTAAAGGAAATCAGGACCTGTACGGCGTTTCCATCGCATACGGAAGCAGAGAGTTTACCGGAATTCCGGATGCAGAGGAAAGAGGCGATTTCGATTCCATGCCTGTTCTGAACACAGACAAAGACGGAATCTGGCTGCGCGATACGGAAGGCTTCAGCGTATACAGAACCCAGGCTGTCATCACAAACAAGGCAGAGCATCCGGAAATCATCTGCCGCTGGTTTGACAATGCATTCGCACTGGAGAACGGCATCGGCTGCAACAGAGGACCGGTTGGTGTGATTGTAAACAAAGAGGATGACGGATACCATGCGATTGACACCACCACACTGTCTGAGGAAGATCAGGAAAAATATTCCTGGAGCAATCTGTGGCCGCAGTCTCTGCCGAAATATCTGCCGGCAGACTTCGAGTTTGTAGAAGAGCATCCGATGTATGATGAGAAAAAAGCAACAGAGGAAGCTTATGAGGCAAATCTGACCAAAGAAATTATTCCGTCCTACTGGATTGACCTGGATAAAATTGATACCTTCTCTGATACGAACACAGCAATCAAAGATTTCTTTGAGCAGCAGCAGGCGCAGTTCGTATGCGGCGAGCTTGACATTGACAACGATGCTGACTGGCAGGCTTATGTAGACGGTATGTACTCTCTGGGACTTGAGGACTGGGTAGCAACTCAGGGTATCGAGGAAATCGCGAAATAAACAGGAAAAGGTAACGATATTTCCTATGGCGTGAAAAAAGGCATATTACAGTGTAAAACGGTAATATGCCTTTCTTTTTGGGCAAGAACTGATATAATGGGAAGAAACAATAAAGGGGTAATTAGATCGGATAAAAAAGCTATGCCCGGAGTCTTTTAATCCGGGAGTACAAAAAAAGGAGGAGCTGGAAGAGATGATGCAGGACTGGTTTCGGAACGCGAAGCTGGGTATTTTTATCCATTATGGGATTTATGCGGTGGGTGATGTGTCAGAGTCATGGTCGTTCCACAACGGAAATATTTCTTATGAAGATTACATGAAACAGTGTGAAGGCTTTACAGCATCGAAGTTTGATGCGAAAAAATGGGCGGAGCTGTTTCAAAAAGCAGGTGCGCAGTACGTGGTTATGACAGCAAAGCACCATGACGGCGTGGCACTGTTTGATACCGGATACAGTGATTTAAGTGTTGTGAAGAAAACACCGGCAGCACGCGACCTTGTAAAAGAGTATACAGCTGCCATGCGTGAGGCAGGTCTGAAGGTCGGTCTTTATTATTCACTGATCGACTGGTCGGATCCGCGGTACCGCACGGTTTACCCGGAAGGAATGAAAAAAGAAGACTGCCTGAACGATATCTATGGTTCCCCGGCCGGAAAAGAGGAGGAGCCGGAGAAATGGCAGGAGTTTCTGGAATTCAACAATCATCAGTTAAAAGAACTGATGTCAAATTACGGAACGGTGGATCTTTTATGGTTTGATGGTGACTGGGAACGGAGCGCGGCACAGTGGAAGATGCCGGAATTCAGGGAGTATCTGCATACCCTGAATCCGAACGTTGTATTGAATTCGAGAATGCAGGGCTACGGAGATTATGAGACACCGGAGCAGGGAATCCCGCTGTACGGACCGAAAGGCGAATGGGAATTCTGCACGACGATCAATGATTCCTGGGGATATCGTCCATCGGACAATGATTACAAGAGCAGCGGTCAGATTGTGCGCATGTTCTGTGACTGTATTACCCTCGGCGGAAGAATGCTGCTGGATATCGGACCGAAGGAGGACGGAACGCTGGATGAACGCCAGGAGAAGGTGCTGCTGGATCTCGGCGGATGGATTCATGACCATAAGGAAGCGGTATTTGGAACGGAAAAAGGACTGGATTATAATCATTTCCTCGGTGGAAGCACGATTTCGGCGGATAAGAAGACGATGTATCTTTTTGTCTATGATAAGCCGCAGGAGACGCTGTGCGTGAAAGGCATTAAGACACCGGTGAAGAAGGTGACGGTTCTGCATACGGGAGAGGAGCTTCGGTTCTCCTATACGGGTTCGCTTCCATGGAGCGGCATTCCGGGAACACTCTGGATCTGGGCCGGAGAGATGAGCATTCATCCGTTTGCAACGGTTGTGAAGGTGGAGCTTGAGGATGAGATCACCTACAATCTGGGACACGGGGAAGTCGTAACCTTTAATGAGTAAAACGATTCGGACAGAGGAGCTTATGAGATGAAGAGAATAATTGGCTATGTAAATACGGCGGACTTAAATCATATGCGAGAAGAGGATGTGCGGGCACTTACCGTGATCAATATTGCATTTGGTCTGATCCGGGACGGAGAAGTTGTATGGGATGCAAAGGATGCACGGGATGGAATGGTATCCATTCGGAAAAGCAATCCGGAGCTGAAGATTGTATTGTCCGTAGGCGGCTGGGGAGCAGACGGCTTTTCCCAGGCTGCAAGAACAAAAGAGGGAAGAGAGCGGTTTGCTGCGAGTGCACTTGCAATTGTGAAGGAGTATGGTCTGGACGGTATTGACATTGACTGGGAGTATCCGGGCACATCGCTGGCAGGAATTGCGTCGGACAGATCGGATAAAGAGAATTATACGATGCTTCTTGCGGAGCTTCGGAAAACGCTGGATGCGTACAGAGAAGGTATGCTTGTAACGACAGCAGTCGGAGGAGATGTTTACTTTGCACTGCAGACAGATATGAAGGAGGCCTCCCGGTATCTGGATTATGTGCAGCTGATGACGTATGATCTGCAGGGCGGTTTCCAGAAGGTGACGGGACATCATGCGGCACTGTATCACAGTGAGGGAAACCTGTTTGACGCATGTGTGGAGAAGGCAGTGAACGGCTTTGCAAATGCGGGTGTTCCAATGGAAAAGCTGATCCTTGGCGTACCGTTTTATTCCAGAAAATGGGATGGAGTAAAAGGCGCCGGATGCCGCAACGGGCTTGGAATGGAAGCAGAGACGGTTGGAGGATATGGCGGTGACTATGGCGAGCTCAAAGAGAGCTGGATCGGAAAGAGGGGATTTATCCGGTATTGGGATGAGCAGGCGAAGGTTCCGTATCTGTTTGACGGGGAGACATTTATCAGCTATGAGGACTGCGAGTCACTGGGTGTGAAAATTGCGTACCTGAAAGAAAAGGATATGGGAGGCATTATGTTCTGGGAGTATAAATGCGATCCCAGCGGAGAATTACTTTCATTTATAAAGAAAAATATGTAGCGTAGTGACCCACAGCCGGTATGTGAAAAGGCTCCTCACTCCGGTGTTCCTGAAAAATCGCAAGGAATCCTTTTTCACATGGCGTCTGCCACCGGTGGGCGGATGTACGTTGTGGAGACGGATAGGAAAAAAGAGAAAGGGATAGATAGAATCATGATCTCAGAAAATTTGAAAAAATATGCAACGGAAAAATTTGAGGGACGGAGAGAGCTTCTGGCTCTGGTGATGCCTGTTATCGAAGAAAAATTGAAACAGTGCAGTGAAGAAGAGGCTGTACTGATGAAGTTTCTGTATGGTACGATGCCGGTAAGGGATGCGGGAGAATATGGCTTTGCCCTTTTTCTTTCGTATGTGAAGCATGCGCTGATGCTGCGGGAGAAGGTGGCATGGTGTAAGGAGCTGCCGGAGGATGTGTTTGTAAATTATGTGCTGTATGACCGGATCAATTCCGAGGATATTACGGACTGCAGACCGTTTTTTTACGAGCAGATTATGGGGCGTGTGGCCGGAATGAGTCTTTGGGAGGCAATTCTGGAGATTAATTACTGGTGTGCGGAGCATGCAACGTATGAGGCAACGGACAGCAGAACGGCATCTCCGATGACAATGTATCGGAGTGGAAAGGGACGCTGCGGGGAGGAGTCAACATTTGCAGTTACGGCGTATCGGAGTGTCGGTATTGCGGCACGGCAGGTTTATACACCGAGATGGGCACACTGTGATGACAATCATGCTTGGGTTGAGGTGTTTGTGGACGGCGAGTGGCATTTCCTTGGCGCCTGTGAGCCGGAAGAGGTGCTGGATACCGGCTGGTTTTCCGGTCCGGCGAATCGGGCAATTCTGATTCATACGCGGAACTTCTCGGATTATGTAAAGGAAAGTAACGAGGAGTATCTTGGAAAAGAAGGAGCGCTGCACTATTTTAACCATACGTCTTTTTATGGCAGAACGAAGCTGGTGAAGATCCTTGTGAAAGATGAGAAGGGAAAACCGGCTGCAGGAGCGCATGTTGTGGTTGAAATCCTGAATATGGCAGAGTTTTTCCCGGCTGCAGCGGTAATTGCGGATGCGGACGGAGAAGTTCAGATGACACTTGGCCTTGGCGATATCCGGGTACGGGCATTTGACGGAATACGCCGGGCAGAGGCAATGATGCGGATTGAGGAGGAGGATTCGCTGGAACTGGTGCTTTGTGAAGAGGCGGTTCCGGAAGCGGATGACAGGTGGCAGACGCTGGAAATCCGGGCACCGAAGGAGGTGCCGGTACGGAATGTCGTTGCCACAAAGGAGCAGAAGGAGCGCAATGCGGCACGGATGGCAGAGGCGGAACGGCTTCGGAAGGCACGGTTTGCAGCATGCTTTGATGAGAAAAAAGCTGCTGCGTATCCGGAAGCGGAAGAGATTTTCCACCGGGCAGGAGAGAATTTTGAGGAGGTTTATACATTCCTTTCCAAAGATGAAAATCCGAACCGGAAGAAGCTGCTGTTTTCGCTGGCATTAAAGGATGCGAAGGACTTGAAGGCATCCGTTTTAGAGGATCATCTCAACTGTGAGCAGGGGGATCTGCCGGAGGAGATTTTCAGGAAGGATCTTCTTTGCCCGCGTATTTTCCTCGAGGAGCTGACGCCATATCGGAGCATGATCCGCGAATTTTTTGAGGAAGAGACAAAACGCAGCTTTGCGGAGCAGCCGGAACGGATTCTGGATTATCTTAAGAAGAATATTACCTTCCATGCAGAAGAAGAGTATGACACGATCATGGCAACACCGGTCGGCGTCCTTACGATGAAACAGGGAAGTCCTCTGGCGCAGAAGATTCTGTTTGTGGCAATCTGCCGGAGTCTCAATGTAGCGGCAAGACTGAATCCAGTGACCCTGGAGCCGGAGTATTATCACAATGGAGCCTTCCACAGTGTGGAAACAGAAGCTGCTGTCTTGGAAGAGGAGACAGAAAGCGCGGTTCTGGCACTGAATGCGGAGGATGGAAGCGTATGGAAGTATTATCAGACGTGGACTATCGGAAAGTGGAATGGAACGGTGTTTGAGACGCTGAATTACGAAGAAACCGCATTCAATGGCAAAACACTGGCTCTGACCCTAGA
>OLVT01002486.1_pt1 | contig 12588 bp, 10 predicted proteins | sample 1673241 | NCBI WGS metagenome assembly OLVT01 (sample SAMEA3178936, study PRJEB25190) | human gut metagenome | biome: human gut; feature: human-associated habitat; material: faeces | place: Austria | collected 2013 | reverse complement strand
CACTCCGTGGACTCTCTGCGCCTGGCGCAGCAGATTGAGACAGACGCGGCAAAGCTGGGGCTGGATGTAGACATTCTTTTGGAGGTCAATGTGGCCCGAGAGGAGAGTAAATACGGGTTCCTTATGGAGGAAGTGGAGGATGCCATTATGCAGATTAAGGATTTCCCCCATGTGCATATTAAGGGACTTATGACAATTGCGCCTTTTGTAGATAATCCAGAAGAAAATCGTGGAATTTTTAAAAAATTATTTGAATTTGCTGTTGACATAGGTGGCAAAAACATTGATAATGTTACTATGAGTGTGCTCTCAATGGGAATGACTGGGGATTACGAGGTTGCCATTGAAGAAGGAGCGACCATGGTCAGGGTCGGTACCGGTATTTTCGGTTCACGATAAGGTGTTTCCCCCAGTAAGCACTTCATATAGAGATTGGAGAGTGTAAGATGAGTCTGTTAGGTAAGTTAATGGATACCATGAGATTAAATCCTGATGAGGAAGAGGATGATTACTACCTGGACGATGACTTTGAAGAGGAGGCCCCGCGCAAGGGACTGTTCTCAAAGAAGAATACGGAATATGATGAGGAAGAGGAGCAGGACAAGCCCCGGTTTTTAGGAAGATCCAATCCCAAAGTAGTACCTATGAGACGCAGCATGGAAGTGACGATGATTAAACCCACATCCATGGAGGATTCCAGAGACATCTGTGATTACCTTCTGGCAGGCAAGGCGGTGGTACTGAATATGGAGGGTATACATACAGAAGTGGCTCAGAGAATCATAGATTTCACCTCAGGAGCTACCTATTCCATGAACGGCAATCTGCAGAAGATATCTAATTATATCTTCATCGCAACACCTGATTCCGTGGAACTGTCCGGGGATTTCCAGGACATCCTGGCCGCAGGCAGCGCCATGGGCATGGATGTCTCAGGACTCAATATCCATTTGTAATTGACAAGGAAAAGAAGCCCCTGTACAGGGGACAAGTATGCGGCAGACCTGGTGTGTCTGCCGATTTGTTGTATAAAATCAGGAGGACACTGGCATGGCTGACAGGATAAATGTATGCAGGGATGGGAAGGCTATCTACGATATCGTACTGACCCAATCCTTTGACGGTTTAAAGGAGGCAGTATCCTGCCTTCCTGTTAAGGAACACAAAATTTGCATTGTGACGGATTCCAATGTGGCGCCCCTGTATCTGGAGGAGGTGCGCGCTGCTCTGTCCGGATGCTGCAAGGCTGTTTCGGTTTTTACCTTCCCGGCCGGGGAGGAACATAAACATCTGGATACGGTGCGAAACCTGTATGAGCACCTGATTCTGGAGCATTTTGACAGAAAGGATATGCTGGCTGCCCTGGGCGGCGGTGTGGTAGGCGATTTATGCGGTTTCGCAGCCGCCACTTATCTCAGGGGAGTTGACTTTATTCAGATTCCAACCACCCTGCTTTCACAGGTGGATTCCAGCATCGGCGGCAAGACCGGCGTGGATTTTGACGCCTATAAAAACATGGTGGGCGCATTTCATATGCCCAGGCTGGTTTATGCCAACCTGCGCACCCTTTTAACCCTTCCTGAGGAACAGTTCTCCTCAGGCATGGGCGAGGTGGTGAAACACGGCCTGATTAAGAACCGGGAGTATTATCAGTGGCTGAAGGACAATCATGAGGGCATTGCTGCCAGGAATCTGGATCTGTGCCAGGCCATGGTTTATGAGAGCTGTATGATTAAGAAGCGTGTGGTGGAAGAGGATCCCACGGAACAGGGAGAAAGAGCTCTTTTGAATTTCGGCCATACCCTGGGCCATGCGGTTGAGAAGCTGGAGAATTTCACCATGCACCACGGCCACTGCGTGGGGCTGGGCTGCATTGGGGCTGCCCGTATCTCCCAGCTCAGAGGCATGCTTACAGAGGAGGAGATGGCGGACATCAGAAATACCTTCCTTTCCTTTGGAATTCCTGACGCTGCGCCGGGTCTTGTGTGGGATCAGGTCCTTAAAACCACCCAGAGCGATAAAAAGGTTGACGCCGGCGTCATCCGTTTTGTCCTGCTTAAGACCATTGGACAGGCGTATGTGGATACGGCTGTTACGGCTGATGAGATGAGGGCTGGTTTTGATGTGATAGGAGGACAGGCATAATGACAAAACAAAAGCAATCCCTGATTGCCAGCTTCCTCATTGGTTTCGCTATCCTTGTGGGCCTGGACCAGTGGACCAAGGGACTGGTGGTACAATCCTTAAAAGGCCAGAAGCCCTTTGTCATCTGGAACGGGGTATTTGAATTCTATTATTCGGAAAACAGGGGCGCTGCCTTCGGAATGATGCAGGAAAAGCAGCTTTTCTTCTTTCTCATTGCGGTCCTTGTGCTGGGAGCCGTGGCTTACCTCATATATAAGATGCCGTCAGACGGAAAATACCGTCCCCTGGCTGTCTGCCTGATGATGATAAGCGCAGGCGCTGTGGGCAATATGATTGATCGGGTCAGTCAGGGATATGTGGTGGATTTCCTGTATTTTAAACTGATTAATTTTCCTATTTTTAATGTGGCCGACTGCTATGTAACCATCGGCGCTGCCTGCCTTGTGTTTTTAATCATGTTTTATTATAAGGACGAGGACATGGCATGTTTCTCATTGAAAAAACAGTAGTATCATACATCAGACAGGAGGAGACACCCCTTTGAAACAGGAATTTTATCCAACGGATATGGAGGACCATGTGCGTATTGATAAATACCTTGCTGAAGCCTGCCCTGATTTAAGCCGCTCCTACATCCAGAAGCTCCTTAAATCAGGGCAGGTCCTGGTTAACGGCCAGGGCATAAAGGCAAGCTATATCGTGGTGGAAGACGACAGGATTGAGCTGGAAGTGCCGGAGGCCGTGGAGCCGGAAATCGACGCAGAGCCCATGGACCTGGATATTCTCTATGAGGACCAGGACCTTATCCTCATCAACAAGCCTAAAGGAATGGTGGTCCATCCGGCTGCCGGACATTACAGCCATACCCTTGTAAACGGCCTCATGTACCATTGCAAGGACCAGCTGTCCGGCATCAACGGCGTCATGCGGCCGGGCATCGTGCACCGGATCGACATGGATACCACCGGGGTCATTATAGCGTGTAAAAATGATATGGCCCACAGCTCCATCGCTGCCCAGCTCAAGGAACACTCCATCACCCGCAGGTACCAGGCGATTGTCCATGGCGTCATTGCAGAGGATGAGGGGACAGTGGACGCGCCCATTGGCCGCCATCCAGTGGAGCGCAAGAAAATGAGCATCAATTACCAGAACGGCAAGAATGCAGTAACCCATTACAGGGTTCTGAACCGTTTCAGGCAGTACACCCATGTGGAGTGCAGGCTGGAGACAGGCCGCACCCATCAGATTCGCGTCCACATGGCCAGTATCCGCCATCCTCTTTTGGGGGATGCTGTGTACGGGCCTGCCAGGTGTCCTATAAGCGGTCTCTGCGGACAGACACTTCATGCCGGCATCCTGGGGTTCATTCACCCCAGGACCGGAGAATATATGGAATTTTCAGCGCCCCTGCCGGATTACTTTGAGAAACTCCTTCGTACCTTAAGCTGAAACCAGGATGAAAAAGCGCAGTAAAAACATACTTTAATAGACAAGTTGTCACTTTTGTCGCAAAGCTTAATACTATTTTTTACTTTTTTGTACATTTCTATATACTTTTCTGAATTTTTGAGTTATAATACTTAATAGATAAAATATGACTTATGACCTACAGGACAGACAGTGCAGAAAGGGGAATGTAGAATGACAAATAATCTAATTATCACCATTGGCAGGCAGTGTGGCAGCGGCGGCAAGATGATCGGCGAATTACTGGCAGAAAAGATGGGTGTTAAGTGCTACGACAAGGAATTGTTATCCATGGCTGCAAAACACAGCGGACTTTGCGAGGAGCTGTTTGAGAAACACGATGAACGGCCCACCAGCAGTTTCCTCTACTCACTGGTTATGGATTCCTATTCCATGGGCTATACGGCATCGGGATATTCCGATATGCCTATTAACCATAAGATATTCCTTGCTCAGTTTGACACCATCAAAAAGCTGGCGGAAGAGGCCTCCTGCGTCATGGTTGGACGGTGTGCGGATTACGCCCTGGAGGACTACCCCAATGTGGTCAGCGTATTCATCACAGCCAACGACGATGACAAGATAAAACGCCTTCAGGACCTGTACAAGGTAGACGCGTCCAAGGCAAAGGACATCATGATTAAGACAGACAAACAGCGCGCCAGCTACTATAATTATTACTCCAACAAGAAATGGAGCGACCCGCGCAGCTATGATCTGTGTCTTAACAGCAGTGTCACAGGACCGGAGGGCGCAGTGGATGTCATCCTGAATTTTGCAAAAGTGAAGCAGACGTGGAGGAAACAGAAGTAGTTTCATCGAATTGCATGGAGATATGTCAACATAAGCATCTAAAACAGCAGATGCAGCAACGCCGGCAAAAGCCGGTATTGCTGCATCTGTTTTGATGTCAGTGTAAATCTTTACCCAAATCAATCATATCCTCAGCCATGGCCACCAATTCATCCCTGGTCACAATCTTATTGATGTCCATAAGAATGTAGCGTACGTCCCCGTCAATCCAGGCCAGGGAATTGGCTTCTGCCGTACTATAATACAAGTCTGTCTCCCCATATTTTATAACAGACGCATTGCTTGAAAGGGACTGGCCTGACGCTGGTTCTGCGGACAGGGAAACGGATTTGGAGGTATTATTGTCCTTTTTTATATATTTAAAGCTTATACCTTTCTGTTTGTTGACAGGAGCGCCATTTGAATCATGATCAAATGATTCCGTAATATTTCCGCTGCCAAACAGATAACCGCCAGCCAGGCTTGCAGGCGCCTTTGGCCTGAATCCCACATCCTTTTGCAGGGTATCCCCGTCAGGAAGCGTGGAATATTGATTTTCTTCGGAACTTGAAACACTTACCTTCATTGACGGGGACGCAAAGCAAGGCACGGTGTTTGCCAGACAAATCCCTGTGATCAGCAGTAAAGCAATCTTTCTTTTCATGGCTCGTATCTCCTTTTATTTTTCAGATGCAGTATTCTTTGAATAACCGTTATGGTATGTATCATACCGTATAGTTCTCTAAACCACATCTAAAAATGCTGTATTCCGGATATTCATGTCAGGAATCCATTCCAGAAAAAGATGAGCTGTGAGCTGTCACTCCACCGTAACAGATTTGGCCAGGTTGCGGGGCTGATCCACATCCAGATGTTTGCCGATGGAAGCATAATAGGCAATCAGCTGCAGGGCCACTGCAATGGGAAACACGGTGAAGCGGTCTTCCAGGTCCGGTATCCGAAGTTCTATATCAGCCACTCCATCCTCCACCACAGACTGTTTCTTGGCCAGAAGGATGACGTAAGCGCCCCGGGCCTTTACCTCCCGGATATTGGAAATGGTCTTGGCAAATACATGGTCCTGAGTTGCTATTGCTATGACAGGCACATTGTCATAAATCAGGGCAATGGTTCCGTGCTTCAGTTCACCGGCGGCATATGCCTCCGCGTGGATATAGGAGATTTCCTTAAGCTTAAGGGCCCCCTCCAGAGAAAAGGCGTAATCCAGACCTCTTCCAATAAAAAAGGTGTCTCTCTCACGAATCAGGTGGCGCACAAAGGACTGGATAAATTCAGACTGTCCAATAACGGTTTCCATAGCCGGTATGACATCCAGCAGATCCGTCATAAATTCCCGTGCCTCATCCTGGCCAAAGGCCCCGCGGACCAGGGCCATGCGGCAGCCAATCATGTAGAGGGCAGCCAGCTGCACGGAATAAGCCTTTGTACTGGCAACAGCAATCTCAGGGCCTGCATGTGTATAAAATACGTAATCGCTTTCCCTGGCAATGGTGGATCCCTTTACATTGATAATGGAAAGCGTGGGTGAGCCAAGGCTTTTGGCCAGATTCATGGCGGCCAGCGTGTCAATGGTCTCCCCTGACTGAGAGATGACCATGACCAGGGTGCTGGAATCAATCAGCGGCTCCTCGTACCGGAATTCAGATGCAATGGACACGGTGACGGGTATACGGAGCATGGGCTCCATCAGTGCTTTTGCCACCATTCCCGCATGCATGGCTGTACCGCAGGCAATAATCCGCACCTGGGAACACTCTGCGAATAAGGAGTCCGGAATACCGTCATCTCTAAAATCCGGCAGACGGTCCAACATCCTTGGAAGAATGGTATTTTTAAGGGCTTCCGGCTGTTCGTGGATTTCCTTGAGCATGAAGTGGGGGTATCCGTTCTTCATGGCCGCGTCCATGTTCCAGCTGACCTCCAGTGTTTCCGGCTCCACACGGTTAAAGTCCATATCATATACACGGACTTTGTATGGCGTCAGGCGCACAATACAGCCCTCCGGGACCACAAAATACTCCCTGGTATAAGAAATCAGGGCCGTAAGATCCGAGGCTACAAGCGCTCCTGAGTGGGTGTAGGAAGCAACAAGGGGGCTTACCTTCCTTACGGCATATATCTCACCGGGACGGTCCGCAAAAAGGATACAAAAACCATAGGAGCCTTCAAGCATACCTGTAAAGGCTGCGATAGCCTTCAGCGGATCCTGGCCGCATCCCCTGTAAGCAGAATCCAGAACAGCCGCAGCTACCTCGCTGTCAGTCTGGGAGGCAAGACGGCCTTCCAAGCCATATTCCTGCGTTAGCTGGCGGTAATTTTCGATGATTCCATTGTGAATCAGGGTTACCTGTCCGAAGCTGTGGGGATGGGCATTGGCGTCCGTTACACCTCCGTGAGTGGCCCAGCGGGTATGGCCGATTCCGCAGTGGGATATCTCGCAGGTTGATTTTACACATTCCCTAAGGGCGGCTACCTTGCCCACCTTTTTAATGCTCCTGACCTGGGAATCCTGGTTGAAGTAAGCAATACCGGCGCTGTCATATCCTCTGTATTCCAGTCCTGCGAGTCCCTTTAACAATACATCCTTGGCCTCCAAAGGGCCTGTATATCCAATTATTCCACACATAATTTGTTCTGCCTTTCTTTGTTAGTTACAGTTATTTTAACTGCAATTGTTGTTCCTGAAAAAGACATCAAAAAACTAAGCTGTCTTATACAGGCAGTTTTCAGCATTCCATTTTTTGTCCATTTTTACTGATATCATACATCCGGTCACACTGGCTTTGTTTTGCAGTTACCCGCATATTTTCCAGTATGCAACACGCCCGGACAGCATGGGAGAGCACCCGCCGAATTTCTCGATTCTCTCTCCACCTCGTTAACCTTATAAACGGCAGCAGACGTTCCTGCTGTTCACGTACCCGCTAAAAGGTGCATGGCGCTTAGCTTTGCTATGTGTCTCTGTCCCTCCTGTGACAGATTGTGAATATTATAGCTCACTCTATTTTATGCGTCAACCATATTTTGGGTGAGCCGCCCTGCCGGTGCCCGGCATAATCCCTGTTTTATGCGCGATTTTAAAGATTCTTTAAGACTTTTGTTCTATTCATTCACCTGCCTGTGTGATATAATGAGGGGCGGTGCAATTATATGATTTATGAATCACAACAGGACGCACGACATGAAAAAAAGCGATTACATACAGGTGATAAAAAAATACAAACGAGAGATTCTGCAGTGTTCGGCCCTGGCCGTGACTGTAGTGTGCGCCTGCGCAATGTCCTATATGGCGGGGCGTTACAGCGGGAGACTGAATGCTCCCGCTGCCGGCAGCTCTGAGGGAGGGGCCGTAGAAACCACCTCACAATACATAGATCTGGCTCCGGGTTCGCCTTCCTTTCTCTTTCCGCCAGGTGCGGCCTGCCGGGATGCAACTCCCTCCAATGCGGACATGATGGATTCCCAGGTACTTAATCTGGCCTATCTCTATGAGGATGGGGCAGATTCCACGGATCCGGCTGACAGCTATGCGGGCCGGCTCTATGATCTGCTGGCTTTAAAGGACGCTTCGTGGATATCGGGTCTATATGACCTGTACAATTATACGCCCCAGCAGCTTGCAGCCCTGCTGGGACTTCCGGAGACAGCCGTCACTTCACCGTCCGGCATCATACCGGAGTTCCGGAACATATCCGTGCACTTTGTAAACAGCGAACAACAGGAAACCGGAAGCACTTCTAATGCAAGGGAAATTATTTCTATTATCAATACCCTGCATTACTTCGGCATACTTAAAGATATGAAAACAATGGAGGACTGTGCGGACAAGCTGTGGAACGCTTCACACAAGTACTCTGTGCGCATAGGCGGAATTTATTATTGTGACGGCAGCTGCCTGGACGAAGCAGCAGACGGGCGAAGGGACGCGGATGAATCCGGGACGGAAGCAGCTGGGGCACAAACAGCTGGTGTTGAACCAGCTGACGCAGTAATAGCTGGGTCGGAAGCAGCTGGAGCTGAAGCAGTTGGGGCAGCAGTAGCTGGGTCGGAAGCAGCTGGAGGTGAAACAGCTGGCGCAGTAGTAGCTGGGTCGCAAATAGCTGGTGCTGAAGCAGTTGAAGCAGTAGCTGGCGCAGAAACAGCTGGCGCAGAAATCGTTGGAACAGCAGCCGCTGGGACGGAAGCAGTTGAGTCAGGAGCAGCTGGTGGAGAACCAGTTGGCTCAATGGCAGCCAGTGCAACAGCAGCTGAGACAGCAGCCGTGGCCAGTTTTTCTGATGCGTCATCCGTCGGATCCGGGGATTCTGATACAGGTCCGGCAGACGGCTCCCGGACCTGTCCGGGCCATGTGGACTGTACGGTACTGGCCGTGGTCAAAGGCACTGCCGAGGCAGACAGTCTATTCCAGGCAGCAGATACACTGGAAGCTGTCAAGGCTTCCGGCTGGACAGGCTGGAATGCGGATACCAGAAACATGGCAGGCGCGCTGCTGGCCCAGGATTGGTCCCAGGAATATGGTCTTTATACAGTTGACTATCCGGTAAAAGGACTTTTGAATTCCCAGGAGATTGAATTATACATGAGTCTGGTTCCGGAAGACGCCAGCCGGCAGCGTAAAGATTTCGTGCGGTATGCCCTTACATCGGTAGGTAAGATTCCTTACTACTGGGGAGGCAAACCATCAGCACCTGGTTATACCGGAAACGGCTTCGGCTCACTGACTGTCCCGGATGAGGACGGCAGGCTTTTAAAGGGACTGGATTGTTCCGGCTGGATCAACTGGGTATACTGGTCGGTCACCGGAAAAGGGCTGGGGGCCCAGAGTACCGGTACACTTTTAGGCTGCGGTTCACCGGTAGCCAGGGATGAACTGCTGCCGGGAGACATCTGCATCCGGTTTAATCCCATGGCCCATGTGGTAATATTCCTGGGCTGGACAGCAGAGGGGAATATGCTCTGTATCCAGGAGACCACAGGCAATTCCAATAATGTGGAAGTGGGAACCGTTACAAGTAACTGGGAGAGTTACCGGCGTATTCTGGAATGATTTCCGCATAAGAACCAAATAGATAAAGAGGAGTATAATCATGAATAACAGAGAAAATGACGATGAGCTGGAACGCATGAGGGCACGTGCCAGAAGAGGCAGCGGCAGGCAGGACGGCGGCAGACAGAGCAGCAGGGCATATCCGAGGCCTGTGCAGCCAGCCGGTGAGCGCAGAAGTGCCAGACAATCCTATGACGGCCGCGAGGAGTATGACGAGGAGTACTATTACGGTGAGGAATACGACGCAGAAGAGGACAGGCAGATTGATTTTCCCATGGAAGACTATCTGGACGACGAACCTCCCATGCCCGCCCGCCGGCTTAGATCCTCTTATGGTTCGTCTGGTTCTGCCGAAGGACGGCGTCAGGCGCAGTCCGCGGGAAACAGGGCAGGAAATCCCGTCAGCCGGGAAGTGCCTCCTCTAATCAGGACCGGGCCAGAACAGCACCGTCCGTTTCAAGAAATCAGGGGCGCACCGCAAAAAGGCAGCAGGATACTATGGAAAGGGGCAGGACATCTGCCGGACGGCAGCAGGGACAAATGGCAAAACGACGTAAAAAAGGCAGATGGAAGGGGATTCTTTTGCTCCTTCTGGTTGCATTCATAGGGTATGGAGCCTGGCTGTTCCTTCACAAACCTACAGGCTACTGGAATATAGCTGTTTTTGGAGTGGACAGCAGAGATGGCAATACAAAAAACGCACTGGCAGATGTTCAGATGATATGCAGCATTGACAGAGCTACAGGGGAAATCCGCCTTGTCAGCGTTTACAGGGATACATACCTGAAAATCAATTCAGAGGGAACCTATCACAAAATTAATGAAGCATACTTTAAGGGTGGACATAAGCAGGCAGTGTCAGCCCTGGAGGAAAACCTGGATATCAAGATTGATGACTATGCCACCTTTAACTGGAAGTCAGTGGCTGAGGCTATCAACATTCTGGGCGGCATAGACCTGGAAATCACGCCTGCGGAATTTAAGTATATCAACGGCTTCATTACAGAAACCGTCAATTCAACAGGTATTGGTTCCTATCAGCTGGAGCAGGCCGGGATGAACCATTTAGACGGCGTCCAGGCTGTGGCCTACAGCCGTCTGCGTCTCATGGATACGGATTTCCAGAGAACGGAGCGCCAGAGAAAGGTGGTAGAGCTTGCCCTGGCAAAAGCAAAGCAGGCTGACCTCTCAACTCTGACCTCGCTGGCAGGCTACATGGTGCAGGAAATTTCCACCAGCGTAGGAGTAGACGATGTACTGCCTCTGGCAAAGGATATCGGTAAGTATCACATCGGAGAGACTGCCGGTTTCCCATTCTCAAGGCAGACCATGAAAATCGGAAAGATGGACTGCGTGGTGCCCACCACCCTGGAAAGCAATGTAGTCCTTCTTCATCAGTTCCTGTACGGCCAGGAGACGTCCTACAGTCCATCCTCCGCTGTCCGTAAAATCAGCGCCCATATCTCGGAAGAAACAGGGCTTTATGAGGAGGGCAAGGCAGCTCCTTCCGGAGGCGGCTCCTCAGGAGGAAGTTCATCAGGAGATAAGGCGCCTGCCCAGAATGTACCGGCAGAGACACCTCCGCCCGAAACAACAGCGCCTGTGGAGACAACGCAGGAGAGTACCGGGGAGACGGAAGAGACAGAGGAGACAACCCTGGAGAGTACCGAAGAAACAGAAGAGACCGAAGAAGTGGGGCCGGGCGTATCAGACAAACCCACAAAGGCTCCTGAAAGCACCAAACATACGGATGAGGAGCAGGGACCGGGAAGCAGCGGCCCGGGCGGCGCCGCCGCAGAACCTTCCGGCAGCCATCCCACAAAGGCCCCTGAGACAGAGAAGCCTGGCTCCGGTTCCTCCCCTGGCTCCGAATCTGATTCCGGCATCAGCGGCCCTGGCCCAGGAAGCCAGGACAACGGCCCGGGCCAGGCCCAAAGCGGTACGGACGAGGGCGGACCAGGAATCTAAAGCAGGTTCCGGTATCTGAAGCAGTACCCGGCATCTAAAGCAATACCCGGCATCTGAAGCAGTACCGGTATCTGAAGCAGTACCCGGCATCAAAGACCGCCCCGGAATAGAAGCACAGGGGAAGTGCAAAAGGATGGCCTCAGGCATTATTTCAACGCCTGGGGCCATCCTTTTATGCTGCCGTCAAGGATTGCCCGGAACATACAGTCTTTTATATGAGGATTGTCCTCCTGCAGCCTGTGTATCAGCTCCTTAATATACTGCCGCTTTGTGTATCCGTCCATGGGGCATGGGTTTTTGCATACAGGAAGCTGGTATTTGTTCCGGAATCCTATGACATCTGCCTCCGTGACAAAAATCATGGGACGGATGACGGTCAGATCCATGCGGTCCAGATAGGTAAGGGGTGAGAAGGAGTGGAACCTTCCCTCATAGAACAGTGACATCATCATGGTCTCGATCACATCATCCCTGTGATGAGCATAGGCAATCTTGTTGCATCCCATCTCCTTGGCCTTTTCATTGAGAGCGCCTTTTCGCATCTTGGCACAAAGAGAACAGGGGTTGGTTTCCTTGCGGATATCAAAGAGGACCGCGCCGATTTCTGTGGAGATGATTTCATATGGAATCTCAAATTCCCGGCACATAGCTGCCACCGGTTCCAAATCCATATTGCCAAGCCCCAAATCCACCGTAATGGCGCACAGTTCATATTTTTCAGGGTAAAACCTCCTCAGATGATGAAGGGCATGGAGCAATGTCAGGCTGTCCTTTCCGCCGGACACTCCTATGGCGATACGGTCACCGTCCTGAATCAGCCCGTATGTATCAAGAGCCTGGCGTGTCAGGCTCAGAAGACGCTGTAATTTCATGTGGGTTCCAACCAATCCTTTCTGGTCTTTTCTTTTTGGTCTTTTCTTTCTCTGCCGTTTCAGCGCCTTCGGTATTTTATCTTTACCGGAATGCTGCATGGCTTTTTCTATTCTACCTGTCAACACACCTGGTTGTCAAGAAAAGTTAACTATGTTAAAATGGGGGGAGAATAAATTAAGGGTGATGATGAAATGATAAGTTATAAATATGTAGTATCTGACAAGCAGGGGCTTCATGCTACCAATGCTATGAGTCTGAGCAGGGCGGCCGCG
>OLVT01002481.1_pt1 | contig 12606 bp, 9 predicted proteins | sample 1673241 | NCBI WGS metagenome assembly OLVT01 (sample SAMEA3178936, study PRJEB25190) | human gut metagenome | biome: human gut; feature: human-associated habitat; material: faeces | place: Austria | collected 2013 | reverse complement strand
AGTATCAGATACTATCGTTGCCGAACTGATGGAGCGGCCGGAGGTGACAAAGGTTCATTCTGATGCAGAAAATTCCTCCCCGGTAGTGGAGATCTCGGTGGTCGCCGCCGATGGCACGCAGAAAATCGTACTGCGGAAAAATGGTCGCCACGGCGGAGAGCTTTTCGTTCTCTGTGGAATCCGCCGTCTCCTTTGCAGAACCTGCGCAGCCCGTCAGAAGAAGGAGCGCAGGAAGGAGGAGAAGGCGTAAATGTTTTCTGGAAAAAAACGTCATGATACTCCTTTCTGAAAGAAAATACGGAAGCATTGTGAAAAAGCTCCGTATCAGACCGTTCAGTAACAAATGCCGCAGGAGTGGGAAGCGGCAGACGGAGAGTGTAACCCTCCGAAAAAAGATCAGTTACCATCATATAGCAGGGGTGATTCATTTGTCAAGGAAAGACACAAAAAGCTGCGTCCGCCAGAAGCGGGGAAGCAGCTTTTTGCAGATATTTGATACGTTTTGTGAAAACGGATTACGATACCCTGCGGAACTGTGCCTGGTAGAGCTGGTAGTACGCGCCCTGTTTTGCCATCAGTTCGTCGTGGGTTCCCTGCTCGAAAATCTTTCCGTGGTCGATCACGAAAATCCGGTCCGCATTTTTAATAGTAGAAAGACGGTGCGCAATGATGAACGAGGTACGGCCCTTCAACAGGCTTTCGATTCCCTGCTGCACCTGAATTTCTGTCTGTGTGTCGATGCTGGACGTCGCCTCGTCGAGAATCAGAATCCGCGGATCAGACACCATCGTTCTGGCAAAGGCGAGAAGCTGGCGCTGGCCGTTGGAAAGACGGGCACCGCGCTCGCTGATCTCGGTGTCATAGCCGTCCGGCAGCTCTATGATAAAGTCATGGGCATGCACGGCCTTTGCGGCGGCAATGATTTCTTCCTCCGTGGCATCGAGCTTTCCATACGCAATGTTGTCGCGGATCGTGCCGGAGAAGAGAAAGTTGTCCTGTGTCATCACGCCCATCTGGGCACGCAGGCTGTTGATGGAGACATCCGTCAGGCCGTGGCCGTCGACGCGGACCGTTCCCGAAGTAATATTGTAGAAACGGCTGATCAGATTGACAATGGTCGTCTTTCCAGCGCCGGTCGGGCCGACGAGTGCGATCGTCTCACCGGGAGCCGCTGTAAAGCTGACATCTTTTAAAACCAGCGTGTCCGGATCATCGGAGTAGGCAAAGCTGACGTGGTCGAACGTTACTTCTCCTTTGATCGGCGGCAGTTCTGTGACGCCAGGCTTGTCGGCAACCTCCGCCGGTGTGTCGAGGATCTCAAAGATTCGCTCCGCAGCGGAAAGGTTCGTGATCAGCTTGTTGTAAAAACCGGCCAGGTTCTGGATCGGATCCCAGAACATCGTCAGATACATCGCAAACGCCGTGAACGTACCGATCGGAACGGCATCCACGCCGAGCACGGAAATACCGATAAAATACAGAAGAAACGTTCCGATGCCCCAGGTCACCTCGATCACAGCGGAAAAACCATCCGCCAGGCGGACCGCATGGATGAAGGAGTTCTGATGCTCAAGAAGAAGCCGGTCAAACTCGCCCTGCGATTCCTGCTCTGCGGTAAAGCTCTTGATGATGCGGATACCGGAGAAGTCCTCGTGAATATACGCCGTAACATTGGAAGATTTTTTCCGGAACGTCTGCCATCTCTTATGTGCGACGATCTGAATAAAATACATGCCGATAGCGATCAGCGGCAGCACGAGAATCGCACTTAAGGAGAGCCAGATGTTTTTGATCATCATGATCACCAGAATGGCGATGATCGTGAGAATGTTCGGAATCAGCTTTGTGACACCGTCGTTCAGCACATCCTTTAACGAGTTGACATCGCCGATGATGCGCGCCAGAATCTTTCCGGCCGGGCGGGTATCGAAAAAGCTGAAGCTTAAGGTCTGGATATGCGTGTAGAGCTCGTCACGGATTTCCAGAAGAATGTTGTTGGTAATGCGCGCCATCAGAAGCATCCGCAGGCGGACACCGGCTGCGTAAACCAGGTTGATCACAACCATGAATACGCAGAGGGCAACAAGCCCGCGCCAGTCTTTCTGCGCAATATTGACGTCGATGGCGTACTCCAGGAGTAGCGGGTTCACAGTGGAAATCGCGATGGTAACGGCGAGAACCACGAGAACGACGGCAACCTGGCGTTTATAATTTTTTAAGTAGGAGAAGAGGCGGCGGATGGTCGCGCTCTTTAAGACCTCTTTCTGCTCTTCATCTACTTTACTGGAATTGATAGCCATAATCGTATTGTTCCTCTCTTAACGGGTAAGTAAATACAGAAGTTGTCGGGTAACAAATTAAATTGAATTAAGCATTGGCAGGAAGTGCCTGCTCGAGGGCTGCCTTTGCTTTATGGTAATCACCGTACTGAGCCTCCCAGGTGGAGTAGTACAGGCCTTTCTGTGCCATCAGACTCTCATGCGTGCCGCGCTCGGCGATGCGTCCGTGATCGAGATACAGGATCTCATCGGCACTCTGCACCGAAGAAATGCGGTGGGCAATGATGATCTTGGAAACATCTTTTTTCTCGGCGAGATGGCTCTGGATTTCGTATTCGGTCTCCATATCGAGCGCTGAGGTGGAATCATCCAGTACGAGGATCGGAGCCTGTTTTGCCAGGGCGCGTGCGATGGAAAGACGCTGCTTCTGACCGCCGGAAAGTCCCATGCCGCGTTCGCCGATGACGGTTTCGTACTGATCCGAAAGATGGTCGACGAACTCGGAAGCACATGCAGCGGAGACAGCGTTATGTACCTCCTCGGATTTCATCGTGCTGCGGCTGCCGAGGCGGACATTCTCAGAAATAGTATCTGAGAACAGGAAGACGTCCTGCATGACGACGGAAGAAGTATCGCGCACGGTGCGCAGCGGCAGGGTGCGGATATCGTGGCCGTCGAGACAGATGGAACCGTCGGTGACATCGTAAAAACGCTCGAGCAGATTGACGATGGTTGTTTTTCCGGAACCCGTCATACCCATGATGCCGAGTGTGTGGCCCTGCTTTAAGGTAAAGTCGATATCCTGCAGAATCGGTGTGTCATGCAGGGAGAAATCGACGTGATGGAATTCCAGGTCACCCGGAAGTTTTGAAAGCTCCACCGGATTTTCCGGTTCTGCGATCTGCGGCTCCTCTGCGAGAATTTTGTTCAGCTTCTTGTTGGAAGCAATCGCAGAAGCGAAGCAGTTGCCAAGCCAGCCGACGTTTTCGATCGGCCAGGTGATCTTGGAGGTGTACTCCATAAAGGCCGTTAAAACACCGAGCGTAATGCGTCCGTGGATGACACCGTAGCCGCCCGCGAGAAGGACGAGCACGCGCATCAGCTTCGTAAGAAACGAGATGGCGGGATCGTATTTCATCAGGACTCGCGCCTGATCCATGTTGAGATCGCAGTATTTCTGATTGTGTTTCCGGAATTTTTTGATCTCATACGGTTCCCGTGCAAAAGATTTGACGGTGCGGACACCGGCGAGATTTTCCTGTGCAACGGTATTCATGACGGCGTTTTCCTCGCTGATCGCATCGTAGACACGGTCGAGTTCTTTTTCGAGGCGGATTGCGATGCCTGCGATGAAAGGAAGGATCGCCACGGAGACGAGTGTCAGCGGCAGATCCAGTTTGACCATACTGACCATTGCCATCATGATACAGATCAGGCCTTCTAAGATCAGCATGCCGGCAAAGCCGAGGATATCCCAGATCCGGTCGACGTCATCGCGCACGCGGGCGAGGAGTTCGCCGGTATTGTTTTTGTCAAAGTATTCCACCGAAAGCCGTTGGACGTGGCGGAACAGGTTGCCCCTCATCTGGCTGGCGACGCGGACGCTGCTGACATCGAATAAAAATTCTTTGATGTACTGAAACAGGGCTTTTGCGGCACCGATCAGAAGAAAGGCGGCAAGGTATTTCCAGAGCAGTTCCATTTTGTGACCGACCAGCACGTCATCCACGATGTGCAGCGTGACAAGCGGCGCGAGCATATCGAGAAAGACACTTAAGGCCATGGAACCAAAAGCGAAAACGTAGTAGTACCAGTTCTGGAGCAGGTACTTACCGATTGGATTTTTCTTCATGAATGTTAAAACCTCCTCATTGATGTCGTTTGGGTGTCTGGCAGAACATAGGCTTTCAAAAGCTCCGTAAGTGTGGGAACGGAACAACGGGAAACGAAAGCGAAGGCTGCGTTTGTATATAAAAGAAGGGAATCGATGCGGTAAGAAGACCGCGGAATCTGCCTGCCGGAAACGGAGCGAAGCCGGAAAGAACGGTTTCGTACTGTTTATAGCAATAAAAAAAGCCGCAGTATCGACGTACCGCGCCTTCTGTGCGAAATAGCAGGCATAAAGAATGCATAGAGATTTGTTATGCAGAGTTAATGCTTACAAAGAATTTCGAAAGAAGGGCAGCCACCTGGTTTGATCGCCATACGAAGTTTATTCTGTTTTACGCTGGATGCATAAATAAGATTGATCATAAGTGGTGTTCTCCTTTCATGATTTTTTCTGCCGCATCTGATCGAACACGACAGCTTATGGTTCTAAGCTACTCCTGTTTTCCGGATTTGTCAATTGTTATTTTCAAAAATTAAAAAATAAAAGCTGCAAAAGGTATGAAAATTGCGAATTTGGGTAGCTGTTTTGGGGAATATGCGATATAATAAACGAGAGTATAAGCGGAAAAATCACAAGATAACATGTGAAACGAGGGGACAAAAAGATGGAAAAAATAATTGCAGGTCTGGTGCAGATGGATTCCGGGCCGGATATGAATGAAAATATGCGTATGGCCGAGCAGTATGTGCGGGAGGCGGCGGAACAGGGAGCGAAGCTGATTCTTTTCCCGGAGACCGCAGAATACACGGGAGCAGACATGCCGGGCCACGCAAGTGCAGTGCCGGGCTACGTCAGCCGCCGGTTTTCCAGCCTTGCCAAACGGTACGGTGTCTATCTGCACTGCGGCAGCATGACGGTACGGCGCCATCCGGGGCGTCCGTCCAACACGTCGTTTCTGTTCGGACCAGATGGAGAAACGATTGCAGAATACAGCAAAATACATATGTTTGACGTAAATATTCCGGGCAGTGTCTCCTACGAAGAATCACGCGAGATCTGCCCGGGAAATGAAATTGTTCTTGCGGACACGGCGCTTGGCCTGTTCGGCATGAGCATCTGCTACGATATCCGCTTTCCGGAACAGTACCGGCTGATGGCATCCTCCGGAGCCGATGCATTTCTGATAGCGGCGGATTTTACGAAAGCAACGGGAGAGCGCCACTGGGAAGCACTGCTGCGCGCACGCGCCATTGAAAACGGATGCTACGTGCTCGCTGCCAACCAGTGCGGCCAGAAAGCGCGGTTTGAGGCGTACGGCCATTCCATGATCATTGCGCCGGACGGCGAAATTCTTGCGGAGGCAGATGATACCCCGCAGGTACTCATCGCAGAGCTGGATCCGGAAGTGCTGGAGCGGACAAGAAATGAAATCCCGTCTCTGGAAAACAGGAGAGACGATCTTTACCGTGTAAGCTCGGGAAACGTACGGATTTATGAAGAATAAAAATGCAGGGAGGAAATAAGAAGATGGATCAGTTTATACAGTATACCCCGACGGAAGTCGTGTTCGGAAAAGAGACTGAAAACCAGGCAGGCGCTGAGGTAAAGAAATGGGGCGGCACAAAGGTGCTCGTCGTTTACGGAGGCGGAAGTGCGAAACGGAGCGGTCTTCTGGACCGAGTGGAAGCATCTCTTGCAAAAGAAGGCCTTGCCTTTGAAGAGCTTGGCGGCGTAAAACCAAACCCGAGACTTGCCCTTGCCGAGGAGGGTGTGAAAAAAGCAGTGGAAATGCAGGCAGACTTTATTCTTGCCGTCGGCGGCGGAAGCTCGATTGACACCGCAAAAGCCGTTGCACATGGAGCTGCAAATCCGGAGGAGGCACTCTGGGATATCTGGACGAAAAAAGTACCGCTGACAAAATCTCTCCCGGTAGGAGCGGTTCTGACGATACCGGCAGCCGGAAGCGAGATGAGTGATTCCGCCGTTCTGACAAACGAGGCAATCGGCAAAAAGGCAGGCATCAACACGCCGTTCAACCGCTGCAAATTTGCCATCATGAATCCGGAGCTGGCAGCAACCCTGCCGAAATACCAGATTGCCTGCGGCGTAACCGACATCATGATGCACACGATGGAGCGCTATTTCATTCCGGAGAGCCAGTGCGAGATGACGGACGAGATCGCAGAGGGACTCCTCCGTACCGTAATCAAAAACGGACCGAAGGTTCTGGAAAACCCATCCGATTACAATGCGATGGCGGAAATCATGTGGTGCGGAAGCCTGTCACATAATGGACTGACGGAGTGCGGACGCGGCAAAGATTTTTCGGTACATAAATTTGGCCATGCGTTAAGTGCAAAATACGATGTAGCACACGGCGCATCCCTGGCGGCAGTCTGGGGTGCCTGGGCGAAATACCAGTACGATGAGGAGACGGTTCTCTGGCGGTTTGCACGGTTTGCAGAAAAAGTCTGGGGCATCACAGAGGGAAGCGATCACAAACGGGCAACGGAAGGAATTGAGCGCACAGTAGCGTTCTTCCATTCGCTCGGCATGCCGACCTCCCTGCATGAGCTTGATATCCCGAACCCGTCGGATGAGGATCTGCGTGCCCTTTCCATGGATGCAACACAGCAGGACACTGTAAAACTGTCCCGCATCCGCAAGCTGGGCGCACAGGAAGTATATGAGATTTACCAGATGGCGCGATAAAAGGAGGAAAACCAGATGGCAAAAAAGAAAATCGCAGCACTGCTGATCGCAGCGGCCGTTGCGGCAGGAGGCTGGGCGCTTCCGGCAAGGGTAAGCGCAGCAGAAAATGACGGCACAGCCGTAACCTGGCAGCAGGATGAGACGGAAAGTTCCGAGCAGAATTCGGATGAGGAAGCGGCAGTGCAGGAGCAGAGCGGTACTTCGGAAAACGAGACGCCGGCTGTTACGATTCCAGGTGAGGACAACGAACAGGAGCCGGAAGAGAAACTTCCTGTCGGCTGGGTGAAACAGGAGGATGGAAGCTGGAAATACAGAAAAGAGGACGGCACGATGGCCGCCAGCGAGTGGATCACCCATCTGAACCGGAGATATTATCTGAATGCAGACGAAATCATGTGCACGGGTCTTTCGATGGTCAACGGAAAGCTCTATTATTTTGAGAGCTGGGGCGGAGCCGGATACAAAGGCTGGAAAAAAGTCGGCGGGGCATGGTACTATCTGAACGAGGACGGAAGCGTCAAAACGAATGAATGGTTCGTTCACGACAAGAGAACATACCATGTAGATGAAAACGGTGTGATGAGCACCGGACTGCAGAAGATTGACGGAACGCTCTACTACTTCGAGAGCTGGGGCGGAGCCGGATTCCAGGGCTGGAAAAAAGTCGGCGGAACATGGTACTATTTGAATGAGGACGGAAGCCTCAGAACGAATCAGTGGTTTGTGCATGATAAAAGAACGTACCATGTAGACGCAGACGGTGTGATGAGTACCGGCTGGCAGACGATTGACGGCGTTGATTATTACTTTGAAAGCTGGGGCGGCATGCGCGTGAACGCCTGGGCGGCCAAGGGCAGTGACTGGTATTACATGGACAGCAACGGAACCCCAAAAGGGGAAGGCTGGCTGCTGTATGACAAGAACTGGTATTATCTGAGGCAGGACGGCAAAATGATGCACAGTGAATGGCTGTGGTATGATAATAACTGGTATTACCTGCGGAGCTGGGGCGGCATGTATAAGAGCCAGTGGGTAACGATCAAAGGCGCAACGTATTACTTCAGGAGCTGGGGCGGTATTTACAAGAACGGCTGGCAGGAAGTGGACGGAAAAACGTATTACTTCCGAAGCTGGGGAGGCATCTATAAGGATACCTACATCGACGGCTATTACGTTGATAAAAACGGTGTCCGCCGGAACAGCAAAAATATCTGCGTGGCAATCGACGCAGGACACCAGAGAAGAGGAAACAGCGAGAAAGAGCCGATCGGACCGGGATCATCGACCTATAAGGCGAAGGTTGCTTCCGGAACATGCGGTGTGGCAACCGGCATCAATGAGTATGAGCTGAACCTTGCGGTATCCTTAAAGGTACGCGATATCCTTGAGGAGCGCGGCTACGATGTTTACATGATCCGCGAGACGCACGACGTCAATATCAGCAACTCCGAGCGTGCAAAACTTGCCGCGCAGAACGGAGCAGACATTCTCGTGCGTGTACACGCGAACGGCGATTCGAACCAGTCGGTTTACGGAGCACTCACGATGGCACCGAGCAGCAGAAATACGTATCTTTCCGGTGATGTGATCAGCAAGAGCCAGAAGCTCTCCCAGAAGATGATCGCAGCATTCTGCAAAGACACCGGTGCGAAGAACCGCGATGTGATTTACACCGATTCCATGAGCGGCATCAACTGGAGTACCATTCCGGTCACGATCATTGAGCTTGGCTTCATGAGCAATCCTTCCGAGGACCGTTTGATGGCAACCGAGGATTACCGAAACAAGATGGCACAGGGAATTGCGGACGGAATCGACGCATATTACGAATAATCAAAATTGGTCCACTGGACCAATTATTGATATGCCTGGCAACAAAGGGACCTGCCTGAAATGGGCGGGTCCTTTTTGCATGCAAAAAAAGAAAGCGGAGCGAGTCCGCTTTCTTTTGGGAATCTATAGGATCAGATCTTATTTGTTGTTGTTTTTCTCCAGCTCCTGCATTTTCATCGCACGAACTTTCAGCGGCAGACCGAACAGTGTGATGAATCCGTCTGCATCGTGGTGATCGTAGAGATCGCCGGTGGTGAAGGAAGCAAGAGACTCATTGTACAGGCTGTACGGAGAAGACTCGCCGGCTTTGATGATGTTGCCTTTGAACAGTTTGAATTTTACTTCGCCTGTTACGTATTTCTGGGTTACATCAACGAATGCCTGGATTGCCTCGCGCAGAGGAGTGTACCATTTTCCTTCGTAAACAACCTCAGCAAGCAGGTTTCCGAGATCTTTCTTTGTTTTCAGGGTCTCACGGTCGAGAATCAGCTCCTCTAACTGCTCATGTGCAGCCATCAGGATGGTTCCGCCAGGAGTCTCATAAACACCGCGGGATTTCATGCCGACAACACGGTTCTCAACGATATCAACAATACCGATGCCGTGTTTTCCACCCAGCTTGTTCAGCTCGGTGATGATTTCAGAAACTTTCATTTCTTTTCCGTTTAAGGTCTTCGGAACGCCGGCCTCAAAGGTCATGGTTACGTACTCGCCTTCGTCCGGAGCTTTTTCCGGAGGAGTGGTCAGTACGAGAAGATCGTCGTAGTTCGGCTCGTTGGACGGATCCTCAAGCTCAAGTCCCTCATGGCTGATGTGCCACAGGTTACGGTCACGGCTGTAGCTGTGGTTTGCATCAAACGGAAGGTCGATGCCGTGTGCTTTACAGTAAGCCAGCTCGTCTTCACGGGACTGCATGGTCCATACATCGGTCATTCTCCAAGGAGCGATTACTTTGATATCCGGAGCAAGGGCTTTGATGCCGAGCTCGAAACGGATCTGGTCATTTCCTTTACCGGTAGCGCCGTGGCAGATGGCAACAGCACCTTCTTTTCTTGCGATCTCAACGAGTTTCTTTGCGATAACCGGACGTGCCATGGAAGTACCGAGCAGGTATTTGTTCTCATAAACAGCGCCTGCTTTTACGCACGGCATGATGAAGTCTTCACTGAACTCGTCGATAACGTTTTCGATATATAATTTAGAAGCGCCGGAAAGTTTTGCTCTCTCATCGAGGCCAACCAGCTCGTTTCCCTGGCCGCAGTCGATGCAGCAGCAGATTACTTCGTAGTCAAAGGTCTCTTTCAGCCACGGAATAATGGCAGTAGTATCAAGTCCGCCGGAATAGGCAAGTACAACTTTTTCTTTCATAATGTAAGATCCTCCTTGGATTTCTCGTGCACCTATATGCGCGGTGCATCGTCAATGACTAAAATATACATCATACGACAGGATTATGCAAGCTTTTTTTCAGAAATTCAAAAAAAACTTGCATAATATACATTTGAGGTGTATACTTATGCAATCAACGGTATATGACAGCAGAAAACAAAGATTTTTCATTGAAAAAAGAAAATAATTGAGCTATCATAAAGAGAAAAGAAAAAATGTCCGGCAAGACAAGAAAACGGGCGAAAGAAAAAAGGAGAAAAAGGTATGATCAGAGCAGGAATTATCGGTTCTACAGGATATGCAGGAGGCGAGCTGGTGCGTATTCTCCTGGGACACAAAGATGTGGAGATTAAATGGTATGGTTCCAGAAGCTATATCGATAAGAAATATGCGTCGGTTTACCAGAATATGTTTCAATTAGTAGACGATGTCTGCAAGGACGACAACATGGAGCAGCTTGCAAAGGAAGTAGACGTCATTTTTACAGCAACTCCGCAGGGACTCTGTGCTTCCCTGGTAAATGATGAAATTCTTTCGAAAGTAAAGGTCATCGACCTGAGCGCCGATTTCCGTATTAAAGATGTAAAAACGTATGAAGAGTGGTACAAGATCGAGCATAAATCCCCGCAGTATATCGACGAGGCGGTTTACGGACTGTGCGAGATCAACCGTGAGAAAGTAAAACAGGCGCGCATCGTGGCAAACCCGGGATGCTATCCGACCTGCTCGACTCTTTCGATTTATCCTTTATTAAAGGAAGATCTCATTGATGGCAACACCATCATCATCGATGCAAAATCCGGAACTTCCGGAGCAGGAAGAGGAGCGAAAGTGGACAACCTCTACTGTGAGGTTAATGAAAACATCAAGGCATACGGCGTTGCCGGACACCGCCACACACCGGAGATCGAGGAGCAGCTTTCCTATGCAGCCGGCTACCCGATCACCCTGAACTTCACCCCGCATCTTGTTCCGATGAACCGCGGCATTCTCGTAACGGCATATGCATCCCTGAAAAAAGATGTGACTTACGAAGAGGTTAAAGCCGTTTACGATAAGTATTATGCCAACGAGCAGTTTGTACGTGTTCTCGATAAGGATGTCTGCCCGCAGACGAAATGGGTCGAGGGAAGCAACTATGTGGATGTCAACTTCAAGATCGATCCGAGAACGAAACGAATCATCATGATGGGTGCGATGGACAACCTGGTCAAAGGCGCAGCAGGACAGGCGGTACAGAATATGAACCTGATGTTCGGCCTGCCGGAAAACGAAGGCCTGTGCATGCCTCCGATGTTCCCGTAAAACAAAAAGACGAAACAGAAGACTTAAATGACGAAAAGCGAGGATAAGACAATGAAAAAGATCGAAGGAGGCATCACTGCTGCAAAAGGTTTTCAGGCAGCAGGCGGCGCAGCAGGAATTAAAAAACAGGGCGTAAAGGATATGGCACTTGTCTACAGCGAGGTACCGTGCGTAGCGGCAGGAACCTTTACTACAAACATCGTAAAAGCAGCTCCGGTCAAATGGGACCAGGAGATTGTATACAACCATCCAACCGCACAGGCAATCGTCTGCAACAGCGGAATCGCCAATGCATGCACCGGCGAGGAGGGCTATGGCTACTGCAGAAAAACCGCAGAGGCAGCATCAGCTGCACTTTCCATTCCAGAGGACTCCGTTCTCGTTGCATCGACCGGTGTTATCGGAAAACAGATTCCGATCGATAAGATCGCAGCCGGCGTGGAAATGCTGAAACCACAGCTTGCAGCTACAAGAGAAGCCGCAGCTACAGCAGCACAGGCGATCATGACAACCGACACCGAGCCGAAGGAAGTTGCTGTTCAGATCGAAATCGGCGGAAAAACCGTAACGATCGGCAGCATGTGCAAGGGCTCCGGCATGATCCATCCGAATATGTGCACCATGCTGAGCTTCGTGGCAACCGATGCAAATATTTCGAAAGAGATGCTGCAGAAAGCACTGAGCGAAGTCGTACCGGACACCTACAACATGGTTTCCGTAGACGGCGATACTTCCACAAACGATACCGTTCTCCTTCTGGCAAACGGTCTTGCCGGAAACCCGGAAATTACGGAAGAAAACGAGGATTACAAGATTTTCAAAGAAGCACTCTTTGAAGTCAATAAAACACAGGCGATGCACATCGCAGGCGACGGCGAGGGCGCAACCGCACTGTTCGAAGTGACGATTCAGGGAGCCGAGAGCAAAGAGCAGGCCGTGACACTGGCAAAATCCGTCATCACATCGAGTCTGACGAAAGCGGCAATCTTCGGCCATGACGCCAACTGGGGAAGAATCCTCTGCGCGATGGGTTACTCCGGAGCAAAATTCGATCCGGAAAATGTAGATCTCTACTTTGAGAGCGCAGCCGGAAAACTGCAGATTATCACGAAAGGTGTTGCCGTTGACTACAGTGAGGAGGAGGCAACGAAGATCCTCTCCGAGCCGAAAGTAACTGCGACCGCCGATATCCACATGGGAGAGGCGACAGCAACGGCATTCAAATCAAACACGCTCATAAATTCTATGATTTCTTTC
>OLVT01002480.1_pt1 | contig 12609 bp, 10 predicted proteins | sample 1673241 | NCBI WGS metagenome assembly OLVT01 (sample SAMEA3178936, study PRJEB25190) | human gut metagenome | biome: human gut; feature: human-associated habitat; material: faeces | place: Austria | collected 2013 | reverse complement strand
AAATGATCGAGGAGGAACCGGACGAGCCTGTGGAAGAAGTGGTTGAAGAAATCACTGAAGAGGAGATCGCAGAGGGAGAAGACGAACCGGAAGAGCCTGCAGAAGAAGTAATGGAAGAATCCGCTGCAGAGGAAATATTTGAGGAAGCGGACGAGCCGGAAGAAATGCTGAATGCAGAAGTGCAGGACGAAGAAGAAATTCCTGAAGAGAGTCAGGATATGAGCATGACAGCGGATCTTAGACAGCTGATGGCTGAATTGGAAGCAGAAGATCAGCCGGAGGATAAGGGCATGAATCTGGGAGGTCTTTCCATAGAAGAGCCTGCTGACGAAGAAGTTTCTGATTATATCGGCGAAGAAGAGTCATATGATGAGGCGGACTATGATGAAGTAGATTACGACGAGTCAGGCTTTGAAGAGGATGATGGATTCGAAGGCGATGATGACTTCGAAGATGAGGATGATTTCGAAGACGAATATGAAGATGAGTATGTCGAAGACGATTACGAGGATGAATACGAGGACGATTATGCCGACGAATACGAAGATGAATATGGGGATAATGACCTTGAAGATGATATGGATGACGACAGCTTCGATGAAGATGACTACAGCGACTATGATGATATAGAAGATGACGATTATGATGATGACTTCTATGATGACGAGGAAGAGGAGACGAAACCGAAGAAGAAACAGCAGGAAGAGCTGGTGATCGAAGAGCCTACGGAAGAGGAGATCCAGAAGCGTATTAAGAAAGGCAAAGGCGGCGTTCCATTTGATACAGGATTTGTAGTGACAGGGCGTTATGATTTGAGCGCTACAAGTGAGATCGGTCTGAAGGCGGGACTTACAGAGGAGCAGAAACAGCTGTTTTCTTACTTTGTTCCGGTGCGTGGTATGAGTGAACAGATAGTAGAAGTTCTGGATAATGACCGCCGGGAGAGAAGAAACGGAACGTCGAAAGTTGGAAATATCCTTGTTATCGGACACAAAGGATCCGGTAAAACTGTTCTTGCGGTTGATATTGTCAAAGCAATTCAGAAACAGCGTAACCTTAAACAGGGAAAAGTTGCCATTGTAACAGGAGAAGCCTTAAATAAAAAGGATATCCCTAATATCATTCAGAAGCTGAAAGGCGGAGCAATTATCATTGAGAAGGCCGGAAAGCTGAATGCCAGAACGGTCCGTGATCTGAACATTCTGATGGAAAAGAAGACAGGAGAGCTTCTGTTTGTGCTGGAGGATCAGAGAAAAGCGTTAGAACGGCTCTTCACTGCCAATCCGGAGTTTAAGAAGAAATTTACTTCTAAACTGGAGCTTCCGGTATTTGTTAATGATGAGCTTGTAACTTTTGGACAGACCTATGCTAAGGAAAACGGGTATAAGCTGGATGAGATGGGTATATTGGCGCTGTACAGCAGAATTGATGTGATGCAGAGAGAAGATCACGCCGTGACGGTAGCTGAAGTAAAAGAGATTATGGATGCAGCGATTGAACATTCCCAGAAAGCGAATGTAAAGCATCTGGCAAGACGTATGTTCCGCAAGGGAACAGACGAATCAGACCGCATTATTTTGAAGGAAGACGACTTCAAAATCTAGAGAATAACGGAAACAAAAGAGAAAGAGTTTTGGCGATGTATTTTGTCAAAACTCTTTCTTTTTGACAGGTAATAAAGTATAATGAAACTATCACAAATTTAAGACGAGAGGGTGGGCTTATGGGAAAAACAAAGACCGTAAAACCATATGAAATCGGAGAACTGGATCATTATCTCTTTGGACAGGGGAACCATTATGAGATATATAAGAAATTGGGGGCGCATCGGGTAAAGAACGGAAAAAAAGAAGGGATATATTTTGCAGTCTGGGCTCCCCATGCGGAAGAAGTCTCAGTGGTCGGAGATTTTAATAACTGGGATGAATCAGCCAATGTCATGGAAAGAGGAGAACCACTGGGGATTTATACCTGTTTTATACCGGATGTGCCGGAGTATGCTTTATACAAATATTGTATCAAGACATATAAAGGGGAATATATTTACAAGGCAGATCCTTTTGCAAATTATGCAGAGCTTCGTCCGGGAACTGCCTCCAGAATTATTGATATCAGCGATATTTCCTGGTCGGATCAGGCGTGGATGGAGCAGAGAAAGGCATGGAAGCATACAGAACAGCCTATGTCGATTTATGAGGTCCACATCGGCTCATGGAAAAAGCATCCTGACGATGAGGACGGTTTTTATAATTACCGGGAATTTGCGCGTGAGATTACGAAGTATGTTAAGGATATGGGATATACCCATATTGAGATTATGGGCATTGCCGAGCATCCCTTTGACGGTTCCTGGGGATATCAGGTGACAGGATATTTTGCTCCTACATCCCGGTACGGAACACCTCAGGATTTTGCCTGGATGGTGAATTATCTTCATAAAAATAAGATTGGGGTTATTCTTGACTGGGTTCCGGCTCATTTTCCAAGAGATGCCCATGGCCTTGCGGACTTTGACGGTACGCCGACTTATGAATATGCGGATCCCAGGAAAGGGGAACATCCCGACTGGGGGACAAAGATTTTTGATTATGGAAAAAATGAGGTGCAGAATTTCCTGATCGCAAACGCATTGTTCTGGATAGAAGATTTTCATGTTGACGGTCTGCGGGTTGACGCAGTTGCTTCTATGCTTTATCTGGATTACGGAAAACGCGACGGGGAATGGGTACCGAATAAATACGGCGGAAATAAAAATCTGGAAGCTATCGGATTTTTCAAACATCTCAATTCTGTTGTGTTGGGAAGGAACCCGGGAGCGCTGATGATCGCTGAAGAATCCACGGCCTGGCCCAAGGTGACGGGAAGTGTGGAGGATGACGGTCTGGGCTTCAGCCTGAAATGGAACATGGGATGGATGCATGATTTTACAGAGTATATGAAGCTGGATCCCTATTTCCGCAAAGGAGCGCATAATCTGATGACATTTGCCATGAGCTATGCATACAGCGAAAAATATATTCTTGTATTGTCTCATGATGAGGTTGTGCATTTGAAGTGTTCTATGATCAATAAGATGCCGGGACTTGGATTTGATAAATATGCAAATCTGAAGGTCGGATATGCTTTTATGATGGGACATGCCGGTAAGAAACTGTTGTTTATGGGACAGGAATTTGCACAGCTTCGGGAATGGAGTGAGAAGAGGGAACTGGACTGGTTTCTTCTGGAGGAGCCGGAGCACCAGTATATACAGAACTGGATGAGAGATCTTCTGCATTTATATAAACGAAACAAGGCCATGTATGAACAGGATGATACGTGGGAAGGATTTGAGTGGGTAAATGCAGATGATGGAGACAGAAGCATTTACAGCTTTATCCGTCATTCCAAGGGAAATAAGAAAAATCTGCTTTTTGTGTGCAATTTTACACCTATGGCAAGAGATGACTATCGCGTAGGTGTTCCGAGAAGAAAGCAGTACAAGCTGATCTTGAACAGCAATGATAAAAAGTATGGCGGAACAGGCGAGGAAAGACCACAGATCTATAAGGCGAAAAAGGGTGAATGCGACGGAAGGCCGTATTCGTTTGCCTATAAGCTTCCGCCATATGGAGTGGCTGTGTTTGAGTTTTAAAGAATATCAATAAATCTTGTTCGGGCGGAGAAATACAGACCGTAAAAGGGAGGTTTATTTCTCCGCCTGAATTTTGCTGTTTGATAAAAGGGAAAGGAAAAGAAGAGAAATGCGCCTTAGAAATATACCAAGAGCAGATCGGATTTTGAGTGAGCACCAAAAGGTAATTAAAAATGAAGCGGAGAAAAAAGGAAAATGGAGCATGGTCTTTGAAAATGAGCATCCGGTCTATGTAGAGATAGGGATGGGGAAAGGTCAGTTTTTAACAACATTAGCGGAAAAGAATCCGGATAAAAATTATATCGGGATTGAGCGCTATTCCAGTGTTCTGCTAAGAGCAGTAGAGCGTCTTGATGCTATAGAGGAGAAACAGGGCGTGAAGCTGGAAAATATCCGCTTTATCTGTATGGATGCAGCAGATGTGCCGGATGTGTTCGAAGAAGAAGAGGTGGCGGGAATTTATTTGAATTTTTCAGATCCATGGCCTAAAAAACGTCATGCAAGAAGAAGGCTGACTTCAAGGGAATTTCTGCAAAGGTATGAAAAAATACTCGATGAAGATGGGGTGGTGGAATTTAAGACGGATAATCAGGAGCTGTTTCAATTTTCCCTGGAGCAGGCTAAAGAGGCTGGATGGAACTTAAAAGCCACAACCTGGGATCTTCACCACGATGAAGAAATGTGCCGGGGCAATGTGATGACGGAATATGAAGAAAAGTTTTCTTCACAGGGCAATCCTATCTGTAAGATGACTGCAGCGCCGTCAGTCAAGGATAAAGGGATCTCTGCATAATATATAGAGAAAACAAAAAAGGGAGCCTTAGGCATATGGGACGAAGAAAATCTGGACGAAGAATGTCAAAGCTGTACTGCAGGCTGTACTGGATAAGAAAGAAAAGTCCCATGATCGACTGCCTGCATAAATCTTTGGATGAAGTATACCGGATATTAAATTCCAAATGCTGACCGGCTGGAAAGGAAAGAGATGCTGCATTTGACAGAGGGAAATTTCCAGGCTGAAGTAAATCAGGCAAAGTTTCCGGTGGTGGTTATGTTTTATGCTTCATGGTGTCCAAAATGTGCAATGACGAAGCCAGTGGCAGAGGATATAGAGAAACGGTACCGGAAAAAAGTGAAATTTTGTGAAGTGGAAATTGAGGAATGTCCGAATTTGGCGGTGAAATATGGAGCGGATATTGTTCCGACTCTTGTAATGTTCAAAAACGGGACTGTAAAAGCAAGAATGCAGGGAACAGTAGGAGAAAATATATTGGAAAAGAGAGTCAGGGAGCTGCTTTAGGGCGGCTCCTTCGTTTTTTTTCATCTAATTTTAAGAAAACTTTCATGTACTTTTTGGAATAAGTGTGTTATATTGGTGACGGTAAAACATACCCTTTGGGATAAGGGTGGAGCCGTTTATCAAAAATAATTAAAAAGGGAGACAAGGTATTAACCGAAAGCTATGAAAATGAAAAAAATTTTGCCAATTCTTATGGCAGCAGTTATGACAACGTCAATGGTACCAATGACGGCTGGAGCAGTTGATACAGCTGACAGCAGCCAGGGAACAGAGGATACTGCATCGCAAAATACAGAAACGGGAAGCGATGCCGCAGCAGATGGAGCTTCCGGAACCGCAGGGGAGGCAGAAGGCTCAGGAGCAACAACGGACGGAACAACTTCATCAGATGGAACTGTGGGAACAGAGGATGGAACCACATCGGATACTGCAGGAGAAACAGAAGGAACAGATGGGGCTGCAGGAACAGAAGAAACAACAGGCGAGGATTCTACTGCAGAAGAGACTACAGATGAAACGACAGAAGAAACAGAAGACGGCCAGACGGATAGTGAGAAAGTTGTTACTCTGGGAGAGAATCTTACAGAAGAACAAAGAGCATCCATGTATGAATATTTTGGGACTTCAGCGGATGAAGTAAAAACTATCGTTGTTACTCATGCAGACGAAGTACAGTATATGCAGGGCATTGCTACTGATGAGCAGATCGGACCTACAACTAACAGCTGTGCCTATGTAGAGCCTACAGATTCCGGGGGAATCAAAGTAAAAACGGCAAATCTTAATTATGTGACCAGTGCTATGATCGCAAGTACGCTGACAACAGCAGGTATGGAAAACTGTAATGTTATTGCAGCTTGTCCTTTTGAAGTTTCCGGAACCGGAGCGCTGACGGGAATTATCATGGCATATGAACAGGCAAGCGGCGAGAATCTGGACGAAGGCCAAAAAGAAGCTGCTATGGAAGAGCTTGTCACAACCGGAGAGATTGCGGACAGTGTTGGACAGGAGAAAGCAACGGAAGTGATAAAAGACGTGAAGACAGAAGTGCTGGATCAGGGCCTGACAGATGAACAGGAGATTGGTGAGGCGGTTGACAACATTGCACAGGAAAACGAAGTTACTTTGACAGATGATCAGAGACAGCAGATTGTCAGCCTTATGGAAAAAATTTCCCAGTATGATTATGATGTGAACGCGCTGAAAGATACGCTCGATAACCTTACAGCAGATGATGGAGCGCTGGCAAACATATGGAATTCAGTAAAGAGTTTCTTTGTCGGATCTGATGATGGTATTTTAAGCGAAACAAACGATGAGGCACTTGGATCCGATGTCATTACTGACAGTACGGTGAATGAAAGCGGATTTAAAGACGGGCTTCTGACAAGGATCAAGAATTTCTTTACAGGGGAATAATAGTTAATTGACATACAAATTGACACGTAACACTTTTGAAAAATGTTACGTGTCAATTTGCGTTAAACGGTGTGCTTTTTTGCGGAAAGCCCTGTGTAAAACTGCGTTTGCTGCTATTGCGGAGGCAGAAACAGGCCGATTTCCGGAGGACAGCACGAAAAAAAGAAGAATAAAAGTGCAGAAAGGAACCAACAGAAAAAAATTTTCATCGGATCGGCGCGCCGGAAACGGGGAAATAAGTTGCTGGAGGCAATATAACAAAGGCAGATTCCTGTAAAATAAATCAGGATATCCAGAAGCAAAATACTCCGACCGGCAATAAAAGTATAGAGATAAAACAGTACTGTAATGGCAGCCATGGCAAAGATCACGCCGACAAAGCGGGAAGCAAACAGCATGGAAGGATTCGGCCGTCGAAGGGAATATTCCGCTATGGTCAGAAACAATACGGGGAAAAAGACCAGCTTCAGATGTTCCCAGACAGATTCATTTACTGGAACGATCAGGGCCAGAAAAGGATTATAATCGGAAAATTCGTAGAGAAAATGACAGATGCTGCCAAGTATAAAAGTCCATAAAATATATGTAAAATCGCGGCGATGATATAAACGGTACAAATTTTTGCTCCTTTCCGGTTTTGTATAGGCCTGTCCCACCGGCAAGAGGATGGCAGAACTGGAATAGTCCGGTCTTACGGACTAAAAAAAGTATATGTAACTTTCAGGAAAAAAGAACCGGATATCCGTAAATTTCGGACGACGGATTTTGCAGAGCTTGAGGAACTTTTCGTCTGCTAATGACTAAGAGCTATGGAAAATGAAAAAAATAGAAAAAACTACTTGCATTGTGTCTGAAACTATTATATAATATTTCTTGCGTTAAGGAAGTCTTAACAAAATAATGAGATATGCGCGATTAGCTCAGCTGGCAGAGCACCTGACTCTTAATCAGGGTGTCCAGGGTTCGAACCCCTGATCGCGCATTTAAAAATCACTGTTTTTGCGGACATTGTGAGCTGCGGGGACGGTGGTTTTTTTGTACAGGAAAGAGCGGAGGAAAAAGAGATTATGGGAAATTTTTTGGTAAATAGTGAAGGCTATCTGACGGGAGCAGGATATGTGGCGGCGGTGATTGCGGGAATCCTGCTTCTGGCTGTGGGTGCATATTTTGCCAGAAGGGGAAAACAGGAGAGAAGGATCAGTACAAAACAGCTTGCCTTCTGTGGAATGGCAATGGCGCTCGCTTTTCTTACTTCATATATTAAAATTTTTCAGTTGCCATGGGGCGGAAGTGTTACTTTATGCAGTATGCTTTTCATTGTACTGATCGGAAACTGGTATGGGGTAAGGACGGGCATTTTCGTGGGATGTGCTTATGGAATCCTGCAGTTTCTTCAGGAACCGTATGTGTTGTCGTTGTTCCAGGTATGCTGTGATTACTGGTTTGCCTTTGCCGCCATGGGAATAGCAGGATTTTTTATGCGTTCGAAAAATGGTCTTTTGAAGGGATATGTTGCAGCAGTTCTGGCACGTGGCGCTTTTCATTCTCTGGGCGGTTATCTGTACTGGATGGACTATATGCCGGAAAATTTTCCACAGGCTTTGAAGAGCCTGTATCCGCTCTTATATAATTATAGTTACATTTTAGCGGAAGCAATACTCACAATTATCATTATTTCTATACCGGCAGTAGCAAAGAGCCTGAACCGGATAAAACAGTTAGCGCAATGAAAAGAAAAAAGCAAGAAAAAGAGAAAAAACGCGGGAGATGGAAACGACGGCTTCTTTTTATCTGTGTGCTTGTCTTTCTGATCCCTACAGGATACTATGGTATTGATTTTGTTTATCGGGGGCAGACCGAGCCGCAGGTATCTGCTGTTCAGACAAGCACAGACGGCGCTGTCTATTCCCTGGGAGAATTTAAGGAACGTCTGAAACCTTACAGAGGACTGTATGAAGAAGCTGTCGAAAAACATAAAGATGAAACGGACAGCGGCACCTATGTGATTCCGGGACTGAAGGCAACTATGACAGTGCGGGGAAACAGAGACAGGAAAGCGTCTGTATGCGGCGGCATGACGCCTCAGGGGATTACGGTGTCAGATAAATACCTGTTCATCAGTGCATATTGCCATACCAAAACCCATAATTCAGTAATTTATGTGATAGACAAGGAAACTCACGAGTTCCTGAAAGAGCTTGTCCTTCCCAATAAAGCCCATGTAGGCAGTCTGGCCTATGATGATGAATATCACAATCTTTGGGTGTGTGGGAGCAGGAACGGAGTGGCACAGGTGAACGCGATCTCGGCAGAAGAAATAGAAGCCTATCATTTTACGGAAGAATACAGGCCGATCCGGTTCCTTCATGTAAACAATATTTTGGATATTCCCCGGAGTTCCTTCATGACATATGATCATTCCTATCTGTATGTGGGTTATTATTCGACAAAAGGAAACGGAATGATTAAAAAGTATGAGCTCCAGGATGATGGAAATATTCAAAGTGTCCGGGTGGAATATGACGGACAGCACAGCCGTCAGGGAGTTGCAGATGAGGATGATTTGGAAATTTCCCGATATGCACAGGGAATGACCTTCCTTGGAGATATGCTTTTTCTTTCCTATTCTATGGGAATTACACCTTCCCGTTTGGCCGCTTACCAGGTATCAGACGGAATACGGGACTATACAGACGAGATGGCTTTGCAGGATATCCGGCTCCCCCGTATGCTGGAACAGATATGCATGGATGGAGGAACAATGTATCTGCTGTTCGAATCGGGAGCATATGCTTACAGAGGCCTTCCGGGAATGGCAGTTGACAGGGTACTGAAGATAGACATTCTGGAATGACATTGGGAAAAAGGTATCCGGCACAGGAGAGAAAGCAGCAGAACCGGTATGAGGAAACAAGGGTTCATTATATAGAAGAATAAGACGCCAATAGAAATGGCCGTATACAGCAAATCCCTGCAGGGGTTTGCTGTATACGGCTTATTTTTTTGCCTTTGATAAGTACATCAGGCGGAAGGTGTCTCGTCTGTATATACGATAATAATATGTCGGAGCGTTTCATGTAAATAGGGGAGGTACTCCTCAATGGACACAGGTTGATTGTGGAGGATGCAGTTATAACTTGTAGCTCCGATCAGCTCGATTATGGTAAAAAGCATCAGCTCAGGAGATTTACATTTTATATGATACTTTTCCATGGACTGCAGATAATGATCATAGAAGTCCTGAGATGCCATAAATTCTGTGCTGGAAAAAGTGTGTTTGAAAATACCCCATGATAAATTTTTGGCAACAAATTCCATCAGGGAATGCTGGCGGCAGAAACAATCAATGATATAGTCTGTAATAAACAGAAGTTCTTCTTCGAAGCTATTTATACTGTTTTTTTCAAGTTCCTGGCAGGCATTGTCGAATAACTGCCCGGCTTTGTAGGCAATGACCCGGTTTCTGAGGTCATATTTATCCTCAAAATACAGGTAGAAAGTACCTTTCGCGAGTCCGGCATGGTTGACAATATCCGATATGGTTGTTTTGGAAAAGCCTTTTTCTGTAAATAGTTGGAAAGCCGAGGAGAGCAGAGCATCTTTCTTTCTCTTTTTATTATCATCAATTTTATCCATTTGTGTACCTCAATCCTTTGTTGTCTCAAACAGCCCTGCGGAATCAGTGCCGCGCTGATCTGTCTGAAGCGTTACTTATATTATGTAAGAAAAACGCAGGAAAGTCAATAAATGACCAAAATTCATTTTTTTGACTCGAAAATATTGACTATTAGTCATTTTTTAATTATACTTAGGGCTGTGACAGCTGTACAAAATAAGCTGCTTTAGAAAAATATGCAGTGAAACGAAAAGTTAAATAGGAAAAGGGGTTGATACTGGTGGTGAAAGTCGGCAAATGGATTGCCAGACACAGAAAACTTATTCTACTTTTGGGAGTGCTTCTGGCAATTCCTGCTGTGGTCGGGATGGGAATGACCCGCGTGAATTATGATCTGCTTAGCTATCTTCCGGAACACCTGGAAACTGTCAAAGGGCAGGATATTCTCGTAGATGAATACGGGATGGGTGCATTTTCTATGGTGGTTGTAGAAGATATGGAATTGAAAGATGTACAGAAGATGGAAGAAAAATTCAGCAAAGTTCCTCATGTAAAAGATGTGCTGTGGTATGATGATGCCGCAGATCTTAGCTTTCCGGTGGAAATGGTTCCTGAAGAGATGAGGGAAACATTTTTTCGGGGAGATGCAACGATGATGCTGGCGCTTTTTGACAATACTACCTCTTCGGACGAGGCTATGGATGCGATCACACAGATGAGGGAAATTGCAGATAAACGGTGCTTTATCAGCGGTATGACGGGAGTGGTCACAGATATTAAAAACCTGTGCCTTCAGGAGCTTCCGGTCTATGTGGTAATTGCAGTACTTTTGTGCCTTTTAGTGCTGGAGCTGACATCAGCGTCCTTCCTGGTGCCGGTGCTGTTTCTGGTAAGTATTGGTTTTGCAGTTCTTTATAATATGGGAACTAATATTTTTTTGGGAGAAATCTCCTATGTCACACAATCCTTGACAGCAATACTGCAGCTTGGGGTCACGATGGATTATTCTATTTTCCTGTTAAACAGTTATGAGGAAAATAAAAGAAGATTCCCGGGAGAAAAAGAGCGTGCCATGGGGCATGCCATTGCCAATACCTTTAAATCTGTAATGGCAAGTTCTGTAACAACGATTGCCGGATTTGCCGCGCTTTGTTTTATGACGTTTGCCCTGGGGAGGGATCTGGGGATTGTCATGGGGAAAGGCGTCATTATGGGAGTGATCTGTTGTGTTACAGTGCTTCCGGCGCTGATCCTTACATTCGACAGAGGAATTGAAAAGACTTCCCATAAACTTTTGATTCCCAGTATGGATCATCTTTCCGGATTTATTACAAAGCATTACAAAGCGTGGATCGTGTTGTTTCTATTGCTGCTCGCTCCGGCAATTTACGGAAACAGCAATACTCATATCTATTATAATATTGCACAGTCACTGCCGGCATCCCTTCCCAGCAATGTTGCCAATGAAAAATTATCAGAAGATTTTGACATGGCAAATATGCATCTGATTCTTATGGATAAAGATATGGATGAGGTGAAGAAGCAGAAAATGCTGGAAGAAGTTGGAGAGGTAGAAGGGGTGAAATGGACCCTTTGCCAAAATTCACTGATCGGGCCTTCTGTGCCGGACTCTATGATTCCACAGGAAATCAGAGAAATGTTGAAAAGTGAACACTGCGAGCTGGCGTTTGTATGTTCGGAATACGGTTCCGCGACAGATAAAGTCAATGCTCAGATTGCCCGGATTGATACTATTGTAAAGTCATATGACGAAAATATTATGGTGATTGGTGAGGCGCCGCTGATGAAAGATCTTCAGGATGTGACAGATGTGGATCTCAAAATGGTAAATACTGTGTCTGTCGCGGCAATTTTTCTGATCATTATGCTGACGTTCAAATCTATTTCAATCCCGGTTATTCTTGTAGCTGTAATTGAATTTGCAATTGCTGTCAATATGGCAATTCCATATTATCAGGGCATCAGCCTGCCTTTTGTAGCAAGCATTGTGATCGGAACAATACAGCTTGGCGCGACAGTGGATTATGCGATTCTCATGACGAGCCGATACCAGAAGGAACGACAGAGGGGACGGACTAAGAAAGAAGCCATTGATATAGCGCACAGAGTCAGTATGGTATCCATAGTCGGCAGCGGGTTCAGTTTTTTTGCGGCTACATTCGGAGTTGCGATTTATTCTAATGTAGATATGATCGGCTCAATCTGTACGCTTCTGGCGAGGGGAGCTCTAATCAGTATGTGTGTAGTGATTTTGCTGCTTCCGGCAATGTTTATGATATTTGATAAAGTAATCTGTAAGACATCAGTCGGGTTTGCCATAGAGGATAAGAAATATTGTATAGAAAGGATGTAGGTTCATATGAACAGAAACAGAAAAAAAGTGGCAGTTTCCATCGCGGCAGGAATGTCGGCGGTGATGTGTGTGATGCCGGTCAACGCAGCGGCAGAAAGTGAGATCAGTAAGGATGAAACAGTATATGTCAATGCAGACGCCAGTGGAAAACAGACAAAAGTGACCGTATCAGACTGGCTTAAGGGAATCGAGAACTCAGGAAGCCTTTCGGATGTCAGTTCTTTGGATGAGGTGAAAAATGTAAAGGGAGAAGAAACATTTACAAA
>OLVT01002473.1_pt1 | contig 12633 bp, 15 predicted proteins | sample 1673241 | NCBI WGS metagenome assembly OLVT01 (sample SAMEA3178936, study PRJEB25190) | human gut metagenome | biome: human gut; feature: human-associated habitat; material: faeces | place: Austria | collected 2013 | reverse complement strand
GGTAGGCGTTGCTCTGGAGCAGCCGGTAGATGTAAACGTAACCTTCCCGGAAGATTATCAGGCAGAAGAGCTGAAAGGCAAAGAGGCAGTATTCAAATGTGTGATCCACAAGATCGAAGCAAAAGAACTGCCGGAGCTGGATGATGATTTCGCGAAAGACGTTTCCGAGTTCGATACTCTGGAAGAGTACAAAAAAGAGATCAAAGACAACATCGAGAAGAGAAAAGCAGACGCTGCAAAGACAGAAAAAGAAAACGCAGTGGTAGACAAAGCGATCGAGAACGCGCAGATGGACATTCCGGAGGCGATGGTAAAAACTCAGATCAACCAGATGATCGATGACTTTGCAAGAAGAATCCAGTCTCAGGGTCTGACCATGGAGCAGTACATGCAGTTTACAGGATCCACCAGAGAGACCATGCAGGAGCAGATGAGACCGCAGGCAATGAAGAGAATCCAGAGCAGACTGGTTCTTGAGAAAGTTGCAGAGGTTGAGAACATTCAGATCTCCGATGAGAAGCTGGATGAGGAACTGACCAAGATGGCTGAAATGTACAAGATGGAACTTGATAAGTTCAAAGAGCTGGTAGATGACTATCAGAAAGACCAGATGAAGAAAGATCTGGCTGTACAGGAAGCCGTAACTCTGATGGCGGAAAACGCAAAAGAGGTAGAGGCAAAGGCAGAGGAGGAGTAATCCTTCCGGATCAAACCGTAAAGCTCTGAAACATTTTGTAACCGTTCACGAAGGTCTGCGCGTTTCTGCGCAGACCGCAACCATAGATAGGAGGCCCTGAAATGAGTTTAGTACCTTATGTCATTGAACAGACCAGCAGAGGGGAGAGAAGTTATGACATTTATTCCAGGCTGCTGAAAGACCGTATCATTTTCCTCGGGGAAGAGGTCAATGATGTGTCTGCCAACCTGATCGTTGCACAGCTTCTGTTTCTGGAATCAGAGGATCCGGGAAAGGATATTCATCTGTATATCAACAGTCCGGGTGGTTCTGTTACTGCAGGTATGGCGATTTACGACACGATGCAGTATATCAAATGTGACGTTTCCACAATCTGTATGGGAATGGCGGCAAGCATGGGTGCCTTCTTACTGGCCGGAGGTACAAAAGGCAAACGCCTTGCACTTCCGAACGCTGAAATCATGATCCATCAGCCGTCCGGCGGCGCGCAGGGACAGGCAACCGAGATTAAGATCGTTGCCGACCATATCCTGAAGACCAAGAAAAAGCTCAACGAGATCCTGTCCGCCAATACAGGACAGCCTCTGGAGCGCGTCGAGATCGATACGGAGCGCGACAACTATATGTCAGCACAGGAAGCGGTAGAGTACGGCCTGATCGACCATGTAATTGAGAAACGATAAATGATAAATCGGTAAACGATAAGAAAAGGTGTCCCGAAAGTGTGTGTTCCAAAGGCTTTTGTGGCACCTTTTTGCCAAAAAGGAAAATCTCATTGGAAAGGAAGTAAAAAAATGGCAATAAAAGGGAATGATATGAGAATCCGTTGTTCCTTTTGCGGTAAGACAGAAGATCAGGTGCATAAACTGATCGCGGGTCCGGATGGAGCGTATATCTGCGACGAATGTGTGGAAATCTGCTCTGAGATCATCCAGGAGGAGATGGAAGAAGAATACGCACAGGTGCGTTTTTTTATCCAATGCGTCGTAAAACTCCTTGCTTTAGCTCTTAACTTGACCCATAAGTAATCATAGATATTTATATGTTCCCATGTTATACTAAAGAAAAAGGGGAGATCCAAATGACGGCGGAATACAAGAACTGGCAAGAAGAGTTTGTGGACATAAATTTTACTGACCAGCGTTTGAAGTCACGTTTCTTCAAGATCATAGACGCTTTTGCAGCATCGCCCGGAAAATCTACTTGGGCAGCTACCGGCTCCAGAAGTTCTGCCAAAGCGGCATACCGTTTCTTTAGTAATAGCGAGATATCCAAAGATGAATTACTTGACAGCATATCCAGAGCAACTGTAGAAAAAATAAAATGTGCAGATGCAGAGAGGATCTTAGCTGTTCAGGATACTACCGCTGTTGGATTTGGAGACCGGAAAGCGATCCAGGGAATGGGATACTATTGCAGTACGAAGCAAAGGGGAATGCTGGTCCATTCTTGCATCGCCGTGACAGACCAGGGGATCCCTTTGGGTATTATCTACCAGGAGACAAATACACGGGAAAAGCCGAAGGACGATTCCCAGACAAAAGAGCAAAAACGTTCCAGACCAATAGAGGAAAAAGAAAATTTCCGATGGCTGGACAGCATGTGTGAGACACTGCTGAGAATGCCAGCGGATATCCCAATATTAACAGTATGTGACCGGGAAGGTGATTTCTATGAATTTTTCTCAGAAGCAGCGGATCTGAAAGCAAATTTTCTGATCCGGATCGTACAAAATCGTATGGTAGATGATGGGAAAAAGATCTTTCATGAATTACGTAGTTCCCCAGTGGCAGGAAGCATGTTTGTCCGGATGAGCCGGAATCCCAAAGAGCATATCCCATCAAGAAATATAAAAATGGATTACCATTGCAAAAAGGTTACAATCTACCGTCCTCAAAGGAGAAAGGAAAAGCATTTACGGGAAAAGCTGGAGCTGACAGCGATCTATGTGCATGAATCCGGGAAAAAGGAGACAGGATGGTTTCTGCTGACAACGGTAACGGTACAGAGCGAAAAAGAAATAGAAAAGCTGGTACAGTGTTATGCACACAGATGGAAGATAGAACGGTTTCATTTTATATTAAAGAGTGGGTGCAAAATAGAAAAGAACCAGGCAAGGGAATATGGGAGATTAAGCTTTCTAACGTTATTATATTCTGTCATTGCAATGCAGATATTAAATCTGACTTATCTTGGGAAAATATGTCCGGAAATTTCAAGTGGGATCGTATTTGTTGAAGAGGAATGGAAAGTATTATGTTGTTGCGCAAGAAAAAGCAAGGAAATTCCTGAATCGTATTCACTTAAAGAAGCAATTTATGATCTGGGAGTTCTTGGAGGGACGAAAGGTGCACCGAGCGATGGTATGCCCGGAGTACGTTCTATCTGGCAAGGACTGGATGTACTATATTCATTGCTTGCTTATCGAAATTATCTTGTATAAATATGGGTCAAGTTAAGAGCTGAAGCAAGGGGTTTTACGACGCATTGGATAAATATCCGCCACACTGAGTCAAATGTGGCGGATATCTATAAACTTATTTTAGATTTTTTACTTGTCTACTTGACAGGGGGCTGATCATTGATCAGCCCGGTGCTTATTTTTATTCACATAAAAATAAGCCTGCACACTCATATTTCTATCAATGTGCAGACCTACTATTTTTTGAAATACGTATCCTCTTCATCAACTATTAATCAACAAGCAAACTTTGCGTGAATGACTTTGGTAATTTCTTCTACCAAAATCCGTACTCATTTCTTACCAAAAAACCACCGATATTCTGCGATAATTTACGATAATTTGCAATACTCCTCGTTTTGAGGTTCACACGCCGCAAACCCTTGATTTTACAGTGTTTCCGAGGTTTTTGACAAGCACTCTTTTATAAGAGTTACTGTGCCATCTGTTTTGCGAAGTTCTGATTAGCCGTTGATCTGCTTAGCGAAATTCTCCGCTAAAATACAGCATGACAGGGCTTTCCCCAAATCAAATCTTCTTTATTCTCTTACTTAATTACTCATTTTTCTTGAGTACATACATTCAACTACATAATCCCAAGTAATCCATTGTACTCAACTGTTTCATCATTGTTCTTATTCTGTAAAAAATCCCCCAAACGTTCTGCTTCTTTAGATTTTATATCATCCAAAACATGCGTATAAGACACTGTAGTATTATAATTTGCGTGTCCCATAATTTCCTGAACAGTTCTAGGTGTCATTCCTTTTTCAAAGCATCTTGTAGCAAAAGTATGCCGTAATGCATGGGGATGCACCCTTTCAAACCTTTTAGGTATACCTCCGGAATATAATGCTTCTGTGCGAAACATGTCATTGATCTGCTGTGTCACATAACGCATATCACTTTCAACACTATACCGTCCGATTGGAGACCCCATAGATGTTAAGAATACTAAATTTCCAAGTTCTTCCGGCTGTCTCCACCGTTCTCCCATATCTGTACGTTTTCTTTTTACTTTTTCGAACTGCTTTTCAAGAACTTCTCTCGTTTCTCCGAAAAATGGGATTTTTCTCACAGAGTTTTCTGTTTTAGGCGATGTCAATCTCATAATTTTTTTGCCGTTTTCGTACTGATATGACAATGATCTTTTCACATAGATAAATTTATTAGTAAAATCAATGTCTTCCCATTGTAATCCACCCACTTCACCGATTCTCATACCAGTAAGTAACATGAATTTATACATTTCTTCATACCAGCTTTTCGTTTTATCAAGATAGTCTAAAAAGATTTCCTGTTCTTCAACAGTCAATACTCTCCGTTCGACTTTCTCACATTTAGGAATCACGACACCTACAACCGGATTAATTGACATCAAACCATTTGCCATGGCAGCTTCAATACAATTTTGCAAAATTCCAGTTGCTTCTCTAACAGATTTTGAAGATCTCCCGGCTTCCAACATATCCGCAATAGCGGTCTGAACATGGAGCTGTCTAATATCTGCCAATGGTTTTGATCCAATACGTGTTCCATAATAATTTAAGAATTTACGTTTGTATGATGGTGAACCACCGTCTTTAAGTGTCGGAGCTTTATATTTTGTATACCACTCTTCAAACCACTCACTAAGTGTGATAGATTTACCATCCACTCCCGGAAGCAAATTACTCCGCTTCAATTCATCTACGGCTATGGCTAACTTTGCTTTCAAATCTTTCAGTTTCCAGTCATATATGACAATAGGATGTCCTTCGACTTGTGCCCTTCCCATATATCGACCATCTGGTCTCTGTGATAGACCTCGACCTAATTCTTTTCCTTTTAAGTCCTTACCCATAATCTTATTCCTTTCATAATTGGCATTTCCACAATTCTGAAAAGTTCAAAATCATCAGTAGTCCTTAAAATCATCTCAAAGACGCCCCATTATTTCTTCAAATCAGAGTATTTTCCTTTTGTGAACTTAACATCACCATAAAAATCACTCATGCCAGAATTTTTTTCAAATGTTTCCAAACTCATAATTACCATGTCACCATAACCGTTTTTCGTTATAAAAACAGGCTCCTCTGTACTATGACACATTTCTGAAATGGCATTTGTGTCTCTTAATTCTCTGATAGGAATTATTTTAGGCATCTTCTCATCTCCTTTCGATTATCATTGTAGCATAATTATGACACGATAGCAAGTATGATTTTAGAAATACTGAGAATGATCTTTTCATTCAACTTTTACAATGTTAATTGAAATTTTGCACTTTTCTTCAATTCATCATCAAATAATTCTTTATGTATAAACACTCTTCGCCCAATGCGTACTACATATTTACAATATGGATTTGAAATCATTTCCCTGGCTTTTGTCTTGCCAATACCAACATATTTACAGAATTCATCTATAGTCATCAAGTTCTTTTCATATTCCATTATATTTTCTCCTAATGTCTCATAATTATATATAGAAGTTACTCCTGCAGGTAGCTGCCGGAATACAGCCTCATTGGAATCTCACCATCTTTTCAGACCGGAGCAGCTAACCTCCGGAAGTATCATTATCAGAAGCATTGTCATCGCTCAAAGTTCCGTATCTCTGTCTGTAATCAGATATTTTTCGCTCGTACCTTTACTTCAATATCCACAATAATATTTCTTCGTTTCCAATGCTTTACGACTTTGCGACATGATGACGCAAAGTGTCAAGCACAGATAGTCATGGCGTATCTGTCACACAGCTCCAATACTCCTATGTCCTGCAGGAAAAATATTCACTTGTCAAGGTACGCCTGTTCTGTAGCCGCAAGGAATAGAAAGGGATATTCCTTGCCACATATACAAAACTAAATTTTAAAATCCAGAATTTTGGTAATTAACTTTGTCTCAAGTCTCCGCCGCAACGTTTCATCCACACAGTAATGAACTTGTCCATATTCATCGTATAACTTTCTTACAGACAATGACGCTATGTATCCTTCATAATGCTTTAACACAGCATTGATTGCTTCAATATCTCCATTCGATGCCGCTCTGATAATGTGAAAAGACGGCATATCATCTTGTTTATCCTTGTTACTTTTTTTGCTCACTCTGATATTCCTCCATCATTTTTTTCATCAATTCAAGAGAGCGTTTTCGATGCTCATGAACCGTACTACGCACAAGATTCATTGCCCTGGCAATTTCTGTATCACTCATATCCATGAAATATGAAAGCAAAACTACATCTCGCTTCCTTTCTGAAAGCAACTGTATTGCATACGCAAGTAATGCGTCTTTAACTTCAATGTCATATCCAAGTACCTGAAAGCACTTGCTTTCTACTTCATATTCGTCCACAGTATAAAATCTGCTCTGTTCCTTCTCAGAAAGTTCCGAGAACAGTACCTCATGTTTCTGTCGATATGCCATATGTCTGTGATAATCAACTGCCTCGCCTTTTAATGCCAGCTTACATAGCCGGTCAAACTGATTCCGAATTGTCAGTTCATCATTGGAAGAAGATTTCCTCATAAGAGTTCACCTCCTTCCCCTTCCACCAGCACACGGATGAAGTCTTTATTTCCCTTTCATCCAATGTCCCGAATGGGTGATCCCTGATGTTCGGTTCAGGAAGAAAATTTTTTAAAAAATTTTCATATATACAAAATGCGCCCGGAAAGGCTGTTGCCCATCGGACGCATCTTATATCAAAATAAATTGTAACCCCTATAATAATATAGGTTTTTACCCCAGATTCCAGGGTGTTTGACAGAGCATTGCAATTAAAGATTTTTTTAATTGTATACCTGACAATCGGTGAAACCGATAGCTAAAAATATCTTTAAAACCCACTCAGCTCTCCGGCAAAATTCCGAACGCAAAAAAGAGCATCCAAATAGCCCTTTTCGGAATTTTGTTTTTTTTATCCGAAAAAGGATCTGAACACTCTATCTAGGTTTAAACCCCCATAAAATACTAAGCTATAACCCTTTTCACTTTTCAAATACAGGGTAATACACTATATTTATGGAGGTGAATAAACATGGATATTCCCAAAACACTTTTTGCAACAATGGTAAAAAATGCTCGGATGGACTTACACTGGACACAGGAAGAGCTTGCGGAGAAACTCGGAGTATCAGCCACTTATTTGGGTGATTTAGAACGCCATAAAGGGCATCCAAGTCTACCACTGTTCTGCAAAGCTATGCGACTGCTGAATCTTTCTGCAGATGATTATGTATATCCTAATGGAAATGCTAACAGCACTACATATAAACAATTACTGCGCTTATTAACTCACTGCAACGAACATCAGCTTCAGGTTCTTCTTTCAACAGCTACTGCTCTATTACAACCTGATCCAGATTCCATTGATAATCATAACGAATAGATTTTGACAAATTCTGATAAAACACTGATACTTTCCAATATTTTTTCTACAGACAATTCCAAAACAGAAATGGCTCGATTCCATCTCACAGGAACGAGCCATTTTTATTTTTAAAAATCATTATTTTATTTTTTGTATTATCTTTTCTATTTCCGGATTTTTTTTCAGCAATCCCACCCCAGCTAATAATTGGATACAATCTACATATCCTTGACAATATGCCTGTTCTTCCGACATAAATGCCTTATGTTGCAAGGCTTCTACATACGCCTCTATATTCTTTCTTTGATCTACCTGCAGTTTGGACACTGCCGTTACATACTTTTTCTGAGCTTCTTTCTTCAATTTTTCCGCTTCCTTTAATTCTGAAAATTGAATATAGCTTTTTCTCCCCACATTCTCGCATCGAAGACTGTTCAAAAAATCACCTATTTTCTCCCATACATCATTCTGCATATCAGTACGCTCCTTTCAAAATCCAACACCAGTATTGATGCTACCATATATTTATTGTGACCATTCTATGATAATTCAGCATATTTTTTCTAACACTTCATCTTTAGAAGTATATTAACATTCCAAATCAGTAAAATCAATTATGATACTTCAACTTTAGAAGCGAGGGATAGGATGAAAATATACTGGAATGGACATTCAAAAAATATTATTGGCAACAGGCTCAAGGAGTTGCGAACAGCACAGGGAATATCCCAAAAGACACTTGCAGCCCGACTACAAACCGAGGGATTTGAATTTACTGATCTGACAATCCTTCGTATCGAACAGGGAAAAAGATTTGTCCCTGATTATGAGATAGTTGCCATCGCAAACTACTTTCATATCTCTACTGACTATCTTTTAGGAATCACCGATACAAAATAAGCGGATCTGATCTATTTCTGGCAGATACCGCTTATTTCCGTTTTAACTGATTATTAAATTTATATCCCATTCCCCATACAGTCAAAATATACACTGGTTTCGATGGATCAGGCTCTATTTTCTTTCGTATTCTCCGTATCAAGCTCATCACGTTATCCTCTGCTCCATAATAAGGTGCATTCCAGACTTGATTATATATTTGCTCTTTTGAAAAGACCTGTCCGGGACTTCGGGCCAATAAATATAGAATTTCAAATTCGTAATTGGTTAATTTGATATTCTTTCCTTCTACTTCAACCATTCGGTATTTAGAATCCATCACAAAATTGTCAAATTCTATTTCCTCTTTATTTGAAAATGTGTTCAATTTAATATGCTTTTTCTTTTTTAAAAAAAGTAATAATTCATCAAAATCTGCCTTTTCCTTATCGTTGAATGCTACAACCAATACCATGGCCATTCAATCACCTCTCTTATACCCCTTTGTTTCTTACATATGTAGTATTTTATATTATTACATGTGTAAGATTAAATGTCAAGTATTTTATCTATTTGACAGAGAACCACTTTAGGTTATATAATATTTTTATTACAACCGTAAGACTTGGAGGGAAATACATGAGCAAGTTACCACAAATTTCTGAAGCTGAATTTGAAGTTATGAAAATCGTATGGAAACATGCGCCGATAAGTACAAATGAAATAACAGATAAATTATTACAGACCACAAGCTGGAGTCCTAAGACGATACAGACTTTAATCAAACGTCTCGTAACAAAAGGCGTTCTGACTTATGAAAAACAGAGCCGCATGTTTGTTTATACCCCAGTCGTGAAAGAAAGCGAATACATCGGTCAGGAAAGTAACTCTTTTCTGGAACGATACTATGACGGGGATATCACTGCCATGCTGTCTGCTTATATAGAAAATGACAGACTGTCTGAAACAGAAATAGACACCCTCCGTTCCCTTCTTTCCAAGAGGTCAAAAAAAGGAGGAAATTAATGTGGCTAATTTTATGATACGCTTTTTAATGTGCAATGTATTTATCAGCGGTATCATCGGAATTCTTTTGGCAGCCAAGCGGATATTCAAAAACAACTTGTCCAGCCGGATGCAGTATAATCTATGGTTCCTACTCCTTGGGTTGCTGGCAGTTCCCTTTATACCGTTCCGTCTCATCGGATTTCCACAAATCTTCTTGTGGCTTGGCAGCTTAAGAAGCTCTCCTGCTTCTGGCACCGCAACCACTATGGAAGAAGCTGTGGGAATTAATCCGACCGGAAATACAGACTGGATGAATGATTTTTCACTTTCTGTTAATAATGAGACACCATCCATTGCCGGATACATATTATTAGGGATATGGATTGTAGGCATTTTTACAATGATTATATTGGTAATCAAATCCTCTCTCCGCCTACGTAGTTTGAAGAAATCTGCACTTCCCCTTCAGAACCCTGAAGTACGCAGAATATATCATCGATGTTTGGAGGAAATGGAAATTCACAGAAATATCCCTGTATACAGTACCGCATTTTTGAAATCCCCGATTATTGTGGGACTTTTGAAACCGTGTATTTATCTGCCGATTCATCTGATCGCTGATTACAACGAATCCGATATGCGGTATATGCTGTTACATGAACTGCAGCATTATAAACACAAAGATGCTGTTGCCAGTTATCTGATGAACCTTGCTGGAGTAATATATTGGTTCAATCCCCTTGTCTGGTATGCACTGAAAGAAATGCGTAATGACAGAGAGGTTGCCTGTGACACTTCCGTTTTGAAAATGCTTGAAGAGGATGCTTACGAAGATTATGGCAATACACTGATCAACTTTGCAGAAAAGGTTTCTCTTACTCCTTTTCCATTTGCTGCCGGCCTTGGCGGAAACATGAAGCAGATGAAGCGAAGAATCATCAATATTGCATCTTACGAGAAGCCAACATTTATGAAAAGACTAAAGGGCATGACTGCATTTATGCTGACTGCTGTTCTCCTTTTAGGACTTGCACCTTTTATCTCTACATATGCAGCAGATGGAAGTCACTATCAGTGGAACGCCTCCTCAGAAAATATTTCCTATGTAGACCTTTCTACATACTTTGGAGAATATGAAGGAAGTTTTGTTTTATACGATTTAGAAAATGATACTTGGAGCATACACGACATGGAGCATGCCACCTTGCGAGTTGCTCCAAACTCCACTTATAAAATATATGATGCTCTGTTTGGATTAGAAGAAGGTTTTATCACACCAGAAAATACGTTTATTGCATGGGATGGAAAGAATTATCCATTTGACACATGGAACGCTGACCAGACTTTACAATCCGCCATGAGCAATTCTGTTAATTGGTATTTTCAATCACTGAACGAACAACTTGGAGCTCCTTCCGTAAACAAATACATTCAACAAATCAAATATGGAAACGAAAATATGAGTGGCGATTTCTCTTCTTATTGGATGGAATCTTCCTTGAAGATTTCCCCAATAGAACAGGTTGAACTTTTAACGAAGCTACAAAATAACAGTTTCAGCTTTGCCCCTGAAAACATCAATGCAGTAAAAGATTCCATATGCATTTCTTCTTCCGATACCGGAACATTCTATGGAAAAACCGGAACCGGTCGTGTAGATGGACAGGATATAAATGGATGGTTCATAGGCTATATAGAAACTGCGGATAATACATACTTTTTTGCTACCAACATTGGAGCAGATAGCGATGATACCGGAAGCAACGCAACCGAAATTACCATGTCTATTTTGTCTGACATGAATATCTGGAAATAGCAAAATCGGGTAAAGGTCAAACTACACAAAGCCTTTACCCGATTTCTTTTTATTTTCAAATCATCATTCTATGTTCTAAACAGATTTCACATTTTCTTTGAGCAAACCATTATCTGAATTTTGTTATCCGATGACAAAGTACCGCTATAATCTGCATAGCTGTCATAAACACGCATTCCAAGACCATCCATAAGCGTAGCACTATTCCACTGTTCTTCGACAGCGGTATAATACTCTCCTATTACCATCGCATAGGCTTCTTCCACTGTCACATAGTCATCTTCTCCCTCGGTAATCTGTTGCATATCTACTGAACCGTCAAAATGCAGAGTAACTCGTTCATCAAACTGTTCCTTTCCTGAGAGTATAACCTCTGCATGATGCCTTTGATGCTTCTTGATATGCCTTTTTCCTTGAACCAAACTTCCACTCATATGCAGCTTTGGCAAATAATTCTATTTCTTTACTTTTCCATAAACCTGTTATATCTGTATCGGAATATATTCTCCCCCTAGTTAAAACTGCAACATTCTTGGGAGATATCTCTATTCCCATCTTGCTACACTTATTAAGGAAATAATTAATAATTTCTTCCTCTGAATTTTTCTTTGTCAGCAATAAAATTGGTTTTTCCGTTTCATCCTTCCAATCACCTATTGCATTATTACTGCCATTCCCCCGCAAACTGGCAGAAAAAAATGAAGTAACATTACAGATATTCTGCGAACTTCTAAAGTTCCCCGTCAATTCTATAGTTTTCCAATTTGGATCTTCTAGTTTCTGGAGCAAACACTCTGGATTTGCGTTTCTCCATTCATATATCGACTGATCTGGATCTCCTACCAAAAACATTGATTTCATTCCCGATTCACTTAACAAGTCAAAAACGGCCATCTGATTTATCGATGTATCTTGAACTTCATCAATAATAATTACCGGAAATCTTTCCGCTATAGCGGCTGCCACTTTTGGATACTTCATTAATAGCTGATATGCGAATAATGCCGTCTCATTCTGAAAAACAATACCTTTGTCTGACAACATCTTCTTATATTGTTGGCATGGAAGCGCTTTTGCTTTTCTTGCTAAATACAATCCACTGTTCTCACATCCTACATACTTCCCACGAAAAATAGCATCCCACAGGCTCATCTGAACATGCAGTGTATCTCCACGTCTTTTATTATATATAAATCAATATTTTATCTTTATCTGGTATCCCACCCAGTTCAAATAATCGGCTTTATTTATAAAAGGATTTTATTCTCTCTCAGAGCAAGATTCGCCTGAGTAACTCAAAACCCACTTTGTGAGTTCCGATTACCCGTCAATCTTGATGAGGATTCCGCTCCCCATACTATAATGGTTCAGTTGTCAAGACAAAAATCTGAGATTTTTATAATGAACTGATAT
>OLVT01002463.1_pt1 | contig 12673 bp, 10 predicted proteins | sample 1673241 | NCBI WGS metagenome assembly OLVT01 (sample SAMEA3178936, study PRJEB25190) | human gut metagenome | biome: human gut; feature: human-associated habitat; material: faeces | place: Austria | collected 2013 | reverse complement strand
CGGTCACCAGGCCGCCGCCCACCTGCTCCTTGCCCACCAGCTGCACGTTGGCGGCTTTCACCATGGCGTCGGCCGCCTCAATGGCGCCCACCAGTCCCTTCGTCTCCACCATACCCAGTGCGTTTGTATTGGCCATATTACGGTTCCTCCTGTCAGTCGTCTGTTTGGGTTGTTCCGGTTCCGCCTCCGCCTTCGGTGGGGGAGACGGCTTTGGTTTCTTCGTTTTAGCCACCCGGGCGGCCTTCCTGGCCGGGGTGGGCGGGTGCTCCGCCGCGTAGCTGCCGGTGCCCGCCCCCTTGTGGGCCGGGGCGGCCAGGGCCGCCGACACGGGTGTGTGCGGAACGCCGCCCACCGCCCCGGCGGGCTCGCCGTTGCCGGCGTAGACGGTGTGGGCCTTATCGTCCTCCATCCCCTCTGGCTCCTCTGCCGTCAGGGAGTTGGTCAGGGCCTGCACCTCCTGCAATAGCGCCTCATGTGGATTGAGGAGCACGCCGTCGGCGTTGACCTCGCTCATACGCTCAGCCTCCCTATAATCCGGTTGACCAGTTCGTTGAGCAGGCTCTCATCCACGGCACAGGGGGCATATCCGGCCGCGGGGCGGTTCCCCCGCAGCTCCTCCAGCTCTTTGACGCCCCAGGCCACCCGCTTGATGTTGATGAGGTCCAGGGGCCCGATGTTGTTAGAGCTGGACGAGCCGCCCACCGCGCCGCACCCCAGGGTGAGGGCGGGGAACAGGCAGGTGGTGGCCCCGATGCCGCCCAGGGCGGCGGGGGTGTTGACCAGCACGCGGCTGGCGGGAACGGCGGCGGCAAAGCGCTTAGCGGCGTCGGCATCCTCGGTGTGGATGGCGAAGGTGTGGCCCGCGCCCTCCCACTCCAGGATTTCCACGCAGCGGCGGAGCACCGCCTCCTCGCTGTCCTCCACATAGTAGGCCAGAATCAGGCCCAGCTTCTCATTGGAATAGGGATAGCCGGGACCCACCCCGGTCTCCCGGGCCACCAGTACCCGCGCCGTGGGGGGCACCCGGGTCAGGCCCGCCAGCTTGGCCACCGTCTCCACGCTCTTGCCCACAATGGCCGGATTCATGGTGCCGTTGGGCCGCAGGATGAATTTGGAGAGGAGGCGGTGCTCCTCGTCGTCCAGCAGATAGGCCCCCTGGGCCTTCAGCTCCGCCGTGACCGCCCCCTCCATCCGCCGCTCCACCACAATGGACTGCTCGCTGGCGCAGATGGTGCCGTTGTCAAAGGTCTTGGAGTCCAGGATGCGCTTCACTGCCAGGGGCAGGTCGCAGGTCTTCTCCAGGTAGGCGGGGCCGTTGCCGGGGCCCACGCCGATGGCGGGGGTACCGGAGGAGTAGGCCGCCCGCACCATGGCGGAGCCGCCGGTGGCCAGGATCATGGCCACGTCGCGGTGGCGCATGAGGTTGTCGGTGGCCTCCATGGTGGGGATGGTGATGCAGGAGACCAGGTTCTCATTGCCGCCCGCCTCGGCCACCGCCTGCCGGATGACCTTGACGGTCTCCAGGATGCAGCGCAGGGCCGTGGGGTGGGGGGAGAACACGATGGCGTTGCCCGCCTTGATGGCGATCTCCGCCTTGTAAAGTGCGGTGGAAGTGGGGTTGGTGGAGGGGATCAGGCCGGCGATCACGCCCACGGGCACCGCGATGGTGCGCAGGCGCTTGGCGTCGTCCCGGCTGATCTCTCCGATGGTTTTCATATCCTTGATGTGCTCGTAGACACCGCGGCTGGCAAAGATGTTCTTGATCACCTTGTCGTCCACGATGCCAAAGCCGGTATCCTCGTTGGCCATCTGGGCCAGCCGGCGGGCGTTGCGCACGCCCGCGTCGGCAATGGCACGCACAATGCGGTCCACCTGGGCCTGGTCCATCCGGGCCAGCTCCTGCTGGGCCTCCTTGGCCGCCTCTACCAGCTCCCGAACCTCCTGCATGGACAGGAGATCTTTATCGATTAGCTGCATACAGTTCCATTCCTTTCGCTGAACTTCATGCCGGGGGCAGTCTCAAACCGCGAAGCATGCTCAGTTGTTTTGCTCCGCCAGGAACGCCGTGATTGCCGCGAGAAGCTCTTCCTTCTTGGCAAACCGGATCTCCTTGCGCGTCATGCTGGTCAGGCCGATCTGTCTGGCCACGGCCCGCAGTTTTACCACCGCCATATGCTCCAGCTCCTCCGTGGTCAGGCTGGCGGGCTCCATCACCGCGCCATCGCTCTCCTGCTCCTCCGGCTCCAGCGGCTCACCCTCCTCCGGCTCCGGCTCAGGGGCCGGGGCGGGAGGCGTGGGGGGAACCGGCTGGTCTGGTTCGGCGGGGATGTGTCCCAGGATTTCTTCCAGCTCCTCATGGGGTCTGGGGATCACGTGGACGGAAATCAGGGCTCCCACCCGTTCCGCCGCTGCGGCACCGGCGTCTGTGGCCGCCTTGACGGCGCCCACATCCCCTCGGACCATGATGGTCACCAGGCCGCCGCCCACATGCTCCTTGCACTGGAGGGTGACGTTGGCAGCCTTGACCATGGCATCGGCCGCCTCAATGGAGGCGACCAGGCCGCGGGTTTCAATCATACCCAATGCCTTCATATGTACCTCCGTTCATGGGCCCGTGCGGGCCCGGTCGCTCTGCCGGTCAGACCTTGGGCTGGTCGGCGACGGACTCGACGGCGGCGGCGAAGGCGTCACAGGCGGACTTGCAGGCAGACTGGCTACCGGTCAGCAGGGCGCCGCCAAAGTTGGTCTCAGACGGGGGGGCGTACAGCACGCACATCCGCACGTCGGCGGCCTTCAGCGCGGCATCCACGCCGTACATGGCCTCCAGGGGAGGCGCAATCAGGTAGGCAATGGCCTCGCCCTCGGCAATGCCGCAGCCCTCGGACAGGTAGGAGCCGGTGCGGGAGATGCAGTGGGCATAGTAGCAGATGCTGTCGTCGTCATTGGCGGAGACAAAGTGGCACACATTCTCGATCATGTCCACGCAGGCCTCCAGGCCGGCCTTGGCCTCAGCGGGGTTGGGAGCGGCCAGGATGCCGATGATCTCGCCGGCCAGCTTGGTGTTGGCGTTGGCGGCGCCGGCGTAGAAGCTCTTGGCGTAGACAACCTTGCAGTCGGCCTTCTTGGTGGCCTCGTCCAGGGCGGTGTAGGTCACATCGTCGCTGTCGGCAGTAACGATGGCCAGGGACTTCTGGTCAGGGGTCAGGCCCAGCTCCTTCGCCATGTCGGGAGCCACGTTGGGGATAATGCGAGTCGCCAGTACATGTGCGGGCAACGGATCGCGTTTCATATTGATTTTCCTCCCTGCTCTTACAGTTTCAGATCGGTACCGCTGGCCTTCTTGTCCAGCATGATCTTGATGATTTCCGCGATGTGGGCGCCGGCCTCGGCGGGGATGGTGCCGGCCCGGTGGATGTTGGACACCACGGTGCGGCGGGCCTCGGGCATGCCCACGGTGGCCTTGTAGGCGATGTAAGCGGACATGGACTCGGCGGTGATCAGGCCGGGACGCTCGCCGATCAGGGTGCAGGTGACGGTGGCGCCGGTCAGCTCGGAGATCTCATCCATGACGCCCACGCGGCCATACTTCACGAAGAAGGGGGTGCCCACATCGATCTTGTAGCTCTCCAGGCCCTGCAGGATGGCGGGCAGCAGATCGCCGATGTTGGCGGCCACGGCGGCGGAGGACAGGCCGTCCGCCACGTAGATCTGAACGGTGGGGTTCTTCTTGCACTTGGACTTGATGGTCTCCACGGCCTCGGGGCTGAGCTTGCGGCCCAGATCGGGGCGGGTCAGATAGGTGTCCTTGCTGTCGCACTGGGTCTGCACCGTCCACAGGCCCATCTTCTCCACGAACTCGGCGTCCACGTCGTTGAACACGGCGTCCTGGGCGGCGGAGTGGGCGGCGCGGAACTCCAGCTGGGGCAGGGTGTTGTAGCGGGCGCCGGCCTTGCCGATGCCCAGACGGCAGGGAGCGTTCATCTTCAGCTCGGCATACTCCTCGCCGTTCTCAGGGTTCTTTACCAGATACTGCTTGCGGATGTCGATCTCCGTGATGTCGGGGATGCAGCCGTCCTCAACCTCCGGCGCAGACTCACACGCACAAGCGGCAGCGGCCTTCTCGGCGGGCTTGGCGCCGGACACATTCATTTCCGTCAGCACCTGCTCAATGATGCTTCTCAGATCTTTCTCGTCCATTCTTCGCTCCTCCTTACTTCTTCAGGAACACGGAAGCGTCGCCGGCCTTGGGCGTCAGCTTGCCATTCTCAGAGAAGCCCATCTTCTCCAGCCACATGTCGAACTCGTGGATGGGGCGCAGGCCAAAGACCTCGCGCAGGGCAGCAGCCTCATGGTAGCCGGTGCACTGGTACATCAGCATGCAGTCGTCGCCCTCGGGCACGCCCATGATGTAGTTGCAGCCGGCGGCCACCAGCAGGGTCGCCAGGTTCTCGATGTCGTTCTGGTCGGCCTTCATGTGGTTGGTGTAGCAGGCGTCGCAGCCCATGGGGATGCCGGTCAGCTTGCCCATGAAGTGATCCTCCAGGCCGGCGCGGGTGACCTGCTTGGAATCGTACAGGTACTCGGGCCCGATGAAGCCGACGACGGTGTTGACCAGGAAGGGGTTGTAGCGCTTGGCGAAGCCATAGCAGCGGGCCTCCATGGTGACCTGGTCCCAGCCGTTGTGGGCCTCGGAGGACAGCTCGGAGCCCTGGCCGGTCTCAAAGTACATGACGTTGGGGCCGGTGGCGGTGCCCTCCCGCAGGGCGAGCTGGCGGGCCTCCTCGATGAGCTTGCCGTCCAGGCCGAAGGCCTCGTTGCCCTTCTGGCTGCCGGCGATGGACTGGAAGATCAGGTCGCAGGGTGCCCCCTGGCGCACCGCCTCCATCTGGGTGGTCACGTGGGCCAGCACGCAGATCTGGGTGGGGATGTCCCAGCGGGTCTTGATCTCCTGGAACCGGTCCAGCACCCGCCGGACGCTCTCCACACTGTCGTCCACCGGGTTAAGGCCCAGCACCGCGTCCCCCGCGCCGAAGGTGAGGCCCTCCAGCAGGGAGGCCATGATGCCGTCGGGATCGTCGGTGGGATGGTTGGGCTGGAGGCGGCAGGACAGGGTACCAGGCAGGCCGATGGTGGTGTTGCAGTGGGCGGTGACGCGGATTTTTTTGGCCGCGTAGATGAGATCCAGATTGCTCATCAGCTTGGCCACGGCGGCGATCATCTCCGCCGTCAGGCCGCGGCTCACCCGGCGGATGGCGTCGCCGCCGTTTTTTTCATCCAGCAGCCACTCCCGCAGCTCGGCCACCGTCCAGTTCCTGATCTCCTCGTAGATCTTCTCGTTCACGTCGTCCTGGATGATGCGGGTGACCTCGTCCTCCTCGTAGGGAACGGCGGGGTTGGCCCGCAGATCGGCCAGGGTGAGGTTGGCCACCACCACCTTGGCCGCCACCCGCTCCTCGGCGTTCTCCGCCGCAATGCCCGCCAGCCGGTCGCCGGACTTCTCCTCGTTTGCTTTGGCCAGGGCGTCCTTTACCGACTTAAACTCGTACACGTGCCCCAGCAGCTTTGTTTTGAGTATCATGTGATCGCTCCTTCGCGGTTACGATTTGTTGAATACCAGCGTCTTGATGACAACCGGTAATACCGCGCCGCCCACCACGGGCGCGCCGATATCGATATAATCGCCGTTGTCCACCCCCACGCTGTCCAGGCAGAGGAGAGGGCCCTCCACCCTCTGGGCCATGGCCTGACCCAGCACCTTGGCCTGGTCGGCCTCCACCAGCACCACGGGGGCGATCCCCTGGGCGAGCAGGGGTTCCAGCCCCCCGGCAATCCCGCGGGCCAGCTCGTCCACCCGGGCGTAGGAGGGGTTTCCCTCCCCCCGCAGGGCCAGGGCAAGCGGGCTCAGCCCGCCCTCGTCGGCAAACCACCCCAGCTTGTCCCGGATGCACTGTGCCAGGGCGGCGGCGTCCCCCCGCTCCTCCTCTCCGGTTAGCTTGAGGATCGGCAGGTTCTTCAGGGGGAAGGCGATGTCCCGGTAGTAGATGGTGGAGCCGGACAGCTCGGTGGAGTGGCTCCCCGCCCCCACCACCGTGGCCCGGATGGTCTCCTCCCCCCGGAAGCGCCCCGCGCCCTGAAAGGCCGGGGAGGCCGCGATGGCCCGTCCCAGCAGCACGCCGATATCGCCGTAGGCCTTCCAGTCGCCGGGGGGCGCGTAGATGCAGTCGGCCACACCGCCGGAGAAGGAGACCACCGGCACCGCCCGGGGCTCCCAGCGGGTTCCCTGGGTGAGAAAGGCGTCCAGCCGGTCCCGCCCAGGCCGCAGGCCCGCCGCCTGCTCCAGGGCCTCCACCATGGAGCGGATGACGGGCTCCAACCCCTCCGGCGCGGCCTTTTGCCCAACGGTAGGAGGCGATGCCCACATCGCCCCGCGCTTCAGCACCGGTGAGACATAGGTCACGGTTCCTTCCCGGTCAAGCTTGATCAGCCGCCCGCCCACGTCCAGGCAGCCGGTGGCCGCCAGCTCTCCGTGGGAGTACAGCGCCAGGTTGGATGTGCCGCCGCCGATGTCAAAGTGTAATACATCCGTGTGATGCTCCCTGGAGTATTCATCCGCGCCCGCCCCCCGGGCGGCCAGAATGGACTCCAGATCCGGCCCGGCGGTGGCTACCACAAAGTCCCCGGCGAACTGGGAGAGGGCGGAGAGCACCTCCCGGGCGTTTTCCTTGCGAGCGGTCTCTCCTGTGATGATCACCGCCCCGGTGTCCACCTGCTCCGGCGCAAAGCCCGACTTCCGGTACTCTTCCGCCACGATGGTCCGCACCCCCTCGGCGTCGATCACGGTGTCGGAGAGCAGGGGTGTGAAGTGAATCCCGCTGCGGTAGAGCACCTCCCGATCCTCGATGGCGATGCGGGGCACCGAGAAGGGGTTAGCCCGGTTGGCCAGGGTCAGGCGGGAGAGAATGAGCTGGGTGGTGGAGGTGCCGATGTCGATGCCGACCGATAACAGGGTTTCACTCATTTCGGCACCTCCACCACCGGGCCCCCGCTCTGCGGGGCGGGCGCATGCCCGTAAAATCGACGCAGCGCGGAGATTTTCCGCAGACGGAATTCACTTCCGCCGAGGATGCGAACATCACATGGGGCCCCCAAACAGGCTGGCCTGTCTGGGGAGACGCGGCGCCGGTGTCGATGCCGACGGATAATAAGGTCTCCTCCATCACGCCAGCTCCCTCAGCAGACTCTTCAAGTCCTCCGCCGCCGCGGGGCGGGGGTTGGAGGGTGCGCAGAGATCCGCCTGCGCCGCTTCGGCCAGACCGTCCAGCGCAGCGGTGAGCTCCTTTCCCTCCACTCCGCAGGCGCTCAGGCGTTCGGGCAGCTTGAGCTGGGCGCGCAGCCGGTTCAGCCCCGCGGCCAGGGAGCGCGGATTGGCCGCCAGGCCGCACAGCCTGGCCAAACGTCCGTATTTCTCCGCCGCTGTCCCATCGGCGGCGTTGAAGTGGATGACGTGGGGCAAAATCAGGGCGTTGAGCCGCCCATGGGGGAGGTGAAACCGCCCGCCCAGAGCATGGGCCAGGCTGTGGCAGATGCCCAGCCCGGCGGCGTTGAAGGCGATGCCCGCCAGGTTGGAGGCCAGCAGCATGTTCCCTTTGGCCCCGCTCTCCCCCGCCGTTTCCCAGGCGGGGCGCAGGTTCTGCCAGGCCAGGGTAAATGCCTTCTCCGCCAGGGCGTCGGTGTAAGGAGTGGCCCCGCGGGCCACGTAGGCCTCGGCGGCATGGGTGAGTACGTCCATGCCTGTGTCCGCCGTCACGGCGGGGGGTACCCCCGCCAGCAGGGAGGGGTCCAGAATGGCCTCATCGGGCAGAAGGGCGTCGTCTACCAGAGGGTACTTGACTCCCTTCGCCCGGTCGGTCAGCACGGCGAAGGAGGTGACCTCCGAGCCGGTACCCGCCGTGGTGGGCACCGCCACAAAGCGGATGTCCGCCCCGGCCCCCAGCTTCTTGCCGAACTCCAGCATGGCCTTGGCGCAGTCCATGGGAGAGCCGCCGCCGAAGGCCACCACCGCCTGGGGGCGGAACTCCGCCAGCGCCCTGGCCCCCTGGGCCACCAGCTCCAGGGGCGGGTCGGGCACCACCTGGTCGAACACCTCCACGGTGCAGTCCCGCAGGCGGGCGCGTACCCGCTCCAGCAGGCCGGACTGGGCCAGGAAGGAGTCGGTAATCACCATCACCCGCCGCCCGGCCAGCCCCTCCAGGGCCGCCAGGGCGTCCGATCCAAAGAAAATTGTGGGCTTGAGTTGAAATTGTTCCATCGCGCTTCCCCTGTTTCTTCCTTGATGGGGTTAGTATGGCAGACCAGGAGAAAGTTATACGGCTCTCTTTTCTTTGCTTTTCTGCACAAAAAATTTACTGGTTTTTCATCAGATTTGACCTTTACAACGGGAGTTCTCCGGTATATTATTGATCTGAAAAATATTTAGCGCTAATTATTTTTTGTTTTATCCATTTAACAGAGGAGGCTATTCTATGGCAGAGCTCCAGACGGAGCGCTCCTTCGTGGTTGAGCTGACCCCGGAGGGCGTTCAGGAAATCCAGTCCCACAAAAATATCTACACCGAGGACACAAAGCCCATTCCCCTGTCCGGCCGCGAGTGGTCCACCAAGAACTACATAACCCTCTGGACCGGTATCCTGGTTTCCATTCCCGTGTATATGATGGCCAGCGCCCTGCTGTCCGCCGGCCTAACCTGGTATCAGGCGCTGTTTATCTGCGTGCTGGGCCACACGCTGGTCCTCATCCCCTCCATCCTGCTGGGAAAGTTCGGCTCCCGCTACGGCGCCAGTTTTCCCGTCCTGTCCAAGATGGTATTCGGACCCAAGGGCACGGCCATTCCCACCATCATCCGTGCCTTCATGGGCTGCCTGTGGTTCGGGATTCAGAACTGGATCGGCGGCACAGCTCTGGACGCCATCATCGCCGTCATCTTCCCGGCCTACACCGGTCTGGCGTTCCACAGCTTCCTCAGCTTCGGCCTGTTTGTACTCATCAATTTCTACATCGGCTACCACGGCAGCCCGGCCATCCGCTTCCTGGAGGATTTCGCCGCCCCCATCCTGATCATTCTCAGCGGCGTAGTCATTGTCTGGGCCTTCTGGCTGGCCAGTCAGAAGGGAGGATTTGCCGCACTGTTCACCACTCAGGTGGCAGGCGGCAACGGCGAGAGCTTCTGGTCTCAGTTCTTCCCCTCCCTAACTTCCATGATCGCCTTTGACGCCACCATCGCCCTGAATTTCTCCGACTACACCCGCCACGCCAAGACTGAGGGGGCCCAGGTGAAGGGCCAGCTCATCGGTGCGCCCATCATGACGGCCTTCATCGTCTTTGTGGGCATCTGCGGCACCTCCGGCTCCGAGCTGGCCTTCGGCGAGGCCTTCTGGGATCCCAGCATTCTGGTCTCCCACTTCGGCAATCCCGCTGTGGTGATCATCTTCTCCCTGTTCATCATCCTGGCCACCCTGACCACGAACGTAGCCTGCAACCTGGCGGCCGCCTCCGTGGTGTTCTCCTCTCTCTTCGGCAAGGTGCTCACCTACAAAAAGGCCGTCGTTGTGGCCACGATCCTCTCCATCTGCTTCCTGCCCTGGAAACTGGTTGAGAATCCCGAGAGCTACGTGTATACTTTAAATGGAACCCTGGCCGTGTTCCTGGGTCCCATCACCGGCATCTGTCTGGCGGCCCTGTGGAGCCAGTACCGCAACCGCCTCCGCCTGCCCGACCTCTACTACCAGGACGGTGGCGCCTACTACTATCAGGGCGGCTGGAACGTGCTGGCCCTGGTGACCATGGCAGTCCTGTTCATTTTCATTTTCGTGTGCCAGTTTATCCCCGTCCTCAAGTGGATCTACGACAGCTCCTACCTGCTGGGCTGTGTGTTTGCCTTCGTGATCTACAGCGCCCTGTGCAAGCGCCAGGACCGCTGAACACATTGGTTTCCACATCCGACATCTGATAAAGGGGGTTCTTATGCGTACCATCATTCAAAACGGCACCATTGTCAGCGACACCGCCGCTTTCCGGGCCGACCTGCTCCTGGAGGACGGCGTGGTGAAGGCCGTGGGGGCGGGGCTGTCGGCCCCGGACGCCCAGGTGATCGACGCCTCCGGCAAGTACGTCCTGCCCGGCGCGGTGGACGTGCACACCCACATGGATCTCCAGGCCGGGGCCCACCGGGCGGTGGACGACTTCTACACCGGCACCGTGGCCGCCGCCTGCGGCGGCACCACCACCATCGTGGATCACATGGCCTTCGGCCCCAAGGGCTGCTCCCTGTGGCACCAGGTGGAGGAGTACCACCGTCTGGCCGACGGAAAGGCGGTCATCGACTACGGCTTCCACGGCGTGCTCCAGCATGTGGATGGACGGGTGCTCCGGGAGATGGGGGAGCTTGCCGACCGGGAGGGCATCACCAGCTTCAAGGCCTATCTGACCTATGACGACCGTCTGGACGACGGGGCCCTGTTCCAGGTGCTCCGCCAGGCCAAGGAGGACGGTATCGTGATCCCCGCCCACTGCGAGAACGATGGAGTGGTCAACTACCTGCGGGGCTGGTACAAGGCCCAGGGCCTCACCCAGCCCATCTACCACGCCAGGAGCCGCCCCGCCCGCTGTGAGGCGGAGGCGGTGAGCCGCCTGCTCCACCTGGCCGCCATGGCCGGGGAGGCGCCAGTGTACGTGGTGCACCTGTCCAGCGCCGCCGGCCTGGCCGAGGTGCGCAAGGCCCGCGCCCAGCGGCAGAAGGGCGTGGGCGTGGAAACCTGCACCCAGTACCTCACCCTCACCGAGGCCGCCTACGCCGACCCACAGGAGGGCCTGAAGGCCGTCATGTCCCCGCCCCTGCGAACCCAGGCGGACTGCGACGCCCTCTGGCAAGGGCTCCAGGACGGGGTGATCGACGCCGTGGCCACCGACCACTGCCCCTTCCACTTCGCAGTGGAGAAGCAGTTCGGCGCGGGCGACTTCACCGCCTGCCCCAACGGCGCCCCCGGCGTGGAGGAGCGGCTTCCGGTGCTGTACTCGGAGGGGGTGGCCAAGGGCCGCCTGTCGATCTGCGAGCTGGTGCGCCTGCTGTGCGCCAACCCCAGCCGCCTCTACGGCCCCAAAGATAATCTTATCAACAAATCCGATTGCTTCTAACAGTTCCATCAGATCCTGCTGTATAAGATTAGGAGTCGGGTACGGTTCTACACTTACCCATGTCTTACAGCCCTGATCATGAAGCCCTTTGAGAGCAGCTAATCGTTCTGCATAAGGAGCAGCTCCCGGTTCCATCATCTCCCGATAATCTTCATCTAAAGATATTAATGTGATTCCGTACTCATTATCTGACGAACACTGTGCCAGTTCCTGTGGCAATATTCCCTTTGTCAACGTCGTACACTTAATTCCTGCCGCGTTCAATTTCTTTATCGAATCAATTGCCATCCGCTCAACTTCCGGATACCCATACATAAAAGGATCCGTAGTAAAACAAAGCTGAACGGATTCAATTTTGTCTTTAAATCTTGGTATTTCCTTATCCAGCAATTCCAATGTATTGGAGACCAAATATGGTTTCAGCCAATCTTCATATTTTTTTACCTGTCCGAACCTTTTCTTTAGTGAGAAGGCATAACAGGGATACTTGCATCCATGAGAACATCCCTGGACGAAGTTTATCGTATAATCTCCATACTCTACCCCTGTCTTATAAAGCATGGATTTTCTTTGTATATAGCCTTCTACTTTTGGCATGTTTAATAGCTCCTATCTGAAAATGTCATTGAACTTCTGGATGCTTTCATTCCGAAGTCCTTTTTCAACACATCCTTAATCTTATTTTTGTAATCTCTTGTAGGAAATACCGGATGTTCTCCCAAATAAGTCCATACTTCATCATTGGGAACATCTTTTTTCCCTGCAAAATGTCGTTGCACATACAAAGCTGCATCTCTCAAGTTGTAACAAGACTCATCCGATGGAACAGAATATACAATCTCACCTTTTTCATTAAAGCTTAACTGCATCTGATTTTCATTATTATGAGTGTTCTTCATAGATGATTTATCACCAAATGTTTTCCATGCAGTCGTCTTAAACAGTTCAAAACCTTTGTAATGTCCTGTACAATGAATAAGATTATAAGCAACAGTATTACTTCTTATGAAGAATGGGAATGCCGCAATGTAATATCGTCCTTCACCTCTCCCACTATTCTCCAAAATTATTTTTTCAATCTGTTTTTCATATACATTCCTATCACTGCCAATATTAATCAGTTCCTCTATTGACATTTGATATGTTTCCTCATATTTTTCAATTACTTCTGGCTTTTTTGCCGTCTTTGCAGCTCTGATGGTATCTGAAACCATATGATTGATAATAATTTCTCCCCAGTTCTTTAGGAACGGCATCATCGCATCCCATTCTATATGCGCATCATAGGGATCATACACCAGCAAAAAATGCATATCTTTGAACATGGTCGCAAACTGATTTCCGATTGTTCTCAAAAGCTCATTTGCATCCATAACTTCCGTATATATCTGGAAATTACTCGTCTGTTTTGGGAGTCTCGTCTTCAACAGATCAATTTTGTCTTCACGCACATCGTTGAAATAAATGTACGCTTTCTTGTCTG
>OLVT01002462.1_pt1 | contig 12679 bp, 15 predicted proteins | sample 1673241 | NCBI WGS metagenome assembly OLVT01 (sample SAMEA3178936, study PRJEB25190) | human gut metagenome | biome: human gut; feature: human-associated habitat; material: faeces | place: Austria | collected 2013 | reverse complement strand
CATGTGTTCAACATAACTAATAAATCAATGTGTCCAGATTTCTGGGTACATATCAAGAACTGGGGGTTTAATTACGCTAAAGCTCCCAATTGAAAATGAGTCCGGTGCAATACCGAACTCATTCTCTCGTAAGTTAATACTTTTGTCTAATCTTTGGGGTTCACTTCATACGCCACTTTCTGGCTTTTATTTATCTTTTCTTGACATCAAGACCACCGTCTCCACATGTGATACCTAGGCTATTGCGGGAATAAGTCCAAAAACATCAAAAAACGTTGATTTAACAGGCTTTTTTGTATATGCGATAAATACTTACATCAAATCTGTTGTCTCACATAAGTAGGCTATTTTGTAATTTTTCAATCAGTGATATATCAGCCGGAAGCCAATCAACGGTATATAATTCATCTTTATTAAGCCATTTTGACGCTTCCGCTTCTTTAAGAATAATCTCTCCATCTACCACAGTACACCAAAAGCAATCCATACTTAAATGGAAATCTGGGTAATCATACTCGATGGTATCAATCAATTCACCAACTTTGATTTTAACATCAAGCTCCTCTTTAATTTCTCTTATTAAGGCTTGCTGCGGTGTTTCTCCAGCTTCAACCTTTCCTCCGGGAAACTCCCATTGTCCCTTGAATTCACCATATCCTCTGGCAGTGGCAAAAATCTTGGTTTTATTTTCAAAAGAATCACATATAACCGCGGCAACTACTTTTATTGTTTTCATCACGCTATTCCTTTACTGACAGCTTTCTCAATCTGAACTTATACTCTTTGCGAACATTCCCAGATTCATCTTTCTCATCTTCGTATGTATAATCTACTAAAGAGAAAATACCTTGATAGTAATATTCTTGTGGCGAGAACTTAACAAACAGGTGTATTAGCTTCCCATCACGCTTTGCATCTAAAATTGCCTTGTTGCCAAGAGTCAGATGCTGGTCGCCGGTTTTTCCTTCACCAGAATATATGTAATCGCCATCAGTGGTCCAGTGGTCATGATATACAAAACCAGTCTTCTTTTTATCAACCGAAGAAATAAGCACTACCGTCGATGGCGTTCTGTTAATACCTCGGCCAAAACCAGCAATCTTAATTCCAAATTGTTCTTCTACCTGTTGATAGGTGAGAATAGGCTGCTTTGCTAAATGCTTTACATTATAATCGGGACCAAAACCATCCTCAATATTTCTTTTGTTTCTTGTTGTGGGAGTAGCTTGTATCTCTGCTGTGCGACGTTCTTCTTCAGCCTTACGAGCCGCCTCCGCCGCTTGACGCTGTGCCTCAGCTGCAAGTTTTATATTATTGATTTCTTCCATAATCTCAGCTTGTATTGACGCATCATCAGCTATTATAAACTTTTCAAAGGCATCTGGGTATACAAACTTTGATTCCCTTGTCGCAAACTTGATGGTCAGGTGATTGCCTGAAGCCTCCGTTATTACGCCTATTCCAAAAACCTTATGTTTTACATTTAAATTTAATAAATCTGCACTATTCACTATAGCAATCCACCTTATACTGTAAATTTTTTAATTCTTTTTCTTAGAACTGTACTTCTTACTACTACGATGTGTACCGTCATTGTCTGTCACGATGTTACTTCTTTTTGCTTTTTCTTCCTGTACTGCCCTAAATTCACTTTCAGTTATTATAGGAGAAATACATTCTTTCATTTGATATTGATATTCTTGTGTTGCTGAATCCAAAAGTGTAACGGTACCAGTGTATTTTTGGTTTTTAAGCATTGTTTCTATCATGCGTTTATTCCACTTTTCCTTACCAGTAGGAGAAGGAATGCCTGCATCAGAAAGTTTTTTAATGACACCAAGAACACTTGCTCCATCAAGATACCAACGGAAAATATCTCGTACAATCTTTGCCTGCTCCTCATCAATAACAAGCTCACCGTCTTTATTTTTTGTATATCCATAGAGTTTTCGTTTATACAATCCTGATGTTCCAGTGGCAGCCCTCATTGCAAGACCCATTCGGATATTATCGCTTCGGCTTTCGGTCTCAGCCTGAGCAAAGGATTCCATTACCGAAATCATAAGGTTACTATCAATTTTGTCGGTATCTAAATCTTCATCTTCAAATATTAACCTAACTCCAGCTTTCTTTAATCTATTAATTGCGGATAGGGTATCAACGGTATCTCTGCCAAAACGGCTTATACTTTTTGTCAGCACAACAGAAATATTATGAGCCTCACATTCTTTTAATAATCGTTCAAATTCACGGCGTGGAGCATTTCTTTTTGCAGAGCCTATATCTATAAATATATCTGCTAATCTCCATTGATTGACATTTGCGACTGCTCTTGTTAAAGCAGAAATTTGTGATGAAAGACTATACAGCTGTTCCTTTTCATTTGTGCTAACCCTACAATAAATAGCAACATTCTTTTCTAAACGGTCATTTGTTGCAGGAATATAATAGATTTTAGAAGCCATAAGCTCACCTTCTCACTTAGTTTAGCCTATTTTTATAACACCATAAATATTGATGATAGTTAGGCTATATGTTTAAATTATTTCTGTAAATATACTATATATAGTGCTATTTGGTATCGCAATCACTATATATGCGTGACATCAATACCACCGTCTCCACGTGTGTTGTCACTAACATAGGAACACACATCTTTTACCTCGTCTGCGATATGGGAACACAATTCTTTTGCCTTATCCCCTACGCTCTTTGTCTTGTCAAAACGCTGTTTTGCGTTTCCAACCTCGTTTCTAAATCCTGTTTTATATATAAAAGTAATTTTATAGGGATCTTTGTTTCCATCTTCATCATAGCCACCGACTATGACTTTTTCAATAATACTTTCAAAAATACCTCTGTCAAACTCTTGAAGCACTTCATTTTGTGATAATGCTTTCTTAAAATCCTCCACTCGTCGTTTCAGAGATACCTCATCTTCCATTTGTTGTTCCAGCATTCCTATATTCGCTCTTATGTCGGATAACTTTCTCTCATATCCAACATCTGTTTCTTCGTATATATCCTGTGAAACAATTCCTTCTAAGTATTTCTCCAAAAGTGCCTTCCGCTTCGTTTGAAGATTATCTGCACTTTTCTGATATTTCATAAGTTTATCTCTTGCAGTATCCTCACTCAAAGTTTTTTCAACTCTTGTAATAAATTCTTCTAATACATCTTTATTATCAGAACAAAGCATTTTATAGGATTCAATAAAAGCTTCTTCTATTACCTGTTCTGGTATTCCTTTACTATCCGGACAATATCTTTTGCCACTTTTCGTTGACTTTACACATTGCCATATTGTTTTCTTGTATTTTGAACTGCTATGCCATCTTCGTCTGGAAAGACTTGCTCCGCAGAAACCACATTCCAACATACAGCTAAATGCATACTGTCTGCTATATTTTTCTCGTTTCCCCGGTGTAGGAGATTTTCTGCCACCATTTCTTCGCTCTCTGATTTCCTGTGCCCTTGCAAAAGTTTCTTCTGAAACAATAGGTTGATGATGATCTCTTATGTAAAATCTATCTTCCTCTCCAAGATTTTCCAATCTTCTCTTTGATATAGGATCAACCGTAAAAGTTTTTCCGAGTAAAATGTCACCCTTATATTTCTCATTATTGATAATTCCCATAACACTTGATGTTGTCCATGGATTTCCCTTTATGGTCGTTATCCCCTGCTCATTTAATTCTCTTGCTATCATAGTGCTCCCTGCACCTGAAACATATCGGTCAAAAATATATCTAACAGTTTTTGCACCTTCTTCATTGATAGAAAGTGATTTGGTCGCAACATCATAATCATAGCCAAGACAGCCTTGAAATCCAACCAACTCACCACGTTTCATTTTCATCTTCAAGCCCTTTTTCACATACGCTGAAGTATTTTCTACCTCTTGTTGTGCCACGGAACTTAATATCGTCATCAGGAATTCGCCATCCTTCATAGTATTTATTTTTTCCACTTCAAAATAAACAGCGATGCCTTTTTCCTTCAACATCCTTACATATTTTAATGTATCTAACGTATTTCTGGCGAAACGTGGAAGGCTTTTTGCAATAACCATGTCTATTTTCCGTCCATACAATCTTGTATCAAACGTTGAAAATCTTTTCTTTTATCAACCTTTGTTCCAGTAATAGCTTTATCTGCATATACTCCTGCAAAAATCCATTGATTATTATTCTTAATGAGCTCCGTGTAATACTTTACCATCGAATTATAGCTCTTAATCTGATCTTCATCATCTGTACTAACACGGCAATATGCAGCTACTCTCAGGCGGTCAATCTTTCTTACTTTTGCCGTCTCATCAAAAGGATTGTTCGCCTTAATAACTTCAACTTCCATACGCCCTCCTTTTTTGTGTTCCCTCCGTAGTGTTCATGTTTATTATATTGCAATACACTCGACAAGTCAAGCTGTAATATCAGATATAATGTTATAATCCTTCATCAAACGTTTCTTTATTTTCTCATATTCAAATTCATTTATCAGTTTCTTATTTAAGAGTTGTCGCAACATAGATAGCTGCATACTATATCTCAATAATCGTTTCTTCTCGATGATATCCACCTCCTATCTTAACACGCATTTTATCTGCCAATGACAACCCACACACCATTGCAGGCTCTCATCGGCAGATAAAAATGCAATACAGGTGGCAGGTCATTACTCTGCCCACATCGGTCTTGCACCGTCATTCGAATTGACCGGACTGCAAATCTTATTACAATCCGGAAGTATCATTATTACAGATATGCTTCATCGCCCTGTGTTACTGCCACACATTTTGTCAGATTTTTCTCGCTCCATACCTTTGCTTCAATGTAATGTTTCAACACTTCTTCACGTTCACCCTAAAAAGAGCAGGTACATCACAGCGAACCTACCTAGTGGCTCAGCATATCCTCACGTCCTGTATGCAAATCAATATTCAGTTATCAAGGTACAACGCTGCATCATTTCCAATCAATGAATAGAAAGGGAATTTTCTGATCGGATGCTATGCAACTTCAAAAGCCAATATTTTTGTAATCAGCTTGGTTTCCAATCTGCGACGCAGCGTTTCATCAATGCAGTAATGCACCTGTCCGCTTTCGTCATATAACTTTCTGGTAGACAGTTTGATTATGTATCCCTCATAGTGTTTTAACACTGCATTGATGGCACTTACATCGCCCTCTGATGCTGCCTTTATAATATGGAAAGGCAACAAATTTTCCTCATTTCTGCTTTTATACATCTTTTTCATCTGCTATTCCTTCCATGATCTTCTTCAAAATTTCAAGTGAGCGTGTCCTGTGTTCATGAATGGTACTGCGAACCAGATTCATTTCTCTTGCAATATCCGCATCGCTCATTTCCATAAAATATGAAAGTAAAATAACATTCCTTTTTCTTTCTGTAAGTTCCTTCAAAGCTTCAGCAATCAGGGTATTTTTTACTTCAATGTCATAGCCATGCACTTCAAAATGATGATATTCTGTTCCATACTCATCCATAGTAAATAACTTACTCAACTCCTTTTCCGACAGTTCAGAGAATGTAACTTCGTGTTTCCTGCGATAATCCATGTGTTTGTAATAATTTACAGCTTCGCCTTTTAATGCCATCTGGCATAACCGGTCAAATTGGTGCCGGATAGTCATTTCATCTTTAGAAGAAGGTTGCCCCATACGAGTTCACCTCCTCCCGTTCCGAATGCCAAGGCTTTTGCCTTTTTTCCCTTCCGGTGTATCTCCCAAATGAAACCGGGGAGATGTTCGGGTGGATTGAAAAATTTTTCTGTATATAAAAAACGCCCTTATGGACACATACCCACAGGACGCTGTTTATAGCTGATATTAAATTTTCTCCACATTTTACGAGTGTATATAATGCACTTTCAATTGTAGAATTTGCCACATTACTTAAAATATGACCTATTTACCTGTCCTTCCACGCAATGGGCAGGATAATATTTTCCAAATACAAAAATATCCTTTCAACGGTTCAGAATACATAACTCTCCCAAACACATTCAAAGGATAAAAACATGAGAAAAAACCTTTGAATACTGCGTTTTTTTATATGCAATATTCAAAGTTTCTTATTTTATTTAAGTGCATTATACCCCTCTTATATAGTGCGTTATTAGTTCATTTTCTTTTCAAATGGTGAACTATACACTATATACGGAGGTGCATGACATGGCTAAATCTAAGAAAATTGATAAAGACATGGGTTTTCGCCTAAAGAAAGCCAGATTAGACCAAAAGCTGACTTATGATGAATTATCCGAAAAATCCGGTGTTTCATCAAGATATATCAAAGAGATCGAAAATCATGGTAATGTTCCAAGCCTTGAAAAACTCGGTCAGCTCATTCGAGCTTTACACATCTCTGCTGATCCGTTCTTTTATCCGGCAGCTCCAACTGATAATCTGGATTACCAAAGACTGTTGGTTTATCTTTCAGAATGTACAAACGATCAGATAACCACCATTCTTGCACTGGTAGAAGCCTATCTTCGTACATATAAAACCCATGAAACAGAATAGCAGAAAGATTTCGATTTTTTCTGGATTATTTCTGAATTATTCTGAAGAAAAACAGGGTGGTCAGCTTCCCGGTAAGCCATCCACCCTGTTTGAACTATTTTTTGATATGCATAAGCACTTCTTTCACTTTGTATCTTTCCTTTAAAATCCCCAGTCCGTCAAATATCTGCATTATATCTACCATCCCCTGATAGTAGGCTCTTTGTTCTTCTTGAAAATGAGCGTGATCCACTATATCCATATAATTTTCAAAAAATTCTCTGTGCTCTGCGGAAAGCTCAGCCAACACCGTTTCATATTCCCGATTCGCCTTTTTTAATGCTTTATCTGCCTTTTCCGATTCTTTCGTCTGAACAGAATATTCACGCTCTCCTGCTTCGCTTCTAAGCTCCTCCAATACCTCTGCTACTGTTTCAAATACTTCGTTCATTTTGTATCCACCTTTCCATATAAGTATTGCATTTTACAGTCAGTATTATCAATCCCAAGATTACATCAAATAAATTTATTTTCTTATACTTCATCTTTAGAAGTATATTATCAACATTATTCCGTAAAATCAATCATGTAGCACTTCATCTTTAGAAAGTTGGTATTTGAATGAAGATTTACTGGAATAAAGAAAACAATTCCAAAAACCTTATTGGACAACGTGTAAAAGAATTACGAACCGAAAAGCATATATCACAAAAAGCATTAGCTGAACAACTCCAACTTGCCGGATATGAATTTAGTGATTTGACTGTATTACGCATTGAACAAGGGACACGATTTGTACCGGATTATGAAGTAGTGGCTCTGGCAGAATTTTTTCATGTATCTTGTGAATACCTTTTAGGTCTGGAAAACAAAATATAAGCAGTAATCAGTGTACAGTTAATCTTTTCTACTGATTGCTGCTTATATTTTTGTTAAAACGATACCCTGAACCCCAGACTGTCTGTATGTAAACTGGTTTTCCCGGTTCATCTTCTATTTTTTTCTTATATTTTTGATATGACTCATCACAACATTATAATCTCCTTCATAAGGTTCATTCCAGACAGCATCATAAATTGCCTCTTTGCTAAAAACCTTTCCCGTATTCCTTGCTAAAAGTAATAAAATTTCAAATTCAGTATGTGTCAATTCTATTTCTACATCATTTTTATATACTAGGCGATGAATAATGTCTATTACCATTCCCTCAAAAATAAGTTTTCGTTCTATTGTGTATTCTGATAAATTATACGCTCTATTTCCAGTATTTAAAAATGCTAGTATCTGATTCAACACATCTTCATCTTTTTCATCAAACATTAATAGTAGTAATTTTGCCATTATAATCACCACTTTCGCATTTTGCAAAAAAGTCGTCACAACTTGTTTTTTTAGTTGTGGATTTGCCAACATCTAAACATGATCCATAATCATACTATCATCTTCAATATCAGCACTTTTTCACTTTCCTTTTCTCTTTCATATTTACTATTGGGAATAAGCTGCCTGATACACAGACAGCTTACCCTTCTTTCTCTTTATATTTTCATTCCTACTGTTCTTCGATATGTTCCAGTCCTTGGGCAATCACAGAACGCACATGTTCATCAGCAATCGTATAAAATATAGTTTTTCCTTCACGTCGTTTTTTTACCAGTCCACTTATTTTCAATACGTGCAGCTGATGAGATACGGCAGAATCTGTAATCTGCATCTTTTCTGCCAGTTCTCCAACACAATTTTCTGATTGGAACAGGCGAAACAGAATTTTTACCCGTGTAGGATCACCTAAAACTTTAAAAAAATCTGTCAGACGATTCAATTCCGGTTCATCTGGAATATCATAACTACTCATTTTCACTTTCCCACGCAAACACATCCTCCTCCCTTGCTAATCATCTGGCTCTTTACAATTACAGTTTCTTTACAAACAATGCCCGAATCGCATTTAATACAGCCAGAATCATCACACCTACATCTGCAAAAATTGCAAGCCACATATTAGCAATTCCTACTGCTCCAAGAATCAGACAAATCAGTTTTACGCCAATGGCTACTGAAATATTTTGATATACAATCTTCAGACACTTTCTGGAAATCTTAATGGCAGTTGCTATCTTCATAGGATCATCATCCATAAGCACTACATCGGCGGCTTCTATGGCTGCATCAGAACCCATAGCTCCCATTGCAATACCAATGTCTGCTCTGGATAATACCGGAGCATCGTTAATTCCATCTCCTACAAATGCCAGTTTATCTTTTGCCCCTTTTATTTTCAATAATTCTTCTACCTTTGCAACTTTATCTGCCGGAAGAAGTTCGCTGTATACCTGATCAATTCCCAAAGATGCAGCTACCTGTTCAGCCACTTTCTTTGCATCGCCCGTAAGCATTACTGTCTTTTCAATACCAGCTCGTTTCAGTGCCGCTATCGCTTCTTTTGAATGTGGTTTTACAATATCGGAAATTACGATATGCCCGGCATATTTTCCGTTAATAGCTAAATGTATAATTGTTCCCACCTGATGACAATTAAGTGGCTTTACATGAATGTGCTTCATCAATTTGTCATTTCCTGCTGCAACTTCCACACCGTCAACCTTTGCAATGACACCATTTCCGCTGATTTCTTGAATGTCTGTCACACGATAACGATCAATTTGTTTTCCATAAGCTCTCTGTAAACTTTTACTAATCGGATGGGAAGAAGCACTCTCTGCCAACGCCGCATATTCAATCAGCTTTTCTTTCTCCATCTCATTATGATGGATTCCATTTACTTCAAAAACGCCCTGTGTTAAAGTTCCGGTTTTATCAAATACAACATATTTTGTCTGGGATAAAATTTCCAAATAGTTGGAACCCTTTACCAAAACACCTGCCTTGCTGGCTCCTCCAATTCCTGCAAAGAAACTAAGTGGAATACTGATTACCAATGCACAAGGACAACTGATTACCAAGAAGGTCAATGCTCTGTAAATCCACACTCCCCAATCGGCTGGCAAATCCATAAAGAACATACGTACAATCGGTGGCAAAAGAGCCAATACTAATGCGGCATAACATACAGCCGGGGTATAGATTCTAGCAAATTTTGATATAAAATCTTCGGATTTTGATTTTCGTGAGCTTGCATTTTCCACAAGATCCAAAATTTTTGAAACAGTGGATTCCCCAAATTCTTTCGTGGTCTGGATTCTAAGTACGCCAGTCATATTAATGCATCCACTGATAATTTCATCGCCAATGTTTGCTTCTCTAGGAAGGCTTTCTCCAGTCAAAGCACTGCTATTCCATTTGGGATAAAGTGAGTATTCTTATTTGCAAATCCCAGCTTGTTTGTAAGGGCAATCACTGCAATGACCTTTCCTTTGCCTTTTATCCTTATAAATCTTTCTCATAACCCAAATAGAATACGCTCCCAGAAAAGCAATCACAAAAAACGATACCATAACCTCACACTCCTCCTAAACATTCACTCTACACTACATCAGAAAATTTCCAATCTGATATACACCAAAAGTTACAATCCAAGCAATTGCCAACTGGAAAATGGCTGTAAATCCTGTCCATGCCCAGCTTGACTCTTTACGAATCGTAGCCAGTGTTGCCGCACACGGAATATACAGCAAGCAGAATATCATCAAGCAAAGAGCATTTAATGAACCAAATCCGACTTCCTGAAGTGCCGAAGAAAATGCTGTCATTCCGTTCGGCGAGCTTGCGTTTACAATTCCAAACAGAACAGCACAACTTGATACCACAACCTCTTTTGCGGATATTCCGGCAATCAAAGCCACTGCAATCTGCCAGAATCCCAGTCCAATTGGTGCCAAAACCGGAACCATCCATTTACCGATGATTGCTCCAAAACTGTTTGTCATATCTGTTGAAAATCCCTGTGTTCCAAAGTTCAAAAGCACCCAGATTAAAATCGTAGCCAGGAAAATTGTAGTACCTGCTTTTCCCAGGTAATCCTTTACCTTTTCCCACACATAAATTGCCACCGTTCTGGAATCGGGAAGTTTGTATTCCGGCAACTCAATCATCAGATAGTTGACGCTCTTTTTCCGGTCAATCAGGTGTAACAGAACTGAAACAATCATTGCCACAATAATTCCAATCAGATACATGGAATAAGCTACCAGCATGGCATTCTTTTCAAAAAACATTTCCGAAAACAAGATATAAATAGTAAGTCTGGCATTGCAGCTCATGAAAGGTGTTACCAGCATGACTTTATAACGATCTCGTTTATTTTCCAAAGCACGAGAAGCCATAATAGCTGGAACTGTACAGCCAAAGCCCAAGAGCATAGGAATAAACGCTTTTCCTGAAAGCCCTAGTTTACTCATGATACCTTCCATAACATAAGCAACCCTAGCCATATAGCCACTATCCTCCAATAAAGCCAAGCATAGGAACAATATCAGTATATTCGGTAAGAATGTAATAATCGTACCGACACCGCCAATCACTCCATCAATGACGAGAGAAGTTAAAATTGTTCCTGCCCCCGCTGCCAGAAGTCCTGATTCTGTCACACCGGAAACCCAGTCGATTCCCACTTCCAAAAACCCTTTCAGCCAATCACCCACAGTAAATGTCAGGAAAAATGTGAATGCCATAATTCCGAGGAATACCGGAATTCCCCATATTTTACTAGTCAGCACATTGTCTACCACTTCTGTGAATACATCCTGTCGCTGTTTATGAAGCAAAACTTCTTCAATAATTTCACTGATAAAGTCATATTTCTGATTGATAATATCTGATTCATAACTGCGGTCAATAACCCTCGGCAAATTAACCGGATATTTTTCGGTAATCTCTTTATCTCGCTCCAGCAGCTTTAAAGCATACCAACGGAAATTGGTAAGTTCAGGATAGTGTTTCTTTAATTCCGGAATAATCTGGTCGATTTTATCCTCAATCTGGTCAGAATATACCATTGCGTATTCTGAATGATGGTCATGCCGGTGCTTCGAGCAAACCTTATGATGATGAATCAAACAATCTGGATCTACACAGTCCTTATGATGAGCTGCCGCATGAAGAAGAGAATCCAATCCCCGACGCTTTCTTGCTGACACCGGAATCACCGGAATCCCAAGCATTTCCGGTAATCTGTGCAAGTCAATTTCCATTCCTCTTTTTTCCACAATGTCCATCATATTAAGTGCCAGTACCACTGGTTTTCCAAGCTCCAGAAGTTGTAATGTCAGATATAGGCTGCGTTCCAGAGCCGAAGCATCTGCCACATTGATAATAACATCAACTTCATCACTTAAAATAAATTGACGTGACACCACTTCTTCCATTGTATAAGAGGTCAAACTATATGTACCGGGCAAATCCACCAGATGAATCGTCAAGTCATGCTCATTAACAGCACCTTCCATCTTTTCCACCGTAACTCCTGGCCAATTTGCCACTTTCAAATTTGCTCCCGTATAAGCATTAAAAAGTGTTGTTTTTCCACAGTTCGGATTCCCGATAAATCCTATCGTCATTTCACGACTCATACCTGCTACCTCCCTTTATCCTAATGTTTTTGGTAATGTTGTAGCCTAATGCAAATCTGGTTCCACGCAATTTGATAATCAAGATTCCCTTTCCCTTTCGGTTCACAATCGAAACTGCGGTACTTTTTGTCATTCCCAAGGATTCCAACCTTCTTTCAAGCTGCGATGGAAGTCTGATTTCTTCTACTACATAGGTTTTTCCAATCTGAGCGTCCTTCAAAAGCATTTACATTGCCCCCTTCCTTTGCTTTCCTAATAAAGTCTGAGATGTCATTTTTCCCAACTCATTCTTTCGAGCGATTCATATAAATTCTCCATTTCCTATACAATTAAACATGTTTTTAATTGTTTATTTATTCGCTATAATATAACTTCATTTTCAAGAAATCAATATCTCGGACTTTTTCCCTTCCATTTGGGCTGAAAGCCATTCCATTTGGTACAAAAAAAGTTCAAACTATCTTGAAAATTGAGTTTCCGTTTGGGATAAATTCATTTCTATTCAGGTTGTACAATTTAATTTCCATGCGTTATACTAGAGGAAAGATTTCACTAAAAACACCTATGTCTGCTGCTGCAGACATTATCATAATCGAAAAAGAGGTAGAACATATGACACAAATT
>OLVT01002459.1_pt1 | contig 12684 bp, 13 predicted proteins | sample 1673241 | NCBI WGS metagenome assembly OLVT01 (sample SAMEA3178936, study PRJEB25190) | human gut metagenome | biome: human gut; feature: human-associated habitat; material: faeces | place: Austria | collected 2013 | reverse complement strand
CTCTGGGTTATATGCAGCATTCTACTATATGAAAGAATGTTTTCCTTACTTAAAACAAAGCAAACAATCTAGGGTAATCAATTTTGCATCAGCTGCAGGCGTATATGGCAATATGGGACAAACTTCCTATGCAGCTGCAAAAGAAGGCATTCGAGGTATGTCACGCGTAGCAGCACGTGAATGGGGAGAATTTGGAATCACCGTAAATATTATATGTCCATTGGCTATGACAGAACAATTGGCAAAATGGGCTGAGGCAGAACCGGAAATGGCAAAAGCAAATTTAAAAAGCATAACATTAGGGCGCTACGGAGATCCTGAAAAGGATATTGGCCGCACTTGTTTATTCCTCGCCTCAGAAGATGCGGCTTATATTACAGGTCAAACCATACATGTAGATGGCGGCGGCGGAATTAGGCCATAAACAAATAAATTAAATATTTTTATGTGTGCGTAGCAAGCGGTCACAAACATAATATCTGACCTATTGCTGCGCACAATTATTATAAAAAACTTAGGAGATAAAAATTATAATCTCTCCTATCTACAACATACATATTAATTTCTCTTATTGTCCAACAAACCACTAATTTATCTTAACATCCCAAAAAATATAATAAAACTCATTTATGACTAACATTATGATAAGCGTTGAATTGTACTACATTGTTATAGATTTATAACCATAAACCAAAATGCTCTTTGCATATCACTTTCAATTCATCCTCTGTTAGATTTTCAAATACATCTATTTGCTGGCCTTTTATGATTTTAAAGGTATTGCCATCAATACTTTTTCTTCCATCTATTGTTTTAATCGCAAGCATTCTATGAATTCTAAAAGGAGAATCTGGGTGTAGTTCACACCATGTACAGGCAGGAATAAAGTCAGCAGCTATCTGCTGTTGTTCAGTAAAAGATAAAATTCTCAACCATTGTTCTTTATAGTATTCATACAAAACCCAATCATAAAATGCTTCTTTTTCAAGCTTATAAACTTCGCCACACTGTTTCTGCACTAATCCTTCTGCTAAACGTAATGGATATTTAGGAGAACGTTGTCCAATTCCAATATCCCATATATAAGTACCATCTACAGCCTCTACTTTTAATAAGCGATGTCTCTGCATGGGTATATCATCTCCTGCATCCCGAAAAAATCTGGAAGAAAGATCTTTTACCCCAAATCCCAATGATCGCAAAAAAATTTCACTCAATCCATTTAGTTCAAAACAGAGGCCTCCTCTATGCTTTGTAATGATTTTATCATAAAGAATAGAACCGTCCAAAGAAATCATTTTATGATTCAATATATCCAAATTTTCAAATGGGATAGAAATATTATGTGCAAAACAAAGCTTTGCCAATAACTGACCATCTAATTTATGACACTTATAATCATCATAATTCAAACCAATTCTTGTAAAATAATTCATAATTTGCTCTTGATTTAAAGTCATAATAGCTCATCTCTTTTCCTCAATAAAGTTTTATATTTGGATTATAGCACAGTTCTGTTACAAATAAAAATACTTCGCATTGATTACGTGACATATAAAGAATAGAGCAAAGGGAAAATAAAGAAAGCAACTGCATAGTCTTGGACAACCATACCACATCTCAGAAATAGATAAAAGGGAATACAGTTTTGCTAAAGAGAAAAAAATAAAAAAGAAGAGAGTAGAATACTACTCTCTTCTTACTCTGGCTCCTCAAGTTGGACTCGAACCAACGACCCTGCGGTTAACAGCCGCATGCTCTACCAACTGAGCTATTGAGGAATATAAAATGCTGGTACACGCTGTTTGGATGGTTTATCGCAATCAGCTTGTATATTATAGCGCGGATACAGCTTATTTGTCAATAGGTTTTGCAAATTTTTTTCGTAAGTTTTTTACTTCCGCGCAGAATGTCAAAAAGGGACCCTCTCGGGTCCCTTTTCAGGCTTTATTCGGTAACTTTCGTGCCGGTAACGATCGCCTTCGGCGAACCGGTGAGTTTTTTACCGGTATACGGTGTGTTGATTCCCTTGGATTTATACGTTTCGTATACCTTCTCAGTATCCCAGTCCAGCAGCACTAGACGGGCGAAATTGCCTGCCTGCACAGCACGGTCGGTCAGACCGTAAATCTCGGCAGGAGCCTTGCTCATACGGTCGAGCAGCTGCATCGGCGTGAGCTTTCCGGTCTGGACGAGGTAAGTATTGCACACCGAGAACGCGGTTTCCAGGCCGGTGATGCCGGACGGCGCCTTTGCGAACTCGCGGGCCTTCTCCTCTGCGGTGTGCGGTGCATGGTCGGTTGCCACCATGTCGATGGTGCCGTCCGCCAGAGCCGCAATCAGCGCCTGACGGTCAGCCTCCTTGCGGAGCGGCGGATTCATGCGCGCATAAGTGCCGTGTGCCGGCACATCATCCTCGGTCAACGACAGATGATGCGGCGTGACCTCGGCGTAAATCTTCGCGCCCATCGCCTTGCCCGCTCGAATGAGCGCGACCGACTGCGCGGACGAAACGTGTTGGAACAGCACGCGTGCGCCGGTATCGAGCGCCAGCGCAATGTCACGGCCGATCATTGCAGATTCCGCGCTCGCCATTGCGCCCGGTACGCCGAAATGCTTGGCGGCCTCCGAGCCGTAGTTCACACCCGGGGACGGCACGAGCGACGGTTCCTCCTCGTGGAAGGAGAGCAGCGTGCCGCGCTTGGCGGCTTCCGCCATGGCGGTGCGGCACAGCGCCGCACTCGTCAGATTGATGCCGTCATCGGTCAGGCACGGCGCGCCCGCTTCGAGCAGTGCGTCAAAGTCGGTCAGCTCCTGCCCTTTCAGGCCCTTGGTGACCGAGCCTGCCTGCAAAACCTGCACCGGACAGTCCTTCGCCTTGTCGGTAACGTAGCGGATGATCTCGGGTGTATCACAGGTCGGCACGGTGTTCGCCATGCAGATTACCGTGGCGTAGCCGCCCGAGGCTGCCGCCGCCGCACCGGTCAGCACGTCCTCTTTCTGGGTCTGACCCGGATCACGGAAGTGCACATGGCCGTCCACAAAGCCGGGAGATACCGTCAGCCCGCTCGCGTCATACACCGTGCAGCCCGCAGGCGTGTCGATGTGCTCTGCCACCTGCGCGATAACGCCGTCGTCACCGATCAGCACATCACACAGCGCATCCATCTGCGTATACGGGTCGAGAACCCGTCCGTTTTGAATCAACAGCATGGTAAAACCTCCGTTTTATCTCGTTTAATCGCGGTAGAACGCACCAAAGCCCTTGTATGCCATATACAGATCCAGCTTGGCAATGCACTCGAACGGTGCGTGCATGGAGAGCACCGGAACACCTGCGTCTACGGTGTCAATGTTGCGGTTTGCGAGGTACATGGCAACCGTGCCGCCGCCGCCCTGATCAACCTTGCCAAGCTGACCGGTCTGCCAGATAACACCCGCCTTGTCAAAGATGCAGCGGATGCGCGCCATCAGCTCAGCGGTTGCATCCGAGGTGCCGGACTTGCCGCGTGCGCCCGTGTACTTGACGAGCGCGAAGCCGCAGTTTGCGCGCGCATCGTTGCGCTTCTCGGAGACCTCCGGATAGTTGGGGTCAAAGGCGTTGCAAACGTCGGCAGACAGGCAGACCGAGTTCTCAAAGCACTCGTCGAGCAGCACGTCCTGGGCGCGGCACAGATCTGCCATAAAGGTGTCGAACGCGCGGGACTGCATGCCGGTTACGCCGTCCGAGCCAATCTCCTCCTTGTCCACCAGCAGGCAGACGCCGGTATGTGCCGGAGTCTCGGTCAGGTCGAACAGAGAGGTTGCCGCCGGGTAGGAGCAAACGCGGTCGTCGTGGCCGTACGCGCCGACAAACGAGCGGTCAAAGCCGATGTCGCAGGCATTGAACGCCGGAACGCAGCACAGCTCGGCAGACAGGAAATCCGCTTCGGTCATGCCGTACTCGCGGTTAAGGTGCTCCATAATGGCGAGTTTGATCTTCTCGCTGCACTTTTCGTCCACGGTTTCGCTCGGAACCGAGCCGATGAGGATGTTCAGACCCTCGCCCTTGATCACCTCGGTCGCCTTGCGGGTCATCTGCTCGGTAGCAAGGTGCGGCAGCAGGTCGGTGATAACGAACTTCGGGTCGGTCGGCTTGTCGCCTACGCGCACCTGTACACGCTTGACCTCGCCGTTCTCGCACACGCAGACAACGCCGCGAAGCTCGAGCGGAATGGCCGTCCACTGGTACTTCTTGATGCCGCCGTAGTAGTGGGTCTTGAAGAACGCCATGCCGTTGTCCTCGTACAGCGGCACGGTGCGGATGTCAACGCGCGGCGCATCGAGATGCGCGGCGGTCAGGCGCACGCCCTCGGCGAGGCTCTTTTCGCCGATAACAGCCAGCATGATGCCCTTGTGGCGGTTGATGCGGTAGATCTTGTCGCCCGGGCGAAGCGTGTCATCGCGCGTCCAGGCACGGAAGCCCTTGCTCTCAGCCATGCGGGCGATTTCCAGCACAGCGTCACGCTCGGTTTTGCTCTCATCGAGGAATTTTTTGTAACCCTCGGCGTAGGTCTGAATGCCCTGCTTGTCCTCGTCGGTCAGACGGTCAAAGCCGGTCTTTTTGTCGTAAAAAAGCTGTTCGGAAGTCATGTTGCATTCTCCTTTTTTAATCCGAATCACTTAATGAGTTGACTGTATAAAGCATCGGTGTCCCGATACAGCATATCGAGATCGCCGTTGTTTTCGATGATAAAATCGCATTTTTCGCGGTAAAACATGTCGTTCGGCTGCGCGTCGATGCGGGCGCGCGCGGCTTCGTCCGTCAGACCGTCCCGCTCGATGATGCGGGCAACACGGGTGTCGTACGGCGCGAGCACAGCGATGATTTTGTCGCAGAAGTCATTCGCACCGGCTTCAAACAGGGTCGGTGCATCGTACAGCACGATGGGACACTCGCTCTGCGCGTGAATCGCATCGAGAGATGCCTTGCGGATATACGGTGTGGTGATTTCGTTGAGCTGCTGCAGCTTTGCAGGGTCGGAAAACACGATTTTCGCGAGTTTCGGACGGTCAAGTACGCCGTTCACGTCGGTTACGCCGCCGAACGCCGCATCGAGTGCGGACAGCATCTCGCAGTTCTCCGCGCAGAGCGTGCGATAGACGGCATCCGCGTCCACCCAGCCCGCGCCGAGAGCGCGCATACGCGCGGCAACCGTGCCTTTGCCGGTGCCGCTGCCGCCGGTCAAGCCAATGATTTTCATTAGTTTCACTTCCTTGCTCACTCGTCGCGGAAGAAATCCGTATCCAAACGTTTAATAACATACTGTGTTTCAACAGAAACACCTACATTATGTTCAATCATTAGCTTTGCCAATTGCATACCATCTACTAAAACAATATTTTCCCGACTTTCAGCATATTTCTTTGCATCATCAGAAAAACGTGCTGTTGTAATAAATAAACCATGTGCTACACTGTTTGGCAATGCGCCATAGAATTTTTGCAGTTCCGGACGGCTGACAGCCGTATTCACATCCCATCGTTTCGCTTGAATGTAAATTTTATCAAAACCCAGCTTATCTTGACGAATGATGCCATCAATGCCGCCATCACGCGATTGATGATTCGTTTTACTCAATTCGAGTTCCGAAACACCATATCCCATCTTTTCCAGAAGGTGCGATACCATCCATTCAAAGAATCCCGGTGTCTGCTCCATGATCTCATTCAGCAACTCATCCGCTAATTCCGCATTGAGTTTCTCAACCGCTTTTGCGATCAGTTCGTTCGGCGCATCATCCAAAATATCTGTCGAATGATTCTGCTTCTCTTTTTCAGCATACGGCTGAACGCTTTCCTGTTCACTATTATTCTTCTTTGCGGAACGTATATACTCCTGAAAACTTTTGTAGCGTTCCAAAACGGTATTATCTATTCTATCCAGTTTTTCCGAAAGAAGTTTTTTCCCGTCCTCCGTGATTCTGCAATAGCCCCGTCTTTCAGAACAAAGCAATCCGGCTTTCAGCAAATATGTTTTTGTCCAGCTAACACGATTGTTAAACATGATTCCAGCATTGCTTGGCAGTCGTTTGGTCCGTTCTTCAGCAGTCAATTGTCGTTTCTGCGCTATTTTCTCTCGAACATCTGATATTTTATACTCATTACCATCCGATATTGCGTGTAAGAAATCGTCATACATTTCATCATATTTCGGAATAGCCATTTTTACACCTCAATCACCGAGAATCCCGCCGCTTTCTTAATCCGGTTCGCCACCGCGAGGCCGAGGCCCTCATCCGACGGGCACTGCGCCCAAATCTGCGTTACGCTGGTATCATCGAACGCCCGCAGGCGGTCGAACACCTCGCGCGCCTGTGTGCCGAGGTCGTCCTGCGAACCGAAGCACTCGACCACGCAAGTGGGGAACATTTCCCGATATTCGTCAAAGCACAGCACGCCGGTGGAGTCCCCGATATGCGCTGCAATGTACTTTGCCGTGTCCTGCGGATCGCCGCGCACGACCGTTACGGGCGCTTTCGGCGCATAATGCCGGTATTTCATGCCGGGCGCCGACACCTTCACGTCATCCCCGATCTTCTCGTACAGAGCGCGGTCCACGTCCACCTCGCCGAGCACCGAGCGCAGCTGCTCGAGCGTGATGCCGCCCGGGCGCAGCAGGCGCGGACGCTCGAGCGCGAGCGTGATTACCGTGCTTTCCACGCCGACGCCGCACGCGCCGCCATCCAGTACAGCCGCGATCTTGCCGTCCATATCATGCATAACGTGCGCCGCCGTGGTCGTGGACGGTCTGCCGGACGTATTCGCGGACGGAGCTGCCAGCGGTACGCCGCTCTCCCGAATCAGCGCACGCGCCATCGGGTGCGACGGCAGGCGGATGCCCACGGTGTCCAGTCCGCACGAAACCTCGTCCGGGATGCAGTCGCCCTTGGGCACGATCATGGTCAGCGGACCCGGCCAGAATGCCTCTGCAAGCAGCTTCACCTGCGGCAGAACTGCCGGACACAGGTCGTAAATCTGGTCAAAGTCCGCGATGTGGACGATGAGCGGGTTGTCCTGCGGACGGCCTTTCGCGAGGAAAATTTTCTTTACCGCCTCGCCGTTCAGCGCATTCGCCGCAAGGCCGTACACGGTTTCGGTCGGCATACCGACGACCTCGCCCGCTCGAATGAGTTCTGCGGCGGTTTTTACCGCGTTTTCATCGGTTTCCGGTGTCAAAAGAGTTGTTTTCATCAGTTTACACTTCCATTTATGGTATCAATGGTCTTTTTCTTCCACTTTGGTGACAACGCCGTTTTCCAGTGTCAGGTCGAGCGTTACCTCATCAAACGGCTGTGCAATGAGGTACGAAAGGCAGGTATCGGTGTCCGCATAGTCCGGCGTGCCGAGCAGCTCATGCACCTCGTCCGCGCTCATGCCGACAAGTTCGGTGCTGTTTTGCAGGTCGCTGACCATGAAATGCCGCTGGCTCGGTGCGGTTTTCGCCCAGTTTTCCGCAGAAAACGTCTTTGGCACGCCGATACCGAGGTCAAAATAGCGGTTTGCGTTCCAGACGCCGTTTCCCGCCCAAGAGATGTTTATCGGACATTCACCATGCTATACTCCAATCATAAAAGAAAGGAGTGCTTCGCATGGCAAAAAGCAAGAACATTTTCGTCACGATCACCGGCTTTCAGCACTATTACGGACGTGAGCCGTTCCAGATCGGCAATCTCATCTGCTGTGCCAAGGAGCCGGGCAATCCGTACGAAAGCGATGCCATCCGCGCGTTTCTGCCGTACATCGGCAAGGTAGGCTACATCACCAACAGCCCGCAGACCAAGACCGGCGGCACGGAGAGCGCGTGCCCAAGCGGTTTTACGTCCGTGTGCTGTTCACCACCTGCACCAAGATCATCTGCCGCGTAGAATTCGGCGATATGTCCGATCTGAATGCTGAGTTGGAGAGCCAGACCGAGGACAAGTGGGACGACTGGGACGATGAGGATGACGAAATCCAGTTCTAAGGCTACATTTCGCTCTGCTCTTTCAGCTTTTCCGCTGTGTCAGCCGCGATGAGTGCGTCTAAAATCTCGTCCATATCGCCGTTCAGGAACTGATCCAGCTTGTAGATGGTCAGCTTGATGCGGTGATCGGACACGCGATTCTCCGGGAAATTGTAGGTGCGGATGCGCTCCGAGCGGTCGCCGGTGCCGACCTGACTTTTGCGGTCGGCGGCGATGGCGGCACGCTGCTTTTCCACCTCGGCCTCGTACAGCCGCGAACGCAGCACGGACAGCGCTTTCTCCTTGTTCTTGTGCTGGCTGCGCTCGTCCTGACACTCGACGACCGTGTTGGTCGGGATATGCGTCACGCGGATAGCGGACGAGGTCTTGTTAATGTGCTGACCGCCCGCGCCGGAGGCGCGGAACGTGTCGATGCGTAAATCCTTTGGGTCGATATAGAAGTCGAGTTCCTCCGCTTCGGGAAGGACAGCCACGGTGGTTGTCGAGGTGTGCACACGGCCCTGACTTTCGGTCTCGGGCACACGCTGCACGCGGTGTACGCCGCTCTCGAACTTGAGCCGCGAGTACACCTTGTCGCCTGCCACGCGGAACACGATCTCCTTGTAGCCGCCCAGCTCGGTCTCGGATTTGTTCATGACCTCGGTCTGCCAGCCGCGCTTATCGGCGTACATCGTGTACATGCGGTACAGGTCAGCGGCAAACAGCGCGCTTTCCTCGCCGCCCGCGCCGCCGCGAATCTCAACGTAGATATTCTTCTCGTCGTTCGGGTCCTTGGGCAGCAGCAGGATCTTCAGCTCTCCCTCCAGACGAGCAATGTCGCTCTTGGCCTGCTGCAGCTCCTCCTGCGCCAGCTCCTTCATGTCCGGATCGGACAGCATTTCGGTCGCGTCCGCGAGCGTGCGCTGTGCCTGCTCGTATTCGCGGAACGCGGTGACGATGGGCTCAAGTTCGTTGCGCTCACGCAGCAGCTTAGCCGCCCGGTCGGGGTCGTCGTATAAATCCGGCGCGGAAAGCCGCATTTCCAGCTCATCCAGCCGCGCCGCTAAGACTTTCAGTTTTTCAAACATACTCTATCTCCAAATCGTGTGAAGCACGGAAAATTCATTAAAATTGCGTTTACCAGCGTCCGGTGAACATCAATCCCATGATGGAGCAGTATTCGCGGCACCTTACCGCCATCCACTGCCCCGGATACGGCGTTTTCGCGGGAACGCCTGCGTCACCCAGACCGGCATGCGCCAGCAGGCGGCGTGCGCGGGCAAGATGATAATCATTTGTAATTACGGCAACAGCTGCGCCCTCGGGCAGCAGCTTTTTTGCGTTGACGATATTCTGGATGGTCGTGCTCGACTTGTTCTCCAGGATCAGCCGTTCCGCATCTGCGCCGTGCGCGATCATGTAATCCTGCATGGCTGCAGCCTCGGTGCGCGGCTCATCGCCGCCCTGACCGCCGCACAGGATGGCCCGACTGCCCAGATTGACGTTCAGCACCGCGATTGCCGTATCGCACCGTGCCGCCAGAGCCGCCGACGGCTGTCCGTTCGGATTGACGAGCGCACCCAGCACCAGATAGTAATCCGCCTGAGATGCAGCTGACGGGTCATCCTCGTCGAATGCTATGCCGATTACAAACACCTGCACCGCCGCAAACGACAGCACGAACAATGCAAACAGTACGCGTCCCACGCGCGACAAAATGCGGCACGCCTTATGCTTTTCGCGTCCGCAAAGCATCAGCCATTCCCCCATACAGCCGATGGCAAGCGCCAGCAGGAAAATACCGCCGAACCGCGACGGCTTCCAGAACAGCTGCGGCACGCCGACAACAGCAAACAGCACCGCAAGCCCTATCCATACCCTTTTTTCTTTCATTGCAGTTCCTCCAGCTCGGCCGCAACGGCTTCCCATTCATCCATTTTTGCGGCGAGTTTTTCGTCACAGGCTTCTTTTTCGGTCATCAGCTCAAGCAGCTTGCCGGAATCCGATGCCGCGTCCACCATCTGCTGTTCGAGGTCGGACGACTGGGTTTCCATCTGCGAAATCTCGCGCTCGAGTGTGTTCAGCAGCTTCTGCAGATTCTTGGTGCCGCCGGTGCGCTTTGGCTTCTCAGGCGGCTTGGGCACATCGTCCAGCGTCGGCACAGCGGCCTTTTTCTTCTTGGGCGCCGGTGCAGGAGCCGCTTCCGGCAGTGCGCCGCCGCCCTTGGCTCGCCAGTCAAGGAACGCGCTGTACGAGCCGATAAAATCGGTCAGGTGACCGTTTTCGAGATACAGCACGCGGGTTGCAAAGCGCTCGACGAAGTAACGGTCATGCGAAACAAACAGCAGCGTGCCGTCGAATGCCTCAACCGCCTCCTCAATCCACTCGCGGGAGGCAAGGTCAAGGTGGTTGGTCGGCTCGTCGAGGATGAGCAGATTGAGCGGATCGTACATCAGCTCACACAGGCGCAAACGGCTTTTCTCACCGCCGGACAGCATATCTACGGTTTTCAGCTGGGTTTCACCGGTAAACTGGAACGAACCGAGCCGGTTTCGCGCCACCTGCATGGATACGTTCTTGTCATAGATGAGCGTGTCGATGAGGTTGCGGTGCGGATTGGCAAAATACACCTGCTGCGGCAGGTACGCCGGCTTGAGTCCAACGCCCTTGCGGATGACGCCGCCATCCGGCACTTCCTCGCCGAGCAGGATTTTCAGCATAGTGGTCTTTCCGGCGCCGTTTGCGCCAAGCAGCGCAACGCGCTCGCGGTTACGAATGTTGAACGATACACTGTGTAATATTTCTCGTCCGTCATAACTTTTCGTAATATCGCGGACCTTGAGCACTTCCTCGGTCTCGTAGTTCGGGTCACCAAACGTGACGGTCATCTTTTTGTCGGTCTTGGGCCGGTCAGTGACCTTCATACGCGCAATGCGCTTCTCGATAGACGCGGCACGCTTCGCCAGATGCTCGGTGCCGTGCTCGTGCATGGAACGCGCGGTCGCCTCCAGACGCTTTTTCTCGGCCAGCTCATGCTCGTGGTGCTTGAGCTGCTCCTCACGGCGGCGCTCACGCTCAACTGCATAGTACGAGTAGTTGCCGTTGTAGAAATCGCAGGTGCAATCGTGGATTTCAATCACGCGGTCGCAGCACTGGTCGATAAACCAGCGGTCATGCGAGATAATGAGCACGGTGCCGCGGTAATTCTCGAGGTAATTGCCCAGCCAGTCCACAGCGTCCATATCGAGGTGGTTGGTCGGCTCATCGAGCAGCAGCACGTCGGTCTGCTCGAGAATGATGCGGGCGAGATTGATGCGCGTTTTTTCGCCGCCGGAGAGCAGGTCAAACTTCTGCGAACGCATTTCCTGCGCGATTTCAAGACCGTTGCATACGCGGTTGATCTCGTAATCGCGGTTGTAGCCGCCGAGGATTTCCAGCCGCGTTTCCAGCTGCGCGTAGCGCTTGAGCAGCGATGCGTCATCCGGCTTGCGCGTCATTTCGTCGGTCAGCGCATCCATTGCTGCTGCAACTTCGTCGGACTCCTTGAACGCCAAACGGAGAATGTCCTCCACGGTCGATTCCGGCGGAAAATCCGGCATCTGGTCAATGACACCGGCGGTTCGTCCCTGTCCGAACGCAACGTGTCCGCCGTCATACGACAGCCGGCCGGTCAAAATATTAAGCAAAGTGGTCTTTCCGGCGCCGTTTGCGCCTAAAATAGCAACCTTTTCGCCCGGCTGAATGTCGAACGAGATGTCCTTGAGGATCAGGCGGTCACCATAATATTTGGTCAGGTTTTGTACGGTAATATCTGCCACGGAGAGAACTCCTTTCAATGTACTTTTATTCAGTTTATATTATAGCACAATGTGCCCCATAATAGGAGAGAAAACCTGCATAATTTGCAGATTTTTGCGCGGTTTTCTCTGCCCGAAAACGCAAAAAGCTGTCTCAAAAGACAGCTTTTTATGGGAATTCAGAGCAACAGCGGCAGCAGCTCTTCCACACGGTCGACCACATGCTTCGCGCCTGCGTCCTCCAGCTCCTCGCGGTCGCCAAAGCCGAACGTCACACCGATGCAGTCAATACCGCATTGCTTCGCGCCTTCCACGTCATGCAGGCGGTCACCGACCAGCACAGCCTGTGACAGATCCTGCACCCGCAGACGGTCGAGCGCCTGCTGCGTAACCTGTGCCTTCGTGCCGATCGTGCCATCCAGCGTTGCGCCGGAAACCACGGTAAAATACTGGTCAATATTAAAATATTTGACGATTTTATCAATGAAAAACGCTGGTTTGGACGATGCAGTAGACAGGGTCTTTCCAGCGTCCGTCAAGGCCTTCAGCAGCTCCGGAATCCCGTTGTAGAGCATGTTCTCCTTCCAGCCTACCACACCGAACCGCTCGCGGTAAAACGCAATGGCCTGCTTGGCCTGCGCGTCGTCAAATCCATAGCTGCGGCGGAACTCATCGTACAGCGGAGGACCGATAAAGCGTTCCAGCGGTTTCAGCTCCGGCTCGTGGATGCCCATTTTATCCAGCGCATACTGCACCGATTTAGTAATGCCCTCGCGTGAATCGGTAAGTGTGCCATCCAAATCAAATAAAATATACTGATACATCGGCGCTTTTCCTCTCAGTAGTATAGAAAAAGCAGCAACTTTCGTTGCTGCTTAGATGTAGGCGTTGAGTTATCTTCCC
>OLVT01002453.1_pt1 | contig 12705 bp, 12 predicted proteins | sample 1673241 | NCBI WGS metagenome assembly OLVT01 (sample SAMEA3178936, study PRJEB25190) | human gut metagenome | biome: human gut; feature: human-associated habitat; material: faeces | place: Austria | collected 2013 | reverse complement strand
CTGACCGATCTGGATGAGGAAGAAGTTCCGCAGAGCAATATCAACATCGATGAGGAAGAAGTGAAAAAAGGTCTTCCGATGGTTGCAGGAGTTGCAATCGGTGTGCTGGCAGTGGCAGCGCTCGGTGTGATCATTGTACTTGTAAGAAAACGTATGAAATGATACAATAAATAACAGGACGCCGGGGGCGGAAGCGTGAGAATGGACGGATACGTTCCACACGCTTTGGTTCCCGGCATTTTTTGATATACGGCACATCGCTTGCGGCAGTGGAGTGAATCTATTGGCGCAAATGAGAACCGGGCAGTGTGTCGGATCGGAATAGCAGCTGTACAGGATTGACAGAAAATACAGGATGGATAAGGAGATAAAAGTCAGATGACGGGGAAGCCAGACAGAAAGAAAAAAAAGGAAGGGAAACGGAGAAGTTCCGCGGCATTGTTCTGCAATATTTTCGGAACCGTGATGCTTGTGGCGCTGGTGCTGGTGTGCCTGCCGCTGACGGTGCCGAGGTTGTTCGGGTATCATATTTATACGGTCATCAGCGGAAGTATGGAGCCTGCGATCCCCACCGGAAGTCTGGTGTATATCCAGGAGATGGAGCCGGAGGATGTAAAAGCGGACGATGTGATCGCCTTTTACGGGGCGAAAGATTCCGCCAGCATTATCACCCACCGTGTCGTGGAGAACCGGGTCCTGATGGGTGAATTTATCACCAAGGGAGACGCCAACCAGACCGAGGATATGAACCCGGCGTCCTATGAGAATTTTATCGGGAAGGTTGTGAAATCTTACCCGGAGATCGGAGAGATTGCCCAGATACTCACCGGGCCGGAAGGCAAGGTCATCGCCGGGGGCGTGATCGCGGCGGCGGTGGTGCTGCAGATCCTGGCTTCGATGTTTGAGAGGCGGTATGAGAAGAGGCGGAAGGGGAAAATGGAGGAAGCGTAACGGTTTTTTATAACACAGAAACAGGGAGCGGTTGTATCTTATGTTCAACCGCTCCCTGTCGCCCGTTTCGGGTAAATTTTATTCTGTCTGGTTCGCGCGCTCTGAAAGCCATTCCTGTACCTGGTTTGCGTGTACTTGCAGCGCTTTGGCAATATCCTCCACAGCCATTCCCATATGGAAAAGATTTGCTGCTGTCTCTTTCTGGGATTCTAATCTGCCGTCTTCCCTACCTTCTTTATAGATCTTTTCGGAAATTTCACACATTTGCTGATAACCTCCTTCTTCGCTTTTCAGATAATGCACCCTTTTTGAAAGATCACTATACTTTATCCTTAAAATAAGCAACTGTCAGTTCTACCATCATGTCGTAACTCTGCACCCCGCTGTCCTGCCCGTTGATCTTCAGGTAGGTGTCGTTGACCTGGGTGGAGATTTCTTCCAGTATCCCATCGTAGGACGCCCAGAACTCCCGGTTGGCGGTCAGATCTGCTTCGACGGAAGGCGCCAGCTGGCTTCTTATGGTGCTCCAGGTGTCGTAATCCGTATCGTACAGTGCGTTCATGCAGTAGATCCACGCGGACAGATAACCGCTGTACTGAAAGGCTGTCTGTTCGGACTGGATGCATGCCAGGAATGCGATGAAATTCGCCTCTTCTTCCTGCATAAATCCCCTCAGGTGGGAAAGTTCATGGCAGACGGTGAAAGGGATGTTGTAGGCGGTCATATCACGGTTGTAGTTGGCCTCGATGGTGAAAGCGGAAAAGATCCCTGTCAGGCCAAGGCGTGAAAGGGTCTGGGAACACAGGACTTTTTTCGGCATCGGATAGCTGCCGGACAGATCCGGAAAGGTTTCTCCGAGGGATTCCATGGCGGCGGCTGCGTCCGGACCTTCCGGGCGGGACAGGCTCATGACGCCGTTTTCATCTCTGGAGACCTGGGAACTTCTGGCGTTGACCTCTTCGGTCAGCCAGGAGCAGATCCGGGAGAGATCCTCCGCCGTACATGGTTCAGCGGAAATCCCGGCCGTTTCCGCAAAGGAGACCCTGTGGTAATTGATCCCGCCGCCGAGCATGAAGAAGAAGGCAAGCAGGGAAGCCGCCAGAAGGATTCCGGACAGCCAGGAGAGCAGCCGCTGACCGGCGTTTCCTTTTTTGATGATCCGGCGGATGGTGTACGCTGCAGAAAGCAGAAATCCGAGAATCAGCAGATAGAGCCCGATTTCCGCCAGGGAAAATGGCACGCGCCCGGTCAGCCCTGAGATGGCAGCGGCGGCTGGCTGGTAGATCTGGCTGGAATACCATTCTGCGGCGGCTGGGACCAGCGTGGAGACCAGAAGCAGCGCGGCGCTGAGCAGAAAGAGGATCAGGGCAGCGGCGAAGCGGTGTCTGGCAGGGGAATGGGATGGTTTGGCTTTTTGAGATTTTTTCATTGGTATACCTCCGGTGCATTTATTTTAGCACAGGCGGGGAGAGGAGGGCAATGGCGTTTGAAAGTGTTGATTGGCACAGGAAGCATCATTTTCTTGCGTATCTGGTTAAGAAAATCGAAAAAAGATAAAATATTGGCAAAATAAAAGATGGGGAGAATAAAATATAGAGAGTATATTTCTTTCTGTAAGAGGGAAATATGAATGATAAAGAAAGTACACTACACGAGCAATACTGAACGTTTAATTTGAGTATTTGCGGAAAAAGCACAAATTCAATTGATAAACGGTTGCTTGTGTGATATACTTTTTTTAGGAAGGAGGGTATGTAATGTTATTGGAGTTCAGCTGTTCTAATCACAGATCAATTAGAGATGAAATTCTTTTTTCCGCAATAGCAGGGTCAGACAGAACTCATGCAGAAAACATAGAAAAAGCAGCAGATGTTGAGGTTCTGAAATCATCTGTTATCTATGGCGCAAACGGCTCTGGAAAAAGCAACTTTATCGATGCGATAGCATTTGTAAAAAATCTTGTTTCAAATAGCATTAACCATCAACCTGGACAAGGAATTCTGCAAGTACCTCATAAACTGGAAGGCTACGAACGAAAAAGTAATTATAAGATTCAATTTGTAGTTGATGGAATTCGATATGCATTCGGGTTTTCATTAAGAAATATGCTCGTGGTAGAGGAATATCTTTATTATTTTCCCAATGGTCGTCAAACAAAGATTTTTGAGCGTGATGGTGAAGAGTATTCAGCGGGTCGTAACTTTCGCAATCGCTTTAATAGCTGTAAAGATGTCCTCAAGCCTAATCGCTTAATGTTGTCCTGTGCTGCAAATTTTAGTTCTGTTGATGAAGTAACTGCCGCATATCGCTTTTTCAATGACGAGTTAGTAATTTACAATTCGGGTAACCAAGAAAATTGGATGAATTACTCACTGCACCAAATTAACACTAACGAAAAAGTAAAGGCAACTGTTCTAAAGTTTTTGGACGCACTTGGCACTGGAATTAAAGATATCTATGTTGATATTAAGAAAGAGGATTTAGATGTTTCGCATTTACCTCCCTTTTTATCGGACGAATTTAAGAAGATTCTTTTACAGGAGAAAATAGATGCGATCTCTGCTAAGGTTTTGTATGAAGGATTTGAAACGGATTTGATTTCAGAGGAATCCACAGGAATAAAAAAACTTTTTGGAATATTGTGTCCTTTTATCGATATTATAGCTAATGGAAAAGTGTTGGTTTGTGATGAACTTGAATCTAACTTACATGAATCGCTTCTTTTTGGATTGGTAAAGCAGTTTGTCAATACACGCGGAAGTAAACCTGCACAGCTGATTTTTACAACTCATGAAACAGGATTATTAAATTTGGATTTGTTCAGACGAGATCAGATTTGGTTTACAGAAAACAAATCTGCAGATCGTTCTACAGATTTGTTTTCGCTTACAGAGATTAGAAATGTTCGCAAAGACGAGAACTTTGGGAAAGGTTACATTGCAGGAAAATATGGAGCAATTCCAATGCTAAATCTTAATTTTGCCAATGTAATCTCTTCTGATATGTAAGTGGGGTGATGATATGGCGTCTAGAGAGATTTCACTCGCTCCACGTGTGGAAAACACACGCGATGCACATCCTGTGTTAACACCTATCCAGTTTTCTCTGTCTGAGATTAAACAACATTTTACAGAAAGTATGGGTGAGGTTAAGGCACAGTTTACTGTCGCAGATAAGTTAAACGCTGATGGAAATGAGAGTGCTTGTAAAATGGTTTGGCGATCACAAGTCGTTTTGGCGGAGGGATTACTTGACTTTTACATTCACGAAATAAGTAAATACTGTTTAGTCAGAATGTTTTCAGGAACATGGCCAAAAACAGAGAAGTATAAGATTTTTCAGATCCCTATGGAAAAAGTAGAGAGTGCCATAGCTGCTTTGGAATCAAATGACTGGCTTTTTGAATATTTGAACAAGCGATTTAGCAGGGATGTATTTTTATCGTGTGAAAGTATGAGAGACCAGTTAAATCTTATTGGCATACCATTTAACAAAGCTATGGAAAAAGCTTTTCCTAGCGGAAATGCGCAAGAATCGATAAGGATCGGAAAAGAAACTATAGCAATGTTATTTCAGCGAAGAAATGAAATAGCTCATCAAAATGATAGAAGTCACGCCTCTGCTGAACAAACAGATATTACCAAAGACTTTGTTGAAGATTATATCTCAAAGATTGAATCCATCGTAAACGCTATACAAGAAATTGCAGAGGAAACAGATACATAAAGAAATTCAAGCAGATCAGAATTTTGGCGAAGTGTTGTGATAGACATTTCGCCATTTTTTATTTGTAGAGTACGTTTATACCTGAAAATTGGATGAATGCAAAAGTTCTGAATGAAAGAATTAAAGTTGAAAAGAATAGATAGAAAATGATATAATACAACCAGCAAAACAAGGAGGTACCCTGTCGTGGAATATAGAGTCAGAGAACTTCTGGAAAAGTTTTTAAAAGCCTACATGAGCGAAAGAGATCTGGAAAAAACGCTGGAATTTGTATCCGATGAGATCATCAGTATTGGTACCGGAGTACAGGAAACAGCAGGGAGCAAACATGAGCTGGAACAGCTTCTGCAAAAGGAATTTTCTGTTAATCCGACGCCTATTTTTTATACCATAGAAGATTATCACGAAACATCCATGCATTCGGAGGTGTGCTGCGCATTCTGCAACGTGACGGCGCGTGTGGAAGGAGAAAGCGGAGAATTTTTTACTTTAAAAACGAGACTTACAGCAGCCTGCTGCCGGGAGGACGGACAGTGGAAGATCCTGAATCTCCATATGTCCATAGCGACTTCGCTGCAGAGCGAAGAGGAATTTTTCCCGCTGAAATATGGACATGAAGTCATCAAAAAGCTCAGCATGGAATCACATAGAGAGCTGATCAAGCTGATGACGAATACCTTCCCCGGAGGCATTATCGGAGCCTATCTGGAAAAGGGTTTTCCTCTGTACATTATTAATGATGAAATGCTGGATTACCTGGGCTATACTTATGAAGAACTGCGCGCCAATATCGGTGAGATGGTGATCGAAACAATCGCTCCGGAGGACAGGGAACGGGTGGAACAAAAAGTACTGCACGATGTTCAGGAGAAAGGAGAGTATGAAATTCAGTACCGTGTGCTGAAAAAGAACGGTGAGAAAAAATGGGTGTATGACAAAGGACGAAAGATCGTCACAGAAGAGGGCCGCAGCGCGATCATCGGTGTCGTGATCGATATTTCAAAGTCTGTGGAACGTCAGGAGATGCTGCAGAAGGAGGCGGAGCAGGATGCGCTGACCGGAATTCTCAACCGGAAGGCGGCAGTGCGGCTGATAAAAAAATCTTTTCAGGAAAAAGAAGACGGCGTGCTGTTTATGATGGATATTGACAATTTTAAGAAGCTGAACGATACCTATGGGCATCTGGCAGGAGATGAAGTACTGATCGGATTTGCCGATATTCTTCGACGGAACAGCCGGAGCGATGATATCTGTGCGCGGCTGGGCGGCGATGAGTTTCTTGTCTATTTTCCAGGGCTGAAAAAGAAAGAGACTGCAGTGGAACGCGCGGAGATGATCGCCCGCCAGTTTCTGGAAAAGAACGGAAAAAATTATGAAGATGTGGAAATTTCTGTCAGCATCGGCATTGTAATGCGCAGCGGTGAACGGGAGTTTGGCAGCCTTTACGAAGCTGCAGACAGAGCGCTGTATCAGGTAAAGAACCGGGGCAAAGGCGGATATATGTTTGCCGACGGGTTGTAGTGACCAGAAACTACCAGATAAAATTCTTAAATTATTCAGAATTTTCAAAAAAGGTTGACAAACCGACGTTGGCTGTGATATGCTCGGCACACAGACTAAAGGCTAAAGTATATTCTTTTTTTACATACAATTTTTTTGCATCGGAAAGACAGAGATACTCTAATGATTAGTTTATCTCTGTTTTTTTATTCCTGCAGTTTTCAGACACGTTCGGCAGCGGGACGTTACAGTGGAAGGGGTTTTGGTGTGGAATGAAAAAATTATATTGGAGAATACTGATCCTGTTTACGGTCGTAACAGCATGTCTTCTTGGAGTCTCGATCACCGGAGTGATTCATATCCAGTGGGCGCAGGACAGAGGATATCTGGAAGAGATTCTGACAGATACCCAAAAGCTTCTCGGCGCCGGGGAGGAATGCTACGGGAGCAGCAGAGAATCTACGAGCCAGGATGAGGAAGGCACGCAGGAAGACAGCCGGAGTTTTATCGGACAGATGATCCGGAATATACCGACGAATCAAACGACGATCCTTGTGGGCATTGACGCGAAGACCCATGAGATTATCGGAATCACTGAAAATAATATGTCTGCGCAGGAGTTAATGGATAAAAAAGGGTGGGGCAGGATCCTGGAAAAACTGCAGAAACTGGAAGAAGGAGAAATGGCAACGATCCATCTGAGCAATTATTTTGCTACTGCCGCGATGGTCCGGTACAGCCCGGATATTTTTCTTGTGGGAATCGATACGGGGGCGGATTCTTCCGTTGAAGTCGGAACCAACATCTTCCGGCTGTCCGCCAGTATCCTGATCTCCTATGTGGTGATCGCGGTCTTTATCCGTCTGTCTATGAAAAAGCTTTTCCTGACGGATATCGACAAAATCCAGAACCAGGTGCTCCGGCTGCTGGAGGGGAATTATGATACGGAATTTGAAGCCTGCCAGTCGGAGGAGATCGAGCTTATGGTCTCTGCCATCCGCGATCTGAAAAATGGATATGTGCACAAAACGGAGAGAATGAACAAGATCTTCAATTCCATCGGACCGAACATCGGATCTTTTGAACTGCTGGACAGTCTTCAGGCAAATTTCTTTTCCGACAACTTTGCCAAAGTCATGGGATGGAAACGGGAAGAGGTGGAATATTACAAAGAACATATTGAGAAATTCAAAGGACTTATCAATGAACTGGAGAAGAAATGCGACAAAGGAAATATTGCTGCGTTTAACGGTAAGTATCTTGAGGTTCATATGTTTGAGATTCAAAATGAACTCGTGGGCGTTCTTATTGACCGGACAGAGGAGGAGACGGAAAAGCGGCGTCTGGCCTGCAATGTCAGAGACGAGCGGAAGAAAAATATTACAGACGGCCTGACCGGCATCATGAACCGCAAGGGATTCCAGCAGGAGGTGGAAAAAATCCTGGCGGAGAACCATGCGGGCGGGGGTGTACTCCTGATGTGCGACCTGGATAACTTCAAGAGAATCAACGATTCCATGGGACATCCGGAGGGAGACAGGCTTTTGAAACTGTTTTCGGAAATTTTAAAGCAGGAATTTCGGAAGAGTGATGTGGTCGGCAGGATCGGAGGCGATGAGTTTATGGTTTATCTGCCGAGCGATGTGGAGGATTCGGTACTGAGGAAAAAGCTGGATCATGTGATGGATTCGATCCGGGTCAAATTGAACGGTTACCGTACCTATGGCGTTTCCGTCAGTATTGGGGCGGCAAAGCTGGATGCTGAAATGGGGGTCGTGGATTTTGAAAGCCTGTACGAAAGTGCGGATACGGCACTTTATATCTCAAAAGGCCTTGGAAAGAACCGGTATTACATCAATGAAAAAGGAATCCGCTGTATGAAGTCTACCTGCGAAGCGTGCAGAATCAAATGTCCGCGCAGGGAAATTCTTGCATTGAATGAGGGACAGAGTAATGGAACTGTGACAGACAGGGACGGGAATCCGCTGCACCTGCTTCCGGAAGTCTGAGAATAGAAAGGTGCCGCTCCATCGTCAGATTTTGACGATGGAGCGGCACCTGTTCTTTTTTAACCCATAATGACTTCAACAGAGACGGTTTTCCTGCCGAAGGGATTCCATCTGGAAAACTACAAGCAGGTGATCTGGGCAACCTGATCCTGACCAATGCGGACGGCGGACGTCTTCAGAATCTTGTAACCGCAGGATTGGTTATGGATATGACAGACCTGCTGGCAGACAAGGAAAATGTTCACAGATATGATTCTGATTATACTCTGTGGGATTCCGTACTGGCGGAGAACAACACCGCGCTGGATACAGACTGGCAGGAAAAGATGGGTGCAAAGACCACGATGGAGTATCTCCAGAACAACAACAAGATCCTGGTAGCGCCGGGCAGCGGCTTTGCGGCTCCGGAAGAAGATTCTCAGATTACTACTCTGAGAGGACAGTGTAAAGCAACAATCGTGGATACTTCCTGGCAGATGATCTTTGCAGCAAACGATGAAGAGTTTGATACTCTGCAGAAGACAATGCAGGATACTCTGGAAGGACTGGATTACCAGACCGTACTGGATTATGATATGGATCTTGCAAAACAGCAGAATGATGCTCGTGTAGCAATCGTAGAGGAATATGCAAACGCAGACACAGCTGAGGCAACACCGGCAGCAGACAGCGCATCCGCAGAGTCTGCATCCGCAACATCTTCTTCTTCCGCTGCAGCAGAATAATTCCGCAGTTCAGAGGACAGAAAGAGAATAGCAAAACAAAGGAAACCCCTCCGTTTGCTGAAATTGCTGGCAAACGCGGGAGCCGGATGGTATAATACAGAAAACAGATGTTATTTACGGAGGTGTCGGATGAACAATCATGATCCTTATGATTTCTGTCGGCGTTACATGACAGAGGATGAATACATTTTGTGGAAAGGCCATCCGGAAAAGGGAAATATCTTCACAGGGCGGGAAGCCGTGATGCTTCCGTTCAGTATTGTGTGGCTGTCCTTTGCGGTTTACTGGGAGATAACGGCGCTGCGAAGCGGAAGCAACTGGTTCATGGTTCTGTGGGGGCTTCCGTTTGTGGTGATCGGAGTCTACCTTCTGATCGGAAGATTTATTATGACGGCGTATCTGAGAACCAGAACTTTTTATGTGATCACCAATAGGAAACTTATGATCCGGAAAGGAAGCAGGATACAGATTCACGACGGCAGAAACCTTCCGCCGATGAATCTTGTGATCCATAAAAACGGCAACGGTACGATCCTGTTCACCCAGAGTGTTTATACCAGCAAGGGATCCAGGAGCAGCACTGCCTTTGCCATTGAAAACATCGCGGATGTCGCCCAGGCGCAGAATGCGGTGGACAGGATGGAACGTCAGGTTGGGAATTGAGAAGAGAGATAACAGAAAAGAAATGATTCTATGAAAATAATCAGAAGGAATCAGTTATAAGAGATAGTTGTAAAATAGGTTGTAAGGAAAGGAAACAGCAGAAAATGATTCATGAGAAATTAGAAATACAGGCACCTGGTTATCCGCACAAGGCGGAACTTTATACATACTTTCTGGACCGCTCTCCGGAAATGCGCCCGGAGAGAAAACGTCCGTTGGTGGTGATCTGCCCGGGAGGCGGTTATGTGATGACTTCCGACCGGGAAGCGGAACCGGTGGCAATGCAGTTTCTGGCAATGGGGTACCATACGGCGATCCTGCGGTACAGCGTCAGTCCTGCCGTTTATCCGGAAGCGCTGCTGCAGGCAGGCAAGGCAGTGAGCTGGCTGAAAGAGCAGGAGGATAAATACGGGATCGATCCGGATAAGATCGTTGTGATGGGATTCTCTGCCGGCGGCCATCTGGCGGGCAATTATGGAGTCTCCTGGAGAAAGCCGTTTGTCCGAGAGGCGCTTGGCGTGGAGGAAGAAATGCTGCGTCCGGCGGGGCTGATTTTATGCTATCCGGTGATCACCTCCGGAGAAAAGGCACATAAGGGTTCGTTTGAAGCGCTGCTGGGCGAACGGCTGGAAGAACTGAAAGACGAAGTATCTCTGGAAAAACAGGTGAACGAGGACGTCCCCAGGACATTTCTGTGGCATACAGCCCCGGACGACTGCGTTCCGGTGGAAAACTCCCTTCTGTTCTTCCAGGCACTTCTGGAAAAACACATCCCCGCCGAACTCCACATCTTCCCGGAAGGCGGCCACGGTCTGAGCCTGGCAAAGGAAGATACCATGACCAACGAAGGCTACGGCGTTCAGGAAGCCTGCCAGAACTGGATCCTGCTGGCGAAAAAGTGGATGGAGAGCGTGTAAAATATAAACACATTCTTCCGGAAGCCTTTTCCAAGTGCAGTTTCAGGTATCAGAAAACAGAAAAAATCCCAGGGCAGATGGCGTAGGTGTTTTCCGGGCATTTGCAAAGGGTCGAGAAAATCTTGGCGTTCCAAAGCCCCGGAGGACGGGTCAGGCGAAGTGCTTCCCGCACTGAGCCTGAGGAGTGCTGAGTCGGGAATTGATCAACAATTCCTGACGAATCACTCCGGTGCCCGTCCGGAGGGGCTTCGGAACGGTTAGATTTTCCGATTCTTTGCAACCGCCTGGAAAACACCTACGCCATCTGCCCTGGGATTTTTTCGTCCGCCTGAAACCACTACCGAACTGCTGCTTTTTAAAGTTTTTTCCGATATTCTGCCGGACTTTCGCCCACCAGTTTTTTGAATTTCTTATGGAAATAATCCACGTTCTTGTATCCGACCTTTTCCGCAATTTCATACACTTTCAGCGTCCGGTCGCGGAGCAGTTCCTGGGAGCGTTCGATTCTTATGCGGTCCAGGTAAGAATTGAAAGTCTCGCCCACCTCGCGGGTAAAGATCTTTCCAAGATAGGAACTGTTATAGCCGAACAGCGGCGCGATCGTTTCCAGTTTCAGATTTTCCCGGTAATTATGGTTGATGTAGTAAAGGATATCATCGATGATCGTCTTGCTGCTTGGGCTTCCGATGGCGTTCATGCAGATCTCAAAATGCTCCGAGAAATACTGGAGAATCTCGTACAGGTAATATTGGTTTTCTATGAAATCGATGATCGTCGCATTGGAACTGAAAGGGACGTCCATGTTGCTGTAGGTATGGGTCAGGTTCTGCTTTACCTGCAGGTAAATATCGATGAGATAATGCTTGATCTCAGGGATATCCATGGAGGTGTGGTAAAGGTTGGATTCCAGTTCCTTCAGAGTTTCCGCGATGCGGGTCCGGTTCTGGGTCTGTATGTAATCTGTCAGCCGGCGGGAATATTCCATGGTTTTTTCATTCCAGCTTTCTCTGGGCAGTACGGAGTTGTCCAAAGGCGGGAGATCCCCGTATCCCAGAACATGCTGATTGGGCTCACAGAAGAAACGCCGGTTCAGAAGCCGGGAAGCGTCCTGGTAGGAAAGGCAGATATCTTCCAGAAGGACCAGTTCCGGGCGCAGGTTCAGGATTTTGTTCAGGGTTTCTTCGCCGTTGGACGCCTGACTGCATATGGAGAAGCCAAGAGCGTCCCAGTCGATGATATATTTTAACCCTTCGAGAACAACCGATTCATCATCGGCAATAAGAACTTTCATAGCTTGTACCAATCCTTTCTAGTATAGGCTGCCGTTAACGTGTAACGATTCTATTATTCCGTGAGTTTATTCAGTGGGAGGCGAAGGCTGACGGTTGTGCCTTTGTCTCGTTCACTGGAAACATTGAGCGAATATTCCGGACCGTAGCACAGGAGGATTCTCTGATTGATGTTGTAAAGTCCGATGCTCTGTGTTCTGCTGGTGTCTTTTTCGGAGATGTTTTTCCGGACGCGCCAGCTCTTCTTCGGTCATGCCGATTCCATTGTCTGAAATATCGATGCAGAGACAGGTATCGTCCTGTACATAGATGTTCAGCAGGACCTGTCCGTGTTCTTCTATGTTTTCCAGCCCGTGGGAAACGGCATTTTCCACGATCGGCTGGAGCAGGAGGGGAAGGATCTGGTAATTTTCCAGGTCGAGTCCTTCCTGAATCTTTATGGTATATTCAATCCTGTCTTCAAAACGAAGCTTTTGGATGGAAAAGTAAATACGCAGGTAGTCGATCTCTTTTGCAAGGGTAGTTGAGACGGTTCCGGTGCTGTCGAGCACATATCGCAGGGATTTCCCCAGCAGTTTGATCGCTTTGGCAACTTCCCGGTTGCCGGCGGCGAAGGCTTTCATGCGGATGGTTTCCAGCGTATTGTACAGAAAATGCGGGTTGATCTGGCTGGCGAGCATCTTGTATTCCATCTGCTGCTGCTGGTTTTCCAGCTGCTGCTCTTTCAGCCTTGCCTCGTAGACGAGCGCCTCTTTTTTCTGAATTTCCCGAATCATGATCTGGAGATCCTGGAAGGTTTCCGAGAGCTCGTCGTTGCCGTGGAAGGAATCCATGATGTTGTAGTTTCCCTGGCTTGCCAAAAAAGTTACACTAAAGGTCTTCTGACGCTCCTCACACTTCGAGAAACGTCATAAGCTCCTGCATA
>OLVT01002444.1_pt1 | contig 12745 bp, 8 predicted proteins | sample 1673241 | NCBI WGS metagenome assembly OLVT01 (sample SAMEA3178936, study PRJEB25190) | human gut metagenome | biome: human gut; feature: human-associated habitat; material: faeces | place: Austria | collected 2013 | reverse complement strand
GTCTTCGGATAGGTTTTAGTAGCTCTGAAAGTGCCACAGTGACGGAGTTTTTAGGGAAACCTAAAAAGTGGAACGCGGTAAACCCCTCAAGCTAGCAACCCAAACTTTGGTAGGGGCATGGGATGGCCGGAAACGAACGGACCATTCTGACTGCTATGCAGTAGACAGATGATTATCGAAGGAAGTGGTACCTAGTCACTTCTGGAACAGAACATGGCTTATAGAAAATTGCATATAGGTGAGGCTGGGACACATGTCTCAGCCTTCTTTTAGCAAGAATCGTCTCTTTTGCGTCTACCATCTAAGGGCAAGAGTGAATAATAAGCTATAGCTTAGGGAAATTTGTACTCGTAATAATTAGGTAAAAGGATGACAATGAAAGAAACATTTACATTAGTAGCAACTGCTGCAGCCGGACTTGAAGCTGTGGTTGGACGTGAACTACGTGAGTTGGGGTATGAGACCCAGGTTGAAAATGGTAAGGTGCGTTTTCAAGGTGATGTTCGTGCAATTGCTGAAACTAACCTTTGGTTGAGAGCTGCAGACCGTATCAAGATTGTGGTGGGTGAGTTTCCAGCACGTACTTTTGAGGAGCTTTTTCAGGGAGTTTTTGCTTTGGACTGGGAAAATTATCTTCCCTTAGGTGCAAAGTTCCCAATTTCTAAGGCTAAATGTGTTAAATCAAAGCTTCATAATGAGCCGTCTGTTCAGGCGATTTCTAAAAAAGCTGTCGTTAAAAAACTACAGAAGTATTTCCACCGTCCGGAAGGAGTGCCTCTTCAAGAAACAGGTGCGGAATTTAAGATTGAAGTTTCCATCTTAAAGGATAAGGCTACTGTTTTAATTGATACTACAGGCGCTAGTCTTTTTAAGCGTGGTTATCGTACTGATAAAGGTGGGGCACCTATTAAAGAAAATATGGCAGCTGCTATTCTTGAACTTAGCAACTGGTATCCTGACAAACCTTTGATTGACCCAACTTGTGGTTCGGGGACCTTCTGTATTGAAGCTGCTATGATTGGAATGAATATTGCACCAGGTTTTAATCGTGATTTTGCTTTTGAGGCATGGAATTGGGTGGGTAAAGATTTAGTACAGTCAGTACGAGATGAAGCTGATAGCAAGGCAAATTACGATGTTGCATTAGACATTATGGGGTGTGATATTGATAGCCGTATGGTTGAGATTGCTAAGGCTAATGCTCGCGAAGCTGGTCTTGAAGATGTTGTTAAATTCAAACAAATGCGTTTACAGGACTTGAAAACAGATAAAATAAACGGTGTCATTATTTCAAATCCTCCTTATGGGGAGCGCTTGTTGGATGACAAGGCCGTGGATATCTTGTATAATGAAATGGGTCAAACTTTTGCGCCGCTTAAAACGTGGAGCAAGTTTATCTTGACCAGTGATGAACAATTTGAAAGTAAATACGGCATGAAAGCTGATAAAAAACGTAAGCTTTATAACGGAACACTTCGCGTTGATTTGTATCAATATTTTGGAGAGCGTGTTCGCCGTTCTGAGGCTAGAAAGGTAAATTAAACGTGTCAGAAGATAAAACACAAAATGGCTATGAAGAAAGCCAAGAGTTAGATTTCCAAGATGCCAAGGAAATGACAGTCGGTGAGGCTGTCCGCAAAGAAGCTGAGATTAATGCTGGTGTAACCGAAACAGATAGTATTTTGGATAAGTATATTAAGCAACATCGTGAAGAAGTTACCTCACAAAAATTTTCAAAGAAAATTGAAGCTGACGGCGATACATCACCCTTGGATGCCTTCATTCAAAAGCAACGTCAGGAATTTGCTGATTCAGGTTTGATTGGTCAAACATTGGCTAATGAGTCAACTAACTCAACGACTGCTGACGAAACAGTAACACCTATTACATCTGGTTTTGGCACAACTGAAACTAAGGCAGATGATACTCAAGCTCCTGTTGACTCTGAAATCACTGTGAAACCAGAAAGTGAAAGCTCTGAAACCATCATAACATCAACTAATGCTGATCGTTTTATCACGTCAGAAGCAGAAAAATTTGATCTTGGTGAAGCCCTTACTGCGACGACTACCTCAACTAATCAACAAGTTGATAACACTGCTATGGTAGACAATGTTGATGATCCGGAACCAGAAAGTACTTTACCTGCTGATGACAAGTCTTCTGAACCACAAGCCTCTAAACCTCTGTTGGAAGATGTTGGAGTCTCAGAAACAATCGACTCAGACGCTATTGCCACAACAGTTGCTGGTGTAACAGGAGTTAAAGCTGATGAAGCAAAAGCGACACCAAAAGTGTCTATGACAGTTAGTCGTCCATCAGCAGAAGATAAAATCTCTTCAGGGTATATTTCTCCATCTCATAAAGGTGTCTTTGATGGTGATATTCCAGTTTATCGCCGTAAGGGTGTTGTTATCGGTGCTCTCACGGTTCTTGCTCTAGCTATAATTGGTGGGAGCTATGCTCTTTATAAAGTAACACATAGCCAATCTGCGAAAACTACAAGCACTGCTTCTTCAGCAGTGATATCATCATCAAGCAAGGGCGCATCAGCTTCTGATAATAAAGCCTTCGAAGACATGTATAAGAATTTCTTCACAGATGACGAGCAAACAAAACTCGCTAATGATCAATTTGGTAAGCTATCAGATTTGGAAAAACTGCTCAAGAAATTGGAGAAAACCAAGTATTATGATGCAGCTAAGACCAAATACGATAACTTGAAGAAACAAATCGAAGCTATTGAAAAAGTCAATAGTAAGTATGAATCAGATGCTCTTGTAGACGGTAGCTATAATGCCTCTATCTCAGTTAAATCTGATGCAAACTTTAATGATCTTTCAGAACGTGTAACAAATACTGGCAATGCTAGTCTTGATAGCATTATCCAAGAAGTCATTAAGGGCGGTAAAACACAGCTTGAAGAAAAGGGTAAGGCTGCAAGTGCAACGTCTGCAGTGACAGCTTCTGAAAGTGTTAATACCGCTACTCCTTCGGGAGACAACACATCTGGAGCAGCTAATTCAGGTGTAACAGGTGCGGCTGGTGGAGTTTCTAGTGGTACAGCTGCAACTTCAACAGTTGTGACACGTGGCATCATGAATTACAATCCATCTATCCTTCAACGTGATCGCTCTCGTGTGCCTTATAATGCAAACGTAGTAGCGGATACAAGTAATCCAGCTTGGACTTGGGCTGATGGTGTTCTTGATAAGATCATTGCAACATCTCACTCACGTGGGTACTTCTCAGGAGATAACTTTATCCTTGAGCCAGTCAACATCATCAACGGAAATGGTTATTACAACATGTACCTTCCAGATGGAACTTATCTCTTTAGTATCAACTGTAAGACAGGTTACTATGTAGGCAATGGTTCAGGTCACTCAGATAAACTTGATTATTAATAAAAATCGACGACACTCCCTAGGGAGTGTTTTTTTTGTTTTATCTTTGTGAAGTCCGAATTTATAAGAGTTTTGTGCTATAATAGGGGGATAAGATAGGGGTGAATACTATGGCGAAATTGATTCCGGGTAGAGTCCGTAATGAGGGAATTAAACTTTTTGAAAAGGGTTTAATTGCCATTAGTCAGGTCTCAGAAACTCAGTTGGACACGACGGTTGGTCAACATCATTTAATTTATGCACTCGATGATCCTGAAATCATGTGTGACTGTGATTTTTTCGCTCAAAAAGGCTATTGCTCCCATTTGGCAGCGGTTGAGTACTATCTAAAAAATGCTAAGGAGGGCCAGCGTCTCTTAGCAAAATTAGAGGAGAAACAAGAGTCCGCCCAGGACCAAGAGCGGGGGCGTTCTTTTGGTGGTTTATTTTTAGAGAGCCTTTCTCTGAATGAGAATGATACAGTTAGATATAGCCTCACGGTAGAGGGAGAGGAATCTACCTTTGGTTCAGAGATTTGGTGGAGTTTACGTTTACGTCGCTTACCGGACGAACGTTCTTACGTTGTTCGAGATATCCCAGCCTTCCTCAAGCTTATAGAGACTGAAGGCTATTATCAGATAGGTAAGAATTACTATGAACCTCTATCACTCATTCAGTTTGACCAGGCTTCACAAGCATTTTTAGACTTTTTAGGACGGATGATTCCAGATGAAGCCAAGACTAATTTAGACTTTATTTTACCGAATAATGCACGACACCTTAGTCTCCCCTATGGTTTTTTTGAGGAGGGATTGAGGTTGATGCAAGATTTGGATGGCTTCAGGTTTGAATGGGAAGGTATTGAATATCGCAGCTTTTTGGTAGAGGACTTGACTGCTGAAGCCAATCTTTTCTCGTTTGATATTTGTGTCGAGCCCAAAATGATTGAATTGACTGTTGCTGAGAAAAATAGCCAAACATTTTTTAATAATCGTATTATCTTTTATCAGGGTGTTTTCTATCGTCTTAATAGAAAACAGCAAAAAATTTTGCTTGGCTTACGTTCTCTCCCTATCGGAAGCGATTTGAATAAACATGTCAGTTTTAATCTAGAAGAACAAGCTATCTTAGCTGCTAGTCTTTCTGATTTTAAGACTATGGGACCGGTTAAAGCCCCAAAAGCGTTTAATATCAAAGATTTCACCCCGAGATTTCGCTTTGATTTGAAAGGTGAACGCGAGGTTGTGCTCACATTGGCTTTTGATTTTGATGGATATGTTGTGGATAATCGTTATGAGTTAAGTCATTTAGGCTTTACTAGTAACTATCGTAATGAACAGGCTATTTTTCGTTTGATGGTTAAACATGGATTTACCCCTGATTTTCAGTCATCTAAACGCTTAAATAGTAATCAAGAGCTCTATGATTTCTTTATAAATACTCTACCAGCTTTTGAAAATGCAGGGCCAGTTCTTATTGGACAGGAGTTGCGTGACTTACGTGTTGAACAGAGTCCACAAATTCAGGTAGAGCGTCAAGGAAATCTATTAGAGATTTCGTTTGATTTTTCAAGTCTCGATGATGAGGATGTGGATCATGCTTTAGAAGCTTTGATGGAAAGCGCACCTTATTTCATCAATCGTAGTGGTCAGTTGATTGTCTTTGATGAGGGGACACAACGTATCAGTGAGAGTCTAAGAACTTTGAGGGCCCGTTATTCGGGGGAAGGGCATCTAGAACTCCATCAATTAGCCGCCTATCAATTGATGGACTCTCTTTCAGAAAATGATTCTGTTCGTTTTTCAGAAGATTTTCAACAGCTAGCGCAACATTTGAGAAAACCGGAAACATTCGACTTGCCATCCTATCATGTAGAAGTTGACCTTCGTCCTTACCAAGAAAGAGGAGTTCAATGGCTATCAATGTTGCATCACTATGGTTTTGGTGGTATTTTAGCCGACGATATGGGGTTGGGGAAAACTTTACAGACCATTGCTTATCTTTCTGCACATTTAGAGGATGGACAACGAGTCTTGATTCTATCGCCATCGAGTTTAATTTACAATTGGCAGGATGAGTTTAAAAAATTTGCTCCTCAGTTAGATGTAGCAGTTTCTTATGGACTTAAGCCAAAACGTGATGAGATCATTGCAGAAGACCATCAGATTATTATTACTAGCTATGCTTCATTCCGTCAGGATTTTGATGTTTATAAGGCTGGTCAGTATGATTATCTCATTCTAGATGAGGCACAGGTCATGAAGAATACTCAGACGAAGATTTCTCAATATTTACGTGATTTTTCTGTTCCGCATTGCCTAGCTCTATCTGGAACGCCTATTGAAAATCATTTGTTGGAGATTTGGTCTATTTTCCAGATTGTTTTACCAGGGCTTTTACCAGCTAAGAAAACTTTTCTTAAGCTAACACCTATGGAAGTGGCCCGGTACATTACTCCATTTATTCTTAGACGTAAAAAAGATGAGGTTCTTCCTGATTTACCGGACCTGATTGAAATTACACACCAAAGTGAATTGTCGGATAGTCAAAAGGCTATTTATTTAGCACAATTGCAACAGATGCAACAAGGTTTAATTTCAGCAAGTGATCAGGAAATCAATCGTCGTAAGGTGGAAATCTTGTCAGGAATTACCCGCTTACGCCAAATCTGTGACACGCCAGCCCTCTTTATGGATTACGCTGGTGATAGTGGGAAATTAGATAGTCTTAGAGACCTACTTAGTCAAATTAAGGAATCAGACCATCGTGTCCTTATTTTTTCACAATTTCGTGGGATGTTAGATATTACAGAGGAACTTTTACAAGAGTTAGGTATTTCCTCTTATAAGCTAACAGGGTCGACCCCATCTGATAGTCGTCAGGAGATGACCAGAGCCTTCAATCAAGGAAGTCGAGATGCCTTTTTGATTTCTTTAAAAGCAGGGGGGGTAGGGCTCAACTTGACTGGTGCTGATACAGTTATTCTGATTGACCTTTGGTGGAATCCAGCGGTGGAAATGCAGGCTATTAGTCGTGCTCATCGTATAGGTCAGAAACAAAATGTCGAAGTTTTCCGTTTGATTACAAGAGGTACTATCGAAGAGAAGATTCTTGAGCTTCAAGAAGGTAAGAAAAATCTCGTTACAACAGTATTAGATGGCAATGAAAGCTGTGCTAGCATGACAGTTGAGGATATTAAAGAAATTCTTGGTATTGCAATATCTTAATCTGTTATACTTAATATTGGAATACTAAGATATAAAAATGACACTAGGCAAATCTTTTGAATTAGGATATAATAGAATATTGCAAGACGTATCTCCCCATTCCCGATTGTTTATATTAAGATACGCATCATCTCGAAAACGAAAGGAAGTCTTTTATGCATCGCCAAAGACGACAATTTCCGTTGATTCCGGACGGAGAATCTTGCTTGCAAGAACCTATCTCTACGAAAATGAAGATTTAATCACTAATATCCGTGGTCCTTATCAGGATAAGGACTATAACGATTTCTTTCTGAACCATGATTTCTTGTCAGCTAAGCCTCATAAACGTAAGCAGGCTCCAGACCGAGCTGAAACACAAGAGGATGGAATGACTTATGCTGAAGAAGCCCGTGAAAAGGCGAAGCGTGACGTACGTGATAAACGCCAAAAATACCTACGCCAAGAAGCTCAATCAACTAAATCTACGAATATCCGTTCACTAGCTGCTAAGCCTAAGGTAGAAAATAAGCCAAGCTTTGAGGCTACTGTTGAGGCAGTTGCTGTAACGACAGATAAGGAGCCAGTGATGACGTCTATCTTGGGAGCTCCTGTAAGTGCTATTAAGAGAACATTAGCACCAAATGGTAAACACTCAAAAATCCATCACTTGGCAAATCGTCTGCAACAAGATTCTTACATCTTGGCAGAAGTGGCTCCAACTTATCAACAACCTAGTAATCCATCTCGTAAGAACGTCAAGAAAAATAGCTATGACTTCTTGAAACGTAGCCAGGTTTATAATTACCCAGAACGTCAAACTTACCGTGAACACCGAGTTGCTCAAGAATTAAATTTGACGCATTTAGAAGACGCAAACTAATCGCAGTGCGATTGTAAGGAGAAACTATGTCAAAAACTTATCATTTTATTGGAATTAAAGGATCTGGTATGTCGGCTTTGGCTTTGATGCTCCACCAAATGGGACACAAGGTTCAAGGTTCCGATGTGGAAAAATACTACTTCACTCAACGTGGTCTTGAGCAAGCGGGCATTCCAATCCTTCCTTTCGATGAAAAAAACATCACTGAAGATGTTGAATTGATTGCTGGGAATGCTTTTCGTGAAGATAACAACGTTGAAATTGCTTATGCCATTAAAAATGGTTATAAGTTCAAGCGTTACCATGAATTTTTGGGTCATTTCATGAATCAGTTCACTAGCTTTGGTGTGGCTGGTGCACATGGTAAGACCTCTACGACAGGACTCTTGTCACACTCTATGAAAAACATCACAGATACGTCATACCTTATCGGTGATGGAACAGGACGTGGTTCTGCCAATGCGCAATACTTTGTCTTTGAAGCAGATGAATATGAACGTCATTTCATGCCGTACCATCCTGCTTACTCAATTATCACTAACATTGACTTTGACCATCCAGATTACTTTACAAGTATTGATGATGTTTTCTCAGCATTCGATGATTATGCAAAGCAAGTACAAAAAGGGCTCTTTGTTTACGGTGAGGATTCTAACCTCCGTAAAATTACATCCAATGCACCAATCTATTATTATGGATTTGAAGAAAATGATGACTTCATGGCAACAGATATTATTCGTACAACCACGGGGTCTAACTTCAAGGTGAAGCATGATGGACAAATCATAGGGGAATTCCATGTACCAGCTTATGGTCGTCACAATATCTTGAATGCAACTGCGGTTATTGCTAACTTGTATGTAGCTGGTTTTGACATGGCCTTAGTTGCTGAACATCTAAAAACTTTCTCAGGGGTTAAACGTCGTTTCACAGAGAAAATTATTAGTGATACTGTTATCATCGATGACTTTGCTCACCACCCAACTGAAATTATTGCAACACTAGATGCAGCACGTCAAAAGTACCCATCTAAAGAGATTGTTGCTATTTTCCAACCACATACTTTTACCCGTACCATTGCTCTTCTTGATGACTTTGCTGAGGCTTTAAATGAAGCGGATGCTGTCTATCTGGCACAAATTTATGGTTCTGCGCGTGAAGTTGACCACGGTGATGTAAAGGTTGAAGATCTTGCCGCTAAGATCAATAAACCTGCCAAAGTGGTTACAGTTGAGAATGTTTCACCTCTCCTTGACCATGACAATGCTGTCTATGTCTTTATGGGAGCTGGGGACATCCAACTTTATGAACGTTCATTTGAAGAGCTCCTAGCAAGCTTGCAAACCCACATGTAATATATTAAGGGCTGTAGCGATTTCGCTCGGCTCTTTCTCTTGGATAGAAAGGAATCTTAGATGATTATTCGACACGCTAGAACGAATGATTGGACTGATGTTGTTCGTATCGAACAAGATAAATTTTTCGCCTGAAGAGGCTGCTACACCAGAGGCTCTTGCAGAGCGTTTAGAGACAATTTGCGATACTTTCCTAATTGCTGAAATTGATGGCACTGTAGCTGATTATATCGAAGGACCTGTGATTTCGGAACGATATCTTACAGATGACTTATTCTACAAGGTAACTCCTAATGCTAGTCAAGGAGGCTATATCGCGGTTACTAGTTTATCTATCTCCAAAGACTTTAAAAGGCAAGGTGTTGGAACATCCTTGATTGCAGTTTTTAAAGACCTGGCTATTGCTCAAAAACGTCAAGGGATTAGCTTGACTTGTCATGATTACCTGATTACCTACTATGAGATGAATGGTTTCATTGACGAAGGTGAGTCCAAATCAAACCATGGCGATAGTATTTGGTATAATATGGTCTGGGAGAACCCAGAAGGCTAGTAATACCAGTGTTACGTTACTGTGACAAAGAACCAATTGATTTGCATTAACTGGTTTTTTAAGATATAATGGCGTTTGTTACTATAGAGGAGGTATGCCTTGACGGACAAGTTTAATGAACACTCGGAAGCTTCTGAAGATAGCCTAAGCTTCAAAGATCAGATTCTCCGAGACTTACAAGAAGCGACACGGCTCCGTTCTCTTCGTGAGGAGGAGCATAAAAAAAGTGCAGCTGTTCCCGAGACACCACTTTCAATGTCAGCTGATAGCCATGCAATAGATTCTGGATCAGCGTCAAATAAAGTAAGTAACCAAAATTTGAGTTCTCATTCTGTTGCTCATAGTGCTATAGCTAAAACTATGACTTCTGAGACGGTTCGAGATTTTCAATATAGTGTTGACTTGTCTTCTAATTCTCAAGCTGATTCTTCAGCCCCTGATGTCCATTCAAACGTAATATCAAGTCCTAAAGAGCAAGTTGATAAGGAGAAAAATTTAAGTATTCCTCAGGAGACTGAAATATTGAAACGTCGTTTTAAACGTCCAGTTTGGGAAACTAGTCTTAACGCGGAATCAGAGGAAGAATATATTCCTGCAGATGTTGCTAAGGAGCTTATTGAAGCTAAGGCTAAAGAAGCTATCTACACGAATCCTAAAGAATTGGTGTCCAAGATGACATCAGAACGTCAAAAAGAAGCATTTTTGCGGGAACATCATACAGTAAGTAATCACTCTGAACCAGTAAGAGTTCAGTCAGATCTAGTAACTGATGGCAATGAGGGTGATGAGAGTATTGCTTTAGCAGCAGCCTCTGAAAAATCTAACAAAAAGAAACGTAAGAAAGTGAAGAAGAAAAAGTCTTCGCCAAAAGATGTTAAACAGGACGGAATCATCAACGAAGAACCGATTTCATGCTCCAACCGAAATCAAAAACTCAATAAAAATAATCGTCGTGCAGGACGAGTTGCAAGAAACATCATTGTCTTCTTGATTCTTATCTTATCATTAGCTGGATTCTTTGGTTATCGATATGTTAGTGATGCAGTTGGTGCAAAAGATGTCAAGTCGACTAAGTTTATTAGTGTTGAAATTCCTGAAAATTCAGGTAGCAGTTACATCGGTCAGTTGTTGGAATCAGCTGGTGTCATTAAATCTGGTAAAGTCTTTAATTACTATACCAAGTTTAAGAACATTTCAAATCTAAAAAGTGGTTACTATAACCTCCAAGCCAGCATGACCATGGATGAAATTATTGAGGCACTTCAGAAAAAAGGAAGTGATAAGCCTCAGGAACCATCTCTGGGTACAGTCTTGGTTAAAGAAGGATATACCATTGAGAAAATCGCCAAGGCGGTTGAAGTTAATTCATCAGCTAAAAAAGGTAAACATTCATCTACTGGACTTAAGGAAAAAGACTTCTTGAAACTTATGAAGGATGATGCTTTCATTACTAAGATGAAAGCGAAGTACCCAACCTTGTTGGCAAGCCTTCCGAATTCTACAGATGCTAAGTATGTCCTAGAGGGGTATCTGTTTCCAGCGACTTATAATATTCATGACGATACGACGGTGGAATCTTTGGTAGAGGAAATGCTATCTACGATGGATACCCACCTATCACCATACTATGCAACAATTTTATCAAGTAACCACAACGTTAATGAAATCTTGACTCTAGCTTCTCTTGTTGAAAAAGAGGGAGCAACTGATGATGACCGTAAAAACATTGCTAGCGTTTTCTATAATCGTCTTAATTCAGACATGGCCCTGCAAAGTAATATCGCGGTTCTTTATGTTCTTGGAAAACTTGGTCAAGAAACGACCTTGAAAGAAGATACAACGATTGATACGAATATTGACTCCCCTTATAATGATTATGTTCATAAAGGGTTGATGCCTGGTCCTGTAGATAGTCCTAGTCTGTCGGCAATAGAAGCGGTTATCAATCCATCTTCTACCAAGTACATGTACTTTGTGGCGGATGTATCAACTGGTAATGTCTATTTTGCTGAGAGCTATGAAGAGCACCAGCATAATGTTGAAACTTATATTAATAGCAAACTAAAAGATAAATAGTCTTATTGGTTAATTAAAATTCAGTCACTGACTACTGAGTTTGATTTCAAACCAACTGGCTAAAAAATAGGAAAGAGAAAAAAAATGGCAGAAAAAACATATGTAATGACCCTAGCAGAAAAAAAACAACTTGAAGCAGAATTGGAGGAGTACAAACTCGTACGTCGCCCAGAAGTTGTAGAACGCATCAAGATTGCCCGTTCTTATGGTGACCTTTCAGAAAACTCTGAGTATGAGGCGGCTAAAGATGAGCAAGCCTTTATTGAAGGTCAAATTCAAATTCTTGAAACAAAGATTCGTTACGCAGAGATCGTTGATAGTGATGCTGTTGCCAATGACGAAGTTGCGATTGGTAAAACAGTTGTTGTGCAAGAAGTTGGTACAAGCGACAAAGATACTTACCATATCGTTGGTGCAGCCGGTGCTGATATTTTCTCAGGTAAAATTTCAAATGAAAGCCCAATTGCTCAAGCCTTGATTGGTAAGAAAGTTGGAGATAAAGTAGCTATCGAATCACCAGCAGGTAGCTACTCTGTTGAAATCCTTAGTGTAGAAAAAACATCCTAAGCAAATGTTAGGACAAAATTGTCTAGCATTTGAATAAACATCGAAATACCTACATGGTGTAGTAGCTTTTTGATCTTTGTGGGAGTGAGGCAGAACATTTGTTCTGTCTCACTCCTTTTTTAGTTACCAGAGATATTAGGAGCTAGGTTAGTCTTAGTTTATCTATAAGAAAACACTCTTGAAGTTTTTTGAACTAAACCCCAAAAGTTAGACAGAAACAATCTACCTTTTGGGGTGTTTTATTATGAAATTAGCTTATGAAGATAAAGTTCAAATATATGAATTGAGAAGACAAGAGGGAGAGTACCTAAAGTGGGGCGTAAACGCAAGTATTCTTCATACCAAGGAGAAGTTGGCAAGAAAGCAGATAACCCTTATTCAACGGCAGTTTGAAGCAGCCAACCCAATGGAAAAGTGCTACACAGATGTGACAGAGTTTGCCATTCCAAATAGCACACATAAATTGTATTTATCGCCTGTTTTAGATGGTTTCAACAGCGAAATTATCGCTTATAATCTCTCAACTTCACCAAACTTAGAACAAGTGAAATCTATGTTAGACCAGTCCTTCACAGAGGAGCATTATGAAAATACAATTCTCCATAGTGACCAAGGTTGGCAATACCAACATCAGTATTATCATCAATTTTTAGAGGATAAAGGGATCCAACCGTCCATGTCACGTAAGGGAAATAGTCCAGACAATGGTATGATGGAGT
>OLVT01002439.1_pt1 | contig 12788 bp, 6 predicted proteins | sample 1673241 | NCBI WGS metagenome assembly OLVT01 (sample SAMEA3178936, study PRJEB25190) | human gut metagenome | biome: human gut; feature: human-associated habitat; material: faeces | place: Austria | collected 2013 | reverse complement strand
CTACTTCGCTTGGCAATACAGTGAACTATGTTTCTGATGAAACACGTTATGCCTATTTCAAGCCGGGAGAAGTACAAGTACGTGTGAAGGTAAAAAAGAAGGAGGGTTATTCACAGGAAGTAACTTTGAAAGTTGGTGAGGATTATGCTCTTGAAGCTCGCCATGCCTATATTCTGACACTTGATTTGGATGCAGGTACTCCTTCTATTAATATATCATTTAGTGATGATATTCCTAATCAGGAACCTGTGAAAATCACTGTTTCGGATGAGGCTTTAAGTGCTCCGGCACCTTATTTTACAGCAAATGGGTTTAATGATGACCAACCGATTGACGTTGTTGAAGGAAAATCAGCGGAAGCTTCAGAAGTGTATGCTTATTTGAATGCAGCCGGTGGAATAGCTCATTGTTATTTGACGACCCATTCTTTTTCGTTGATCGAACAAGGATGGCCTGAAACTGTGGACTTGACTAGTGTGTCTGCAGAAAGTCTGAGCGCAATGCAGAAGTTAGGGTTTCAGATGGCAGGATTGGGTGACAAAAAAGATAAGATTGCAAAGATTGACTTTACAAATGTAGTACCTTTTTTGGAATATACGGAAGAGGGTACAGAACATCTTTTTGAACTGCGGGCTACTGATAAATTGTCTAAAGAGAATGTGGAACCATTGAAATTTAGAGTTTCCAGTAAGGATAATCTGTTTGCGGTGAGTGCAGGACAATCAGTTCTTTATGGTACGACAAAGATGAAGGCTAATTTGACTCTTGACGGTGATCCCGCCAAGGTGACCTATTGGTTGAAGAAAGGCGAGACAGAACAGCAAGTAGTGCCAAGTTCCATAAAGTCGAATGGAACATCACATGATTTGCTGTTTAAGTTTGATGAATCCCAATATGCTGATATTCAGATGGAGGCTCGGTATTTGCGACGTAAAGGGACATTGAATTCGGCTATGGGAGATCCTGTGGTACTTAGTTTGCAGTATCCAGGAGATGTTTGGACGAAACAGGCTACGTTGCAGTTAAAAGGCAATGTAGATGGATGGAATTTCCTATGCTCTCAGAAGGATAATGACGGAAATGATGGTGTATGGAATGCTATAAATTGTCCTTTGTCTGGTTCTACCATTTCTTTGACTAATTTAATTCCGGCTACCGGCTACACTTATCAATTTACCAAAAAAGATGAAGAAGGTGATATTGTAGGGGCTTCGAATCAATTGAGTATTGAGACGGAAGCAGAATTACAGATTCCTAATTCGGATTTTGAAACGTGGAGTGAGAAGTTTGTGTGGAAAGGAACAGGAAAACCTGGCAGCATAGATATTTATACTTTTTACCCTTATGAGGATAGTGATTTGGATCCTTGGTGGAGTACACAGAATGATTTGACTACAGCTAAAGCAGGCATTTACTCTTATTATTATGTAGCATATCCAGGAACTACTTATGTGAATTCTTCTTGGTCGGCTAGTACTAGAATGAAATTATCTACATCTCCAATTAATGGTTCATATTCCGCAGAAATAGCAACTATTGGATGGGGGGAAGGCAGTACCTGTACAACAGGATTACCTTGGGGAGGTTTGAGTTGTAACAAGAAAACATCTAGCACTTTGTATATTGGAAAATATGATATATCAACAGGAGAAGTTCATGGACATACTTTTGCTTCTCGCCCTACGCAAATGACTTTTAATTATCGTTTTTACTCATATAATGGAGAAGCTGCTTCCGCTTCGATTCAAATAGAACATAGAGAAGGAGATAATATTGTTAATTTAGGAAATGGATATATGAATTTATCGACAACTAACACTGATAAGGCTACTTTAAATATATCCTATTCAAATGAAGAATTACAACCGACACATATATCTATCGTGTTTTTGTCATCAACCTCTTCTAGTCCGGCTATTAAAGAATATAGTGGAGAGATTAATACTTGGAGTGGTAATGCCGATACTCGTGGTATAGGAAATGTCTTAGTAATAGATGATGTACATTTAGAGTATGCTAAATAATGAATTAAAGTGAATTGATGAATATGAAACAATTAGTTAAAATAAAAATATTAGCAATATTTGTAGCAAGCCTTTTCATCCTCTCTGCTTGCGATCGTGAAAAGATGGACTTCGGCAACGAATCGGATGGTTATGGACAAATTCAATTGTCCTCCATGCAACTTTCTGTGGATGTAAATGCGACACCACTGTCTCGTGCTGTCACAGTAGATGCTGGTAGTTATATCGTTGGTATTTACAATGAAGACGGAACAACTTTAATTTCCGAATGGAAGTATAGTGATATGCCTGAAATATTTCAATTGAAAGTCGGCAAATACAAAATCATAGCCCATTCTCCAGATGGAGGAGAACCAGTGTTTGATGTTCCTTATTGTCAAGGTTCGCAGAGTATTGAGATACAAAAAGATCAAGTGACCAATGTTGCTAAGATAGAGTGCAAGTTGCATTGTATTATGGTAAAAATAGGTTATACGGATGAATTGAAACCGCTTTTGGGAGACGATACCGAAGTTACGGTAACAATAAATAGCAATGATCAACTTACGTTTAAGATGGGAGATGAAGTACGTGCTGCTTCCTGCCAATGAAAGCGGTAATATTGTCGATTTCAAATTTTTGAGCACTCTAACGGAAGATGGAATAAAAGATGAAGTACAGACAGTGAATACGCGTTCGGTATCCGGTGTATCAATCGGTTATCTTGTAACCATGACTTATAAATTGAGCGATGCTGACGGTGATCCGAATACTGGAGGTGATGCTAATGCTTCTGTGAAAGTGGACAATAGCTGTGAGGTGGAAAATATAAATGGTGGTGTTCGTCCTGACGAACCGGAAATAGATGATTTCCCGGATGGTGGGGGTGATGTGGACGGAGAGCCTACGATTATCTGCAAAAAGTTTGATTACGTTCTTGATGAGACTGTGACTGAAGAGAACCCATTGGAGATTATTGTGAAACTTAATGCGTCGGAAACTATCGGACATGTGAATGTGCAAATAGAAGCGGGTGATGATTTGTTTGGAGATGCTATCAAAATGATGTTTGGTGAAGCTGGAACTTTTGATTTGGCTGAATCGGGAGAATATAAGGAAACATTGACAAGTCTCGGTTTTCCTGTGGAAGAGCAGGTTGTAGGAAAAACGGAGTTGGATTTTGTAATTACTCAATTTACACCGTTATTGAGGAATTTTCCAAGTGAGAAACCACACAAATTCCATATTACTTTAATTGATCGGAAAGGGCAGAGTGTATCGAAGACGTTAACATTTACTATAAAAGAATAAATAGGTAAGAAATGAAGATAAAAGAATATTATTTATATTGGTTATTACTTCTTTTCTTTTTCACAGGATGTCAGCGTGACGAATATACTGCGACTGATGGTGAGGGGAGTCTTCGGTTGTCTATTGGGATGAAGAATGATTTGAAAGTAGTAGCTACCCGTGCTCTTACATCGGAAGAACAAGCTATCTTGGAGAAAGACTGTAAGGTTCGTATCTACCAACATGAAAAAGAGGATTTGAAACTGGTACGTAAGTATCAAGGAGTAGAAAATGTACCTGATGATATTTTGCTTGCTTCCGGTGATTACCAAGTAAAGGTGACAGCTGGAGAGGTGGTTTCTGCATCATTCGATAAGAAATTTTATGAGGGTATAAAGTCTTTTACTATAACAAAAGGGGCAGATGTAAAAGTTGATGTCGTGGCTAATGTAGGTAATACAGTGGCTACTGTAGCTTTTGCAGAGACAATGAATCCTTATTTTGAAAATTGCATGGTGGGGGTGGCTGTAAAGGCTGAAAATGGAATTCTTGATTTTACGGCAGATGATGTCGGAAAATTAGGATATTTCTCTGTTCCTGTTGCTTGCGATACGCTATTTTGTACATTTGAGGCAACCAATAAGCTTACCGGAGCACCGTTTGTACATATAGATACGATTCCCGATGTGGTGTCGGCTACACTTTACAACTTGACTTATGAATTTAAGGAATCGGAAGTGGAAGTGCCGGATACCGGAGGGGGAATGATAAATTTGGTGGTGGATGTAACTCCTATTGGAGAAGTGGAAACAGAAGAGACGATTTATCGCCGACCGTCAGTTAAAGCTGAAATGGGGGGACAAAATTTAGTCTTGACACAACCTGCATACATGAAAATAGGTGATGGAGAGGATATGACGGTGATGATAAAGGGTTCTACAAAACTGACGCAGATTGAAATAGCCTCTGAACAGTTTCCGGATTTTCTTGGTGCACCTACTGCGCAACAGGCTTTTGACTTGAAAAATCTGACAACTGAGGAAGAAGATCTGCTCGCAAATGGCGGAATCACGATCGATAAAAAAGAAGCTTCTTTGGGGCATGCTATGGATATAAATCTTTCCGCTTCACTAATCCGGAAATATACAGCGGAGAATGGTACACGTAGTATTCGTTTTTCTGTAACAGACCAGAGAGGCTATCAGCGTATAGTAGACTGGCAAATTGTGGCTTCTGATATTGCTGTACAAACAGTCGCTATTCCGGATGATAAGAAATATCTTATATGGGCAACAAAGGCGACTTTGTTCGGTGAAGTGCTGCCGGAACGAGAACCACAATCAGAATTGTCATTCCGCTACCGGAAAGTGGGAACTACTGAATGGCAGACGGTGCCTGCGGTACGAAACGGTTCTGTACTTACCGCTGAGGTGACTGGATTGAAGAATAGTGATAATGAACTTTTCTCAGAATATGAATATCAAGTTATGGAGGGGGCAATGGCATCCAATGTAAAATGTCAGTTCACGACAGAAAAGACGCTCCAATTGGAGAATTGTGGATTTGAGGAGTGGTCGGGAAGTAAGCCTATGTATATTGCGGCTTCAAGCAGTGATTTCTTTTGGGATAGTGGTAATCATGGTTCCTCTTCTGTTTCTGCTTTTGCTACAGATTTGACAACAGCGGATTCTTCTGTGAAAGTGGAAGGCAAGTATTCTGCGAAATTACAGTCTAAAAAAATAGTTATTAAGTTTGCCGCAGGAAATCTGTTCATCGGTAAGTATTTGGATACACAAAAAATGAATGGAATTTTGGGATGGGGACGTTCGTTTACCTCCCGTCCAGTTGCATTGACCGGATATATACGTTATACTTCGGGAACTGTAGATAACGGAGGAAAGTATATCGAAAATGGAGAACAAGACAAAGGGCAAGTGTTTATAGCACTAGGAGACTGGGAAGGACAAACTTACGGTGGAGAAACTTGGCCGTTGATTGTGGATACGAGAGATGCTGCTACTTTTTTTGATCCGAAAGGAGATAACGTTATAGCTTATGGTGAACAGACATGGGATTCGTCTACCGAAGGTGAGAATATGCATCCCTTTGTTATCCGTTTGAATTACAGTCTTGAACGTATTCCTACAAGTATTGTAGTGGTGGCTTCGGCGAGTAAATACGGAGATTATTTTGAGGGAAGTACCGGCAGTTCTATGTGGTTAGACAACTTGAAATTGGTATATGACGAGAGTGAATTGGAAGAATAAACTTATAATGATTATAGAGTGAAAAAAATATTATTATTCTTGTTGTTTATCTGGGGGATAACTGCTCAGGCACAAGAGTTTAAACGCAATATAGAACCTCGAACATTTGTTCCGAAAGGGCAGTGGATTGTAGGAAGCTCTGTTTCTTATTCCGAGCATAATGAACAAAATTATCAATTTCTGATTGTTGATGGTTTTAATTCTGACGGATACACGTTTAAGGTAAGTCCTATGTTTTGTTATGCTTTGAAAGATAATTTGGCTGCCGGAGGACGTTTTTCGTACGGACGTACGCTGACAAAATTGGATGGGGTGACATTGAATCTGGATGATGATACTAATTTTGATGTAAATGACCTATATCAGTTGAAGCATTCTTATAGCGTGATTGGTATTCTGAGGAACTATATAAATATAGGGACTAGTAAGCGATTTGCTCTTTTTGCAGAGACACGTCTTGAGATGGGAGGAAGCCAGTCGAAAGTAGTAACGAAGAATGGTGGAAAATTGAGCGGTACTTATTCGACTACTGCTGATTTCGGATTAGGAGTTGCACCTGGAATTGTTGCTTTTATTAATAATTATACTGCTGTGGAAGTCAGTGTCGGAGTTCTTGGACTTGACTTCAGCAAGGTGAAACAAACAACAGACCAAGTGTATGTCGGTGAACGTTCCTCCAGTTCGGCAAATTTCAAGATTAACCTGTTTTCCATTGGTTTAGGTATTGCATTCTATTTATAAAAAAAGGAGAAAATGAGTAGTAGATTAATCTATATATGTGCTGTCATTCTGTTGGTTGGCATACAGGAGATCCGGGCACAGCAGCGGGATACCATTGTAATACATGATACCGTATATGTGGATAAGGCGGAGTTGGAGCAGGTGCATGCGGAAAAGGATATTGTGGAAGACAATACCGGACTGATTCGAATCAAACCGATCGGACGTTACGACCGTGGTATCATCAGCTATCGTTTTATTCCGAAGAAAAAATGGATGGGCGGTTTGACTTTCTCTTATGTTAATTTTGACAGTGATGACAGTAGACTGTTATTCTCAATATTGAAAGATTTTGATTGTAATTTCAAAACGTTCTCTGTTAATCCGTTCGTCGGATATGCGTTGGCGGATAATTTGATTGTCGGTATGAAACTGGGTTATAGTCATACGATTGCTGATTTGGGTAATGTGTCGTTGAATATTGATGATGATTTGAATTTCTCATTAGACAATATCCGTTATACGGAAAATTTACGATCGATCGGCATATTTCATCGCTCATATGTAGGGCTTGACCGTGGTAAACTTTTCGGCTTGTTTAATGAGACTACGCTGACTTACAAACGAGGTTCTTCTAGTTTCTCACGTGGAGAAGGTGAAGAATTTAAACGCACTGACACAACGATAAATGAGTTGCACTTGGGCATTAATCCCGGATTGGCGGTATTTATTACGCAAAATGTTTGTGCTGAATTATCCTTTGGCGTTGTCGGATTTAAATATCGTACAGAGAAACAAAAGAATAATCTGGGTGAAGAGGGTAAACGTAGAGACAGCGGCGCCAATTTTAAGATAAATCTTTTTAATATAAATATAGGTTTAACCTTTTGTATGTAATGAAAATGCGGGCTATATATAATTTATTGCTAGGTGCTGCTGTGATTACTTTATTACAGGGGTGTATCAAAAATGATATCGATTATCCACAAATAGCTTTGTCCATAACCGGAATGCAAGTAGAGGGACAAAAAGAAAATGCGGTAATCTCGGAGAAAGACCGCACTGTGACTTTGAAATTGGAAGAGAATGTCAATCTGCGAAAAGTTCATGTGACTAAGCTTTCGGTGACAGAGGGAGCTAAGAGTACACTTGCTCCACAAGATATAATAGATTTAACTAATCCTTATGAGGTGATATTATCTCTTTATCAGGAATATCGATGGAAAGTTATTGCTCAGCAAGATATTGTACGTATATTTAAAATGGCAAACCAAGTAGGACTGTCTGAGATAAATCCGGATACGAAAGTTGCTATTGCCAATGTGAGGAAAAATACTAAATGGAAAGAACTGGACCTCTTGGAGCTGAAATTAGGGCCGAAGGGTACAACATATAATGGAAAAACGGAAGTGCCGGAACTAAAATGGACACTCTATTCCAATTATGCCTCTGCACAGGTAAAGGTGCAATATCAGGATTTCTTTGAAGAAAATTGGGAGCTTCGTGTTTATCGGAAAGATAAAGATGTGGAAATGAAGCGCGCAGACGGTTGGGTAAACGTGGCATGGCTGTATGCGGAGGGTATAGAAGGTTCTGATAATGGATTTGAGATTCGAGAAACCACAACCGAAGAGTGGAGGAAAGTTGATAATTCATATATTACAGCGGATGGTGCAGCCTTTTCCGCTCGCATACCGCATTTGAAGGAACAAACGACTTATGTTTGTCGTGCGTATTCAGGTGAGGATTATAGTGAGGAGTTGCCTTTTACTACTGGAATAGCCAAACAATTGCCGAATGCTAAGTTTGATGAATGGCATTTGAAAGGCAAAGTTTATAATTTTTGGGCAGAAGGTGGTGAGGAGTTTTGGGGAAGTGGTAACAAGGGAGCTTCCATTCTCCGGAGTATAACGACACCAGACGGAACGAATACTTGGAATGGACAGACGGGAACTTCCGTAAAGATGGAATCTATGTATGCTGTTATCAAATTTGCTGCCGGAAATCTGTTTGCCGGTTATTGGTACGATTTTGCTGAAGGTAGTTTTACAGATGGACATTTAAAATTTGGTCGTCCGTTTACCGAGCGTCCCACGAGGTTGACGGGATATTATAAATATACTACTGGCCCGGTTAATCAAATGGATAAAGATTCGGATAAGTATGATGAACTATATCCTTTATTAAAGGATAAAGATGATACTTGCATCATTTGGGTTGCTTTGGGAGATTGGGATGCTCCGATAGATATTATCACTGCTAAGACTTCCAGTAAACGTAAAATGTTCGATCAGAATGATCCTCACGTCATTGCCTACGGAGAATTTACTCAGGGAAAAACAATTAATAACTTTGAACCTTTTGAGGTTGAATTGGAATATCGTGACACCAATCGGGTTCCTAACTATATATTGGTAGTATGTTCGTCCAGTAAATATGGAGACTACTTTTTCGGTAGTGATCAAAGTGTGATGTGGGTAGATGACTTTACTTTGGAATATGATTATAATGATTAGATTTTTATTTTTTCCAAAGAGATGAATACTATTAAAAGAGCATGCAAAGATAGTTGTGACGACACCCGGGTCTCAGGCATACCAACACCCGGGTCTCATGTATGCTGACACCCGGGTCTCAGTATGCACGACACCCGGGTGTCGTACAAATTGTTTGTGCATAAAAAACTCCCGTTCTTCCTTTCGGAAGGCGGGAGTTTTTAACTATAGCTTATTTATATCTGTGGCTGATTATACGATACCTTGTGCCATCATTGCTTTGGCAACCTTCATGAATCCGGCTACGTTAGCACCTTTCACATAGTTTACGTATCCGTCAGCTTCAGTACCGTATTGAACGCAAGCTGCATGGATATTCTTCATAATGCTCTTCAACTTCTCGTCTACTTCTTCAGAGCTCCAGCTCAGTTTGATAGAGTTCTGAGTCATTTCAAGACCGGATACTGATACACCACCTGCATTGGCAGCTTTACCCGGAGCATAAAGGATTTTGGCTTCTTGGAATACGCGGATAGCTTCCGGAGTAGAAGGCATGTTAGCACCTTCGGATACAGCTATCACACCGTTAGCAACCAATTTCTTAGCATCATCACCGTTCAATTCATTCTGAGTTGCAGAAGGCAGAGCGATATCTGCTTTCTCACCCCAAGGACGAGCACCTTCTACATATTTGCAGCCATATTTTTCTGCGTATTCACGGATACGGCCACGATACAGATTCTTCAATTCCATGATGTAATCCAGTTTCTCACGGTCGATACCGTCCGGATCATAAACGTAACCGTCAGAGTCAGACATAGTCAGAACCTTACCGCCAAGTTCAAGAACCTTTTCTGCAGTGTATTGAGCAACGTTACCGGAACCGGAAATCAGACAAGTTTTGCCTTTCAAGTCAGTACCCTTAGTCTTTAACATTTCCATCAGGAAGTAGATGTTACCGTAGCCGGTAGCTTCCGGACGAATCAGCGAACCGCCGAACTCACGGCCCTTACCGGTGAAAGTACCCGTAAATTCATGAGCCAGCTTCTTATACATACCGAACATGAAACCTACTTCGCGACCACCTACACCGATATCACCGGCAGGTACGTCTGTTTCAGGACCGATATGACGCCACAACTCCAGCATGAAAGCCTGAACGAAACGCATAACCTCAGCATTCGACTTGCCGCGCGGAGAGAAGTCCGAACCGCCTTTACCGCCACCCATAGGCAGAGTTGTCAATGAGTTTTTAAATGTCTGCTCGAAAGCAAGGAATTTCAGGATGCTCAGGTTTACAGAAGAGTGGAAACGAACACCGCCTTTATATGGGCCGATAGCGTTGTTGTGCTGCACACGATAGCCCATGTTGGTTTGTACGTTACCTTTATCGTCTACCCAAGTAACACGGAATTGGTAAACGCGATCGGGGATGCAAAGACGTTCAATCAGATTGGCTTTGTCAAACTCCGGATGCTTGTTATACTCTTCTTCAATCGTAGAAAGAACTTCTTCTACTGCTTGATGATACTCCGGTTCGTTGGGGAACCGTCTTTTCAGGTCTTCTAATACCTTAGCTGCATTCATAATCTATTTCTTTTATTGGTTGCTACTATATGTTACCTAAAACAATTCGATTTTCGATTTGTTTCCTTTTCCTCTCATTGCGGTTGCAAAAGTACACATAAAAATGAAACGAGCAAACATTTTATAAAGAAAATGCGGTATAAAACAACAATTTTATTGTTTTATACCGCAAAATGGAATAAAAAGATATTATTTATCCTCTTTTTAGAGACTTTATGACGGGAATAAACACTAAAGCCGCCGAAATGGCAAGCGTTAGGATAATTGGACCGTCAATTCGTTCGACAGATATCAAAACAATGTAGCAAAGTGCTGCCCAAAGCAGCACAATGCAAACTATTTGGAATTTTGATAACGGTCGTCTCATTTGACTGCCTTCTTTTTGTCTACGATAGCATCGATAACTGCTACTGCAGTGATGTTAACGATATCGCGCACAGAGCTTTCAAAATCGGTAAAGTGGATAGGCTTGTTCAATCCCATTTGGATAGGACCAATCAGTTCGGCATCTGTATCCATGGCCTGCAACAGTTTGTAAGCAGAGTTTGCAGAACTCAAGTTCGGGAAAATCAGTGTGTTTACGTCTTTTCCTTTCAGGCGTGTAAACGGGTACTTGGCATCACGCATTTCGCGGTTCATGGCGAAATTCACCTGCATTTCTCCGTCAATGGCAAGGTCAGGATAGTTTTGTTGCATATAATCCACTGCTTCGTGTACACTTACCGGGCTACCTTCCTTATCCGCACCGAAGTTGGAGTAACTCAACATGGCCATTACCGGTGTATGATTGAAGAAGCGGACGGTATATTCCGACAGCTTGGCAATATCGATTAGCGTTTCGGCATTGGGATGACGGTTAATCAGCGTATCGGCCAGGAAGTATGTACCTTTTTTGGAGTTCAGGATATGCATGGTGCCGAAATGCTTGTATTCCGGACGGATGCCGATGACTTCCTTGGCAACCTTGATGGTATTGCTGTATTTGGTGTAAAGACCTGTGATGAAAGCGTCTGCTTCACCCGTTTCCACCATCATCATACCAAAGTAGTTACGTTCGAACATTTTGTCATTGGCTTCTTCGTAAGTGACGCCTTCGCGGGCACGTTTTTCGGATAGAATGCGGGCATAGCGTTCACGGCGCGGCGCTTCATCCGGATGACGCAGATTTACTATCTCAATACCTTCAAGGCTAAGGTCTAGTTCTTTTGCCAGCTTCTCGATAGCTTCGTCGTTGCCCAATATAATAGGATGACAGATACCTTCAGCCTTGGCTTCCACAGCAGCTTTCAGCATATTGGGGTGGATGCCTTCGGCAAATACCACACGTTGCGGGTTGCGGCGGGCGGTGTCGTAGAGTTGGCGGGTCAGTTTGCTTTCGTAACCCATCAGCTCGCGCAGTTGCAGGCGGTAGGCATCCCAGTCTTCGATGTCTTTGCGGGCTACACCGCTTTCCATGGCGGCTTTGGCCACAGCGCAGGACACTTCGGTGATGAGGCGCGGGTCAACCGGTTTCGGGATGAAGTATTCGGGACCGAAGGTGAAGTTGTTTACATGGTATGCTTCATTCACAACATCGGGCACGGGCTGCTTGGCAAGGTTGGCAATGGCGTGTACGGCAGCAATTTTCATGGCTTCGTTGATGGCTTTTGCCTGCGTGTCGAGGGCACCGCGGAAGATGTAGGGGAAACCGATTACATTATTAATCTGGTTAGGATAGTCGGAACGACCGGTAGACATCAGTACGTCCGGACGTGCCGCCATGGCGTCTTCGTAAGAGATTTCCGGAGTAGGGTTGGCAAGGGCGAATACGATCGGATGATCGGCCATACTGCGCACCATGTCTTGTGTGAGAACGTTTCCTTTGGATAAGCCAAGGAATACGTCTGCGTCCTTGATGGCTTCTTCCAGTGTGTGCACGTCGCGGCGGTCGGTGGCAAAGAATTTTTTGCTTTCGGTCAGGTTGGGGCGGTCGCTAGTGATAACGCCTTTGCTGTCAAGCATCAGGATATTCTCTTTACGTGCTCCTAGTGCTACATATAGTTTGGTGCAAGAAGTGGCGGAAGCTCCGGCACCATTTACTACAATTTTTACATTTTCTATTTTCTTACCTGCCACTTCGAGAGCATTCAGCAGTCCGGCAGAAGAGATGATTGCTGTTCCGTGCTGGTCATCGTGCATAACCGGAATGTCTAGTTCTGCTTTCAGACGGTCTTCTATTTCAAAACATTCGGGAGCCTTAATATCCTCTAGATTGATACCTCCGAAAGTGGGAGCAATAGCTTTTACAGCTTGAATGAACTTTTCAGGGTCCTTTTCATTGACTTCGATGTCGAACACATCAATGCCTGCATAAATTTTGAATAACAGTCCTTTACCTTCCATGACCGGTTTGCCACTGAGGGCACCGATGTCACCTAGTCCGAGGA
>OLVT01002436.1_pt1 | contig 12793 bp, 3 predicted proteins | sample 1673241 | NCBI WGS metagenome assembly OLVT01 (sample SAMEA3178936, study PRJEB25190) | human gut metagenome | biome: human gut; feature: human-associated habitat; material: faeces | place: Austria | collected 2013 | reverse complement strand
ATAAAGGGTTGGTAATCTCAATATAATTACTTACCTTTGTAACCAAATTAATGTGATATGGCTAAGAAAAAGATTATAAGAAAGTCTAATAGAACTCTTAACCTTTTTGCAGAGGGTGGAGATACTAAGCAGACTTGGGGTCAGCAGGCTAAGTCCTCAGCTCAGAGTGCTTTCAGTGGTCAGAACTTAGGAAGTACCATTGGTGGAATAGGCTCAGCAGTAGGTACAATAGTTAATGCTGGTATTCAAAATGCCCAAATAGCTGATACCTCTGGTCTTGAAGGAGAAATAAAGCAAGCACAGACATACACAGTACAAGCCAATAACAATGATGACCTGATGAGTGAATGGAGTGCATTCACCCCAATGGAGAATGTATCTTGGAAGGATATTAGAGGAGGAAGCACTGGTCAGAGAATTGGTAATACTATTGGTGCAGCAGGTTCAGGTGCAGCAGCAGGTGCTTCTGTAGGTGGACCTATTGGTGCTATTGTGGGTGGTGTAGTTGGTCTGGGTAGTGCTATTGGGGGCTGGATTAGTGGTAATAGCAAAGCTAAGAAGAAAGCTAAGAAATTTAATAAGCAGATAAATGCAGCTAATGAAAAGAATATGGTTGCATTGGAAGATAAAGCTGGGAATATTGACACACAAAATGACCTTAATATGCTTGCTAACTTCTCTGCTTATGGAGGTCCTATAAATATCTTTGGCAGTGGGGCTATTGATTATGAGCTTGCCAAAGAGGACTTATATAACAAACAATTAAGTGCTAAGAGTAAATACAAGATGTCCTCAATGCCTAATTCATTTGGAATGCCAGAGCTTGCTGTATTTGCTAAAGGAGGTAAGATACATATCAAGAAGGCTAATAGAGGTAAGTTCACTGACTACTGTGGTGGAAAGGTCACATCTGAATGTATTGCAAGAGGCAAGAGAAGTAAGAGTGCTGCTGTAAGAAAGAGAGCCACATTTGCTGCTAATGCAAGAAAGTGGCATCATGCTTTTGGTGGTTATCTATATGATGAAGGAGGTAATCTATATACCTCAGTTCCTAATATAGGTCAGCATGGTGGAGACTTTTCTAATGGGGTTACTATCATAGGTAATGGTGGTACTCATGAAGAGAATCCTATGGAAGGTGTACCTATGGGTGTAGCTCCTGATGGTACTCCTAATCTTGTTGAGCAAGGTGAGGTTAAGTTCAATAACTATGTATTCAGCAATAGACTATTTGCTACAGGTGGATTACTTGCAGCACATAATCTTCCTACCACTTATGCAGACCACTCATTTGCTGATATAGCAGAGAGATTAAGTAAAGAATCTTCTGAAAGACCTAATGACCCCATCAGTAAGAGAGGATTAATGAGTGCAATGACAAGATTACAACAAGCTCAGGAACAAGTGAGAATGGAAGAGAACAGAGGAGGTAATAAGTATGTACATGGTGGTAAGATAGGCAGAAAGTATGATGGTGAGGGTGATGAACCTAATCTTCTTCAGTTCTATACTCCACAAGAAAGATGGTTAAGAACATTACAGAGACAAGGGATTGTTCCTACTTATGAACTTCCTGCTTTCCAAAAGCCTTACAGTATGATGACTCCTGAAGAAAGAACAGCAAGTTTCAATCTTGAAGTTCCTTCTTTGGTTGATACAAGAACTCCTGCTGAGAGATGGATGGATGAAAATATTAAGCCTATTCAATTCAATCCACCTGCCATTACAGGTGGTACAGGAAGTAATACTGACATAGAAGACCCTGATACTAACTCTTCAAGACAAGGTAGGGGACTTACATGGTTGAGATATGCCCCAGCAGTAGGAGCAGGTCTTGGTGTATTGACTGATGCACTGGGATGGACTAATAGTCCTGACTATGGCAATGCTGACTTGGTAGGCAGTGCAGTGGATAATTTAACCAATGTAGAATTTACTCCTATTGGTAATTATTTAACTTATAGACCATTAGATAGAAACTATTATATAAACAAGCTGAATGCACAAGCAGGTGCAACAAGAAGAGCAATAGTAAATCAATCAGGTGGTAACAGAGCTACTGCATTAGCAGGTTTATTGGCAGCAGACTATAATGCTCAAAGTGCATTGGGAGACCTTGCAAGACAGGCTGAAGAATACAATTTCAATCAAAGAAAAGATGTTGAGACATTCAACAGAGGAACTAATCAGTTTAATTCTGAGATGGGTCTTAAAGCAAGTATAGCTAATCAGGCAAATGATAAATTGAGATTGCAGGCAAGAACCACACAAGCTCAATTAAGAGACCAAGCTGATGCAAGGGCTTCTGCTGGTAGAGCAGCTAATCTTACTAATTTATTTGATTCACTTGGTGAGATAGGTAGAGAGGAGTTCAGTAGAAATATGATTCAAACAAACCCTGCACTCTACTATTCTATTGACAGTAGTGGCAGAATAACCTACAAGAATGGCTATGAAGATTTAAGTGAGGCTGAGAAGAAGGTAGTAAGGGATGCTGCTAATAAAGCTAAGAGAAAGAAGAAAGCTAAGGGAGGTTATTTAACTATAAGAAAAGGTAAGTAATATGGCAGCAAATTATATTGTAATAAATAGTAAATTCAAGCCTTTCTCTTATGCAGAGATGCTTCAGCCAGTACAAATGGCTACATTAGCACATCAGGAAGTTGAGAATGGATATGCTGAGTTGGCAACTAAGGCTAATGTATGGGATGAAATGGCTAATGAGCAAACTGACCCTTATGCTTATAAGATGTACAAGACATACTCAAATGACCTTGAGGAACAGGCTGGTCAATTAGCAAGAGAGGGTCTTACTCCTGCAAGTAGACAGAATATGCTGAGAATGAAGCAAAGATACTCAAGTGATATAATCCCTATAGAACAGGCATATAAGAGAAGACAGGAATTGATTGATGAGCAAAGAAAGTTGTTGGCACAAGATAACACACTTATGTTTGATAGGAATGCTTCAATGCTTAGTCTTGATGACTTAATTAAGAATCCTCAACTTACTTATCAGTCATATTCAGGAGCTACACTTGCAAAACAAGTGGGTACTGCTGCTCAAAGCTTGGCTAAGGAAATGAGAGATAATCCAAGAAAGTGGAGAACTATTCTTGGTAATCAGTACTTTGAAACTATCATGCAGAAGGGATATAGACCTGAAGAGATTATTCAGGTATTGCAGAATGACCCAAATGCTTCTTCTGTATTGAAAGGTATAGTAGAGGATGCAGTGGGAAGTTCAAATATTGCAAGTTGGGGAGATGCAAGTACTCTTAATAGAGCATATGAATATGCAAGACAGGGATTATGGAATGCAGTAGGAGAGACTCAATATCAGATACAGTCTAATAAGGCTTATGACTATGCAATGCAAGGCCAACTTGCAAAGAATAAAGAAGAAAGAGCCAGAGCTGCAAAAGAAGAAGAAGAAAGAGCAAGACTTTATTATAGAGCTGTTCCTAAGACTACTGTAAATGGGGATATAGAAACTAATAAATTGAATGCCGACCTAAAAGTATTAAGAGAGATACTGGATAACCCATCTTTAATTAACCTATCATCTACAAGAACAATAAGGGAACCCCAATTAATAAATCCTGACCCAATGACTAATATCTGGTTGGATACAGGTATGGGTGACAAAACAAGACAAGAGACATACTATCCTTATAGGGAAAGGTTAGCTGAGTTGTCAGAAAGATATGGAAGAGTAGATTATACTTTAATGGATGGTGTATTGGCAGGAGGCAATCTTGAAGAGCTTGCCCAAAAACTTGAAAATGATATTAGAAGCAGTGCAGTAAGAGCTTTCTCTTATAAGCCTAATATTACCCAAAGTGACTTGATAACTCAGGTATTGAAAGAGAATACAAGGTCATATTATAGAAGGTCTAATAGTACTGGTCTATGGGAACTTGATAATAATAAGAAGGGTGATAAGGTAGATATTGAAGATTTGAATAATTACTTCACATCAGATGCTGATATAGATTTTGACCCTGATTTGGGATTCATTATCAATTCTACTGATAGTAAGGGTACAACAAGGTCAGCAATACTTGATACTGAATTGCTTGATGACCAGAACAGAACATTCAGTAGAGCACAGCAGGCTATTAAAGTAGCTTTGGAAAATGGAGAAGATGAGTTGGCTACCACACTTATTGAGGCTACTATGGAAGCATTCTATAAGAGGTACAATACTCTTGAGAAGAGACAAAGTAATACATTTAGTAAAGAAGAATAAATATGGCAGCAGCAGATAATCAACAAATACAAGACCCTTCTACACAAGGGACTGGAGGTTTGAGAGGTCTGGATGGTATTAATAGACTAAGAGAAAGGGGTATCAATATTGATACCTCTATTCTTGGTCTTGCCAGAGACTATAGAGGTACAATGCAGGAAATCAACAGAACTGCAACTCCAAGACAGGATATAGGCTTTGTTGGAGTCAATGACAGTATGTTTGATGAAGATATTACCTCAGCTACACAACTTGACAACTTGGCTAATACAAGAGGAGAATTACAGCCTTGGTATGCACAGATTGGTGCAGGTTTGGCTAAGGGTGTAATTCTTGCAGGTACTACATTCCTTGATGGTACATTAGGATTGGTACTTGGTGGAGCACAAGCTATTACAGAAGGTAGAGGTTCTGCTATATGGGATAACCCATTTAGCAAAGCAATGCAATCTATTAATGAGTGGTCTGAGGAAGCACTTCCTAATTATTATACTGATGCTGAGAGAAATGAGCCTTGGTATGAAAACATATTCACTGCCAATTTCTTAGGGGACAAGTTCATAAAGAATTTAGGTTTCACTGTTGGTGCATTCTATAGTGGTGGTGTAACTGCTGCTGGACTAAAGGCTACAAAGTTACCTCAGATTATAGGTGCTATAGCTAAGTCTTCCAGAGCACCTGCTATTGTAACATCAGGTGTAGGTGCTACTATCTCTGCTGTAAATGAAGGCAGAATAGAGGCATTAAATAATTCTACAGACTGGTTTAATCTACATAAGACTCAACTTGATGACCAGCATACTGCAAGACTTCAAGCTATTGATGGTATGTACTTGGACCCTGAGATGCACAATAGAATGATTGCACAAGAGAATGCCAATTATGAAGCTACTCTTGGTAAATTAACTGAAGACAGACTGAAGATGGGTAATGCAGATTTACTTATGAATATTCCTATTCTTACTGCATCCAACCTTATTCAGTTTGGTAGAATGTATGCCAATGGTTTCAAGACTGCAAGAAAAGCAACCAATATAGTTGGTAAGGCAGGAGAATATGCTACAGGAAGAACTACAGGCAAAGGAATTGCAAGAGCTACTTTGAGTCCTCTTTCTGAGGGTCTTGAGGAAATTTCACAAGGTGCAGCAAGTAGAATATCTGGTAATTACTATGAGGATGATGTAAATAACTTCTACAAAGCCAAGATAGACCCACAGGCTGAGCAAGAAACATTGAGTTGGATGAAATCCTTTGCTCAAGGTATTAATGAGACAGTGAATGATGGTTCATCATGGGAGGAGTTCTTTATTGGTACTCTTACTGGTGCTCTTGGTATGCCAAGGTTCAGAGGGATAAGAAGTAGTGAAGGTAGATTACAATCTCCTGTTACTCTTGAAGGTGGAACTATTGGTGAGTTCAGAGAGTATAGAGACAAGATGAATAGAGAGAATGAGACAGCTAATTATATGAATGAGAGGGTTCAATCTCCTGAGTTCATAAATTACTATCAAGGTCTTATCAGGCATAATAAGTATCAGAATGATATGAATCAAGCTGTAGAAAACAATGATGAGTTTGAGTTCAAGAATGCTGAACATGCTCAGTTGATTTCTGACATTGCAATGTTTGATAATGCAGGTAAACTTGAAGATTTAACTACTCTCATTAATTCTGCCTATGACACTTCTGATGAGAACCTTGCAGCCATAGTTGAGAATACTACTTCTACTGTAACTGATGAAAATGGTAAGGAAGCTAAGGTTGGTCCATTCATTGATAAGAATGGTAATCCTATGTACAGTACTCCTGAGGGTAAGCAGGAAATGATAGATAAGCTGACTCAGACAAGAGATGAAATGCTTAATACTATCACTAACTATACTAAGATTAAGGATGATATTGATGTAAGAACTGGTCAGCAATTAAGTGATGAGCAACTTGAGGAATTGACTTGGTTGAAGTCTCAAATTGGTAATTGGCAAGATAGAGCTAATCAACTTTCAAGTGAAGTAAAGCCTACTATTGGTACAGTGCTTGGAAGTATGTCTCAGCTTGCTGATATGTACAATTCAATCAAGACTGAGGAAGGTAAGGCTCATGCAGGATTGTCTGATTTGTATAATTCTGCTGATAAGAATGAGAGACAGATAAGGAAGAATATGTCTATTCTTGAGACTGTAAGAGGTCTTGATGATAAGACTTTTGCTTATCTCTTGTCAAGTGACCCCAAGTTAGTAGAGGGAATCAAGTCAGTAATAGAGAGTCCTCTTAGTGGAGTAACTGCTGATGATGCACAAGCATTCAATGAGAAGATTGATGATATTGTGAAATTAGTAGATGCTACTGGTAAATATAATACTAAGCTAAAGGAATATCTTGAGAATCCTGCTAAGCTCCAAGAAGATATAGTTTCATCTACTGAGAACATTGCTAAGGAAGAAGCTAAGAAAAAGTCTGATAATCTGAAGAGCAGACTACTCTCAGCCACTAACTTATCTGAGTTCAGACAGGCTCTTAATGAGGAAGAGGATGCTGCTACAAGAGAAGAGACACTTAAATCTCTTGAAGATGAAGGTAATGAGATGGCTAAGAATTATAGGGAAGTAAATGCCTATAACACAGATGTGCAAAGAGCAATTAATTCTCTTGATGAAAGCCCTGTTGTCAAGGCAGATGCTCTTAAACTACTTCAAGACCAATTTGAGAACTCCTCTAATCTAAATGAGATAGCAAATCCTAACTCTATATATGTTGATAATGCAGATGCTCTGTATGATGATAATTTAACACCAGAGGAGAATGCTGTTAAATTCCAAGAAGCTCAGTATGCACTTCTTAGAGCAATGAATCAAATCAACAATGAGAATAGATTCAAGAACAGATTCTCACAAGATTATAGAACACTAAGAGAAAAGGGTAAACCAAATCCCTCTGCTCCTACAAAGGACACTACAGGTGATAGTGGTACTTCTACTATTCCTCCAGTTAGCACTGAGGGTCTTCCTGTGATTACTTATGAACCTCCTGTAGGCAATGTAACTGTAACCCAAGTAAAGGATGAAAATAGGGAGACTAATAGTAGGGTTGAGACCCCACAATCACTTGACAGCAGGCAAAAGAGCAGAAGACCCTACTATAGACCTTCAATACCTGAGTTGCATATTCAGGCAAGCAAGGAAGGAGATTTTAGACCATTCAATGTAGTAGCTGCTGAAAGAGAGAAAGGTGTAAACTTTGATGAGTTATATAACTACCTGAGAGATAATGGAGCATTTACTTATGTGAATGAAGGTAATCTGAAGGCAGGTGATGAGCTTGGATTTATGATTGACCCTGAGTTCAATGACCACACAATCTTTATTGTAGATAGAAGAAATAACCAGATTGTAGGTAGCCTTGATGAGTCTGACTATTCAGTAGATAGATATGAGGGTCTGGCTGGTCTTGAAGAGAAGATAAAGGATGAGTTTGCACAGAGAAGTGATAAGAGATTTATTGCTACTCCTACTACAAGAGTGTCACAAGTAATGGTAGGTAGAATACCCTATAGCACAGAGGAAAGAAGCTTGGCTAATATACCTAATGTATCAGGAGAGGGCAGAGCACCTATCTTTGGTATAATCAAGAATGGCACATTGGCTACTAATGGTAGATTGGATGATAGTCTTATTATCAAGCCAGTAGATATGGCTCAAAAGGAGGGTAGAATGTATCTTCTTATACCTAATGCTGCTGGTAAATATTCACCTGCTGCTGTAAGAGTAAAGCACTTCAACAAAACTGAGTTTAATCCTGAGGATGTTGAAGTACAAAGTACTCAGGTATATAAGAATATACAAGAGTCCATTGATGCACTTGCTAATTCATTAAGTGAGGATGATTTGAATAATGCAGTCAAGTCTCTTGCAACCAATCTTTATACTGGAGATTTGCACATTGACTGGTTTACATCTGACTCAGGTAATGGTATTAGATTCACTAAGGTGCAAAGAGATGCTCAAGGTAATGAGATATATGAGGAGAAAGATGGCAAGAGAATAAGAAAGGAGACTGTAAAGACAGTATTCTTAACTGAGAAGTGGGACCAAAACACTCTATTCTCTATTACAGGAAATGAAGAGGTACAAACAGAGCCTGCCTCAAAAAGTATTGAGGATGTATCAAAGGAGATAAGTGAAATCCTTCTTGACTTCAATCTACCTATTCAGGTGAATCTTGGTATGTTGAATAGAGGTGGATATAATAATGTACTTATCAATTCTAATGTACTTACATCAAACATCTCTGATGCAAGAGTGATAAGTAGCTGGTTTACTACTGATTACTTTGATGTGGAAGGTAATTTACATCAGGCTATAAACCCTGCATCTGTAACTCCAGATACTACAAGGAAGGTAGAAACTCCTGTAGGTGGGACTGAGGGTGTTATTACAGGTACTAAGGTAGTTGTTGATGGTGCTACTTACGGAGTAGACTTGACTACTGGTGTCATATATGGTAGTAACAATCAAAGGGTATATCCTAAGAATGCTCAGTTAATTAGTGATTTAGCTTGGGCAAGTGCTAACTTTGGTGATGCTACTAATGGTTCTTTGATATGGAATAATAAAATCCTGTTACCAAGTGGTCAGGTATTGGATAGAGGAACTCAGAAATACTTGACAGGTAAAGAATCTCAAGAGGTTAAGGATAAGATTGCTGGTAGAGAAAGAACTGTAGGAGACAGTAAGAAAGTCATAGCTCAGATAGCTGAGAATCAGAAGAAAGTAGATAAGACAAGAACTGATGGTGAGTTCTATTATATACTTGAGGAAGATGGTCAGTACCATGAGTATGAAAGAGTACACAGCAGATTAGGAAGTAATTGGGTTGAGTCAAAGAAACAGACTGATGCTCTTAAAGATATAAGAGTAAGATTGTCTCAATTGGCAGATAATGTTACTCAGTACAATAACTACTTGAAGTACTTAGGTAATCACTGGAAAGTTGATTTAAGTGCATTCAGTGGTAAGATTGATGCAAGAAGCAGAGACACTATTGTAAATATCATAAGAGACAATATGTCTGGTACTAACTCACAGAGAGCCTTGAATGCTGGCACTGCTGTGGATAGTGTGATTAGAAACTTCTTTACATCAAATGATACTCCTGTAAAGCCTGATAATATGAGTGAGAAAGCCTTCACAGATTTGATTGCCTCACTTACAGAAATCAGGTCTAACATTGAGGCAAGAGGTGAAAGATTCCTAACCAATAACATTGTACTATTCCAAAAGTATGCTGATGGGACAAGAGTTGCAGGTGAGGTTGATATTCTTTCAGTAGATGCAGATGGAAACTTCAGGATATATGATGTAAAGACAAGCAGATATAGCTTCTATGATTTCACAGACAGATATGGTCATAGAGTGAATTACTTCACCAGCCCTTCAGCTACTCAAAGAATGAGTGCTAAGGATTACTATACTCTACAATTGTCTGCATATAAGAATCTGTTTGAGTCTCAATATCATACTCCTATTACTACACTTGCTGTTCTACCATTTGTTCTTAACTATAATAAGGATGTTGTTGATGGAGTAACAAAGGAGAAGGGTATAATGATAACCTATAATCCTGCTGTTAATGTACCATTAGTAGGTGCTGTAAAGGCAAGTGAACCTACTCCTACTAACTCAACAGTACCAGTCTTTAATAGTGCTCTTGAGACACAAGACCCTGTTAATAATGTGCTTCCTGAATATAGTCTTGAAGATAGTAAGGTAGGTTATTTTGTAAGAGATGGTAAATTACACAAGAGTTATCTAACTCCTATTGGTAAAGTGAATGGTGTTGAGGTGTATATGGCTAAGATACCTACTATAACTAAGGGATTTGGTAGACAAGGTGAAGAAGCCCATGTTGCAAGTAATTCATATATAGCAGTATTCCCTAATGGTAATTCAATTACTCTTATCAAGAATGACCCAATGACCATGACTGAGCAGCAGGCTAAGGATACTATCAAGAAGATGCTTAATGGTAATCCTCAGAGAGTGGTAGATATGTCAAATGAGAAGACTCTCATATTTGACCCTTCATCTGCTCCTGTAGTAGAAGCACCTAAAACTGAGACTCCTGCCACTATATTATCTACTCCTACTGAGTCTGGGGCAGCTAAGGCTGCACAAGCAGAACAAGCAGTAAATGAGAATGATGATGAATTTGAGGATGACTTGGATTTGGGTAGTTTGAGAAGGGTAGATGATGAGACAAGAGGTACTTGGAATCAAGAGAAAGAACTTGCTTGGATAAAGAAAGTCCTTCCTCAATTATCTGATAATGATAGAGTAAGAGTAGTGAAAGGTCTTATTAGAGTTGGTAATCAAGGAGCATTAGCTTGGGGACAATTCAATAATGGCATAATTACTTTATCTGATGTAGCTGCTGAGGGTACTACTTACCATGAAGCCTTCCATGCAGTACTTCAACTTCTTCTTGACAATAATGAGAGACAAGCATTATTGGCTGAAGCTAAGGAAATGTATGGTAATAAAGATGATGCCTCTCTTGAAGAGGATATGGCAGAAGGATTCAGAGAGTATGTAATGACCAGAGGGAATAGAGGTATTGGTAGAAAGATTCTTGATTTCTTCAAAGACTTATTTGCTAAGGTTACTAATTGGAATAACATGAGACCCCACTTGATTGATTATTACAGAAATATCAATGAAGGAAAGTACTCATCAAGTAATTATAAAGTACCTTCACTAAGTCAAATGAGAGAATCAAAAAAGCAAGATACTACATCATTTGAGTCATTAGATGCTGAGATACAAGAATCTCTATTGAATAAGGGATGGACACAAGAGAAGTTTGACACAATCTCACAACAAGAGAGAGACCAAGCAGTTAAATGTATAGCTCTTTAATCAGTAGGGTGAAATTTTTTATAAAGGAGAAAGAAAAAGGGAAGTAGAACTTAATCTACTTCCCTTTCTTTTTATCCTTATCTTATTGCTTGAAGAATGGAATACCAGTCTCAGGATGTAATCCTCTATAAATAGTACTGTTCATAGGAATTATAGGAGATTCAAAGAATGACTTGTATGCAGTACTGTGTCCTTCATACCTGCCAGACTGTAATTCATCCATGTAGTTCCAAGGATTGAGCAGCTTAGTCAAATCAAGCATATCCTCAATTGCATTCACACTAGCAGCAGGTGATTTGATAATCTTCAAACCTTCTGAAATCATAGGTTTGCCGGGTATCATAGCACCTAATTCAGTGTACAATCTTCTTGCTTGATATTCAACCATCCTCACTAACCAAGGTCTATCCTTATCATCAGACCACTCAATGAGACCAATAATAGCCATTACTGCCAAGAAGTGACCTGTCTCAGTTAATGCTCTTCTTATATTAGCCTTCTCAGTAGGAGTGAGTTCATTCCATCTTGCAGCAAGATTAAATTGAGTCTCTCTCAAATCTCTTGCAAGTTGTAACAGGAATCTACCACTTGTCCTATAATAACCTTCAGTCCAAGCATCCAAATCATAGTTATAAGTAGCTGACTTGAATCTTCTATTCAAGGATGGTTTAATCCATTTTCTGAACATTATACCCATTCTACCAATAGCTAATCTTTGTACTGCTGACCTATCAGCCTTATTGTAAATACCGTGCATTCTCTGATTGATTGCTGCACTTCTTCTACTGAACTTGATAATGTCATCCTGTGTAAATGCAGAGCCATCAGCCTTTGTATAACCTTGCTTCAATTGAAGTTTAGCACCAGCTTTCTTATTATTCTTATCAATAGGAACTACTTCCATAGCATCCCATAGACTGACAATCTTACCATTAGGTGCTTTCATCTTATAGGCATCAGCTAAGGCTAAAGAGGTTCTGTTCTGCATCCAATGTTCACCCGCATTGTTCATAAAGAATAATGTAGATGTGCCAAACATTCTACTGAACCAAGTCTTCCTATCAAAGTTCACTTCTCTGACATCCTGCTCATACTCTTGCATCACATTGAACAATTCATCCCATAGAGCAAGTTTACTTGTCTTTACTCTATTACCTATTTCAGCAAGATATGCAGGAAGAGACTGACCATATACCCTATCAGCAGTAATTGTGTTCTTCTCATTGAAGAACTCACCAGCAAATGACTCAATTCTCATCATCACTTTACCAGTAGCTATATTGGAAATACCTGAAAGAACATTGAGTGCTAAGTTGTTCATAGAAGTAACTCTATTTACAAAGTTAGCAACTTTACCCTTATCAATATTTGTCTTGCCAAATGTACCTTCATCTGCCATGTATCTTCCATATACTTGCATTTCAAAGAAGTCATTCAGTCTTTGGACAAATCTTGTAGCTTTTCCTTCTTTTGTTAATTTACTCTCAACCTTTCTACCTACTGCCTTGAACTTTTCTACAAGTGGCTTACCTCCTTGAGTTTGGATTACTTGTCTTTCTCTTAGTAAGTCTCTGCCTAACTCAAGCACATCAATAACCTTGTTCATTTCATCAAAGTCATTAGCCATTGC
>OLVT01002435.1_pt1 | contig 12799 bp, 13 predicted proteins | sample 1673241 | NCBI WGS metagenome assembly OLVT01 (sample SAMEA3178936, study PRJEB25190) | human gut metagenome | biome: human gut; feature: human-associated habitat; material: faeces | place: Austria | collected 2013 | reverse complement strand
ACGGACAATAGCATGACGGTAATTGCTCACGACAAGATTGGCAACAATGAGGTGACTTGTTCCACACCCTTTGAACTCGGAGCAAAGAACATCGACTGGCTATATGAGATATACGATGCCATATGGCAACAGTTGGAAGAGAACAGAGATAATAACGCTTAAAGATTACGACTATGAGATTAGACCCTGTAAATGCAGTATCGAGCTTCCACTACTATATGTGGAATGCTTGGGGCGAGGAAGAGTGCAAGATTACCTTCGGATGTGCTTATAAGCACTTCTGGGAGAAGTGGAACTCCCTTGCAAGCAAATCAATACTCGGAGCGGCAGAACGATTCTATGCAGAGTTATCGGACAACAATCGTGAACTGCTTGTCAATCGTGCTGTGGCACTATATGACGGTAAGGCGTTAAGAGAGGAACCTCACGATGATGATGTATATGTTTGCGATGCTTGCGGTTCAAAGCAGATTGAGATTCAGGCATGGGTAGATGCTAACAACGCAGAATATTTAAGCGATGTAGATGATGACGATACGGACTGTAAATGGTGCGCTTTATCACAAGATTTTGATAAGTTGCATTATCCATAGTTTAATATTATCAAAAGTCGTTTAGAAGCATCACTGATTATAAAATAGTTACATCAGCACTTGCTAAAAACGACTTTTGATAAAGATTAGGCTAAACTTTTTAGAAAAGCTTTTAGTTGCTCATCTTTTTCCCATATTGGTTTTTCTAAATCCAATGGAGATATTCTAATTGAGGCTTTCTCAATAGCTTCACGCTTGTGTTTTGAATCAATTCTTGCATATATTTCAGTAGTTTGAATTGATGTATGACCTAGTATATCTCGGATATATATTAAGTTTACACCATTCTCCAATAAATGCATTGCTTTCGAATGTCTTAAACAATGAGGACTAATTTTAGGTGGAATATCTGTTGGATGTCTAATTCTTGCTAAGTTGGCATATTTCTGCAAAATATAGGTTATGCCAGATGTCGTTAACTTGGTTCCCCAGCAATTGAAGAAGAGTGGACGCTCTCGACAATATTCTGTATTAATACCATAATCCTCCATATAAACAGAAAGCAGGTCTGCGATATGGGGATTTAGAGGCACAATTCGTCTTTTATTGCCTTTCCCATATAGTTGAACTATTGCAGGAGACTCCAATCGTAATGAAGATGGTGTAAGATTAACAAGCTCTTGAACCCTTGCAGCACTCTCATATAGTAAAGATAATATGGCAAGGTCGCGTCTTCCAACTTTGTTATCCGTAGGAATTTGTCCTAGCAAGACTTTAATACCAGACATCGTTAGATACTCAACAGAATTTCTGATAGGTCGTTTAGTCTTAATTGCCCTAATATCTTGCCATTGAGCAAGATTAGAAGGCTCTTTATATTGCAAGTATTCACAAAAAGAACGAATTGCGGCGTATCTGGATGTGTAGGTTGATGTACTACAATGCTTAACCTCAATCAACCAATTCAGAAAAGACACAACCATATCTCTTGTGAAATTTTGTAGTTTTATCTTATCTGGACTAATCTTCTGCGTAGAGTGCATGAATTCAACAAACAGCACAAATGTATCCCTATATGCTCTAACTGTATGTTTGCTAACCATACGTTCACCGGGCAAATACTCTGTAAAGAACCGCTGAAGATATGATGCAAAATCAGTGATTGATCGTTTTGTCGTTTTCATAATGTGAAGAAATTACATTGCTGTATAAATCATTTAATTCACTGTTATTCATAGTGATTTCAGGGTATACTTCGGCTGATAGGCGCAGATACTTTTCTGTGCTATAAATATTTTTATGACCTAAAAAGACCGATAAGTATGGTAGGTAATTGTATAAATCACATCCAGACTGATTCGCTTTTATCAAAGAATGAACAGCACAAGTATGACGGAGATCATGTAGCCTAGGACCAAGTTGACTATTATATCTTGAAACTCCTGCATTATGCAATATTTTATGGAAATAATGTAATAGACTCTCTCTGCTACATTTTGCTCCTAATAGAGATACAAACAGGTACCCATTCGGAGCACTAATATCTACTATTGGAATCTGGTTTCGATATCTAAGATATTGTTCTAATACTACCTTCATTGTTGAATTGATCGGAATTAGCCTTTGAGCCTTATTCTTCGTCTGATTCAAAACAATATAATTATCATCCAGATGAAGATCCTTGTTCTTGAGTGATAATGCCTCACTTATTCTTATTCCTGTACTATATAGTAATCTAACTATTGTAGGGAGTGTAATTATAATACTTTTAGGCATTTTGCTTTTAGTACACATATTGTCGCAACTATTGAAGATTGCTTCAATCTGGTTCTTTGTAAAGATGGTGGGAGTAAAATTTTTCTTTTTAATTCGAGGAACCTTTGGAATGTAACAAGTCACTCCCATATAAGATAAATACTTGCAGAAATTTGCCATTGCCATATATTTCCGGCGTAATGTCTCTTCAGAATCGTTTATACGCGTTGATATCCAAGCATTAAAGTTAGGTTCGTCAATCACCTCAGCACCTGCAGAATAAAGAAATCTATCAATGTCTGCGAGTATATATTTAATTTCAAGAGATTTAAATCCTAAGGATTCTTTCTCTTTAATATAATTTGTCATATACTGTGCGAAGGGGCTCTGGAATTGAATATTATTTTTCATAGAACCAACCTCCTTTCTGTGTATAAAAACTATCAGGCACAGTCGGTACATCTAAAGAGCATTTTAGCAATCCGTCAAGTTCAATGCCGAGATATGTCATAGTAGAGCTAGTATGCATATGTCCCAAGGATTCAGATATAACTGGCAGTGAGACTCCTGTATTAAGTAGATTAGCAGCGAAGCTGTGTCTTAGGCAGTGGGGGCCATGGTGACGATGTCTATAATCAATATTCGCATCTGTCATAATACGGGATATCATATCAGAGAAACGTCCGACACTTATCGTCTTTCGCCCACTGTAGTCTAAAAATACATATTTGCTATAGGATTTAGGTCGTCCATATAGAATGTAGTTAGCAATCGCTTCTCCTACTATCTTTAATAAAGGGAGTTCTATCTCTTTACCAGTTTTGTATTGCTTGATATATATCCTATTGTTATCCCAATCTATATTCTCAAATTGCAGTTGTCGTATATCAGAAGAACGCAAGCCTAATCGAGATGCAAGTAGAAACATAGCATAATTACGTTTACCAATACGCGAATCCTTTTCAATGGATTTTTCCATTGATGTTATCTCCTCGACAGAGTAAATGGATGGTAGCTTTTCAGGGCGTTTGACTTTGTATATTTCCAAGCGTTTAGACAGATCCTTTTTAGTCTGCTTATGTATGAATAAATACTCAAGGAATCTTCTAATAGGGGTATAGATATATGGCTTAATCTCAGGTAATGAGCCGAAATACTCACTAATATGTACGCTGTCAATATCCTCAATTTCAATATTATGTACTGACATATATGTGGTAAATTTACTTAGTACAGAATCGTATTGCCGAGTAGTATGCGGAGAAAATCTATTCTCTAATGTGATTTGATGAATAAACTTTTTAGCACAAGCACCCAATTCATTTGGAAACTCCAATTCTAAAGCAACACAAAGCCGATTTTGCCTATATGGTTTGTCTGCTACTATATAATCTAGTAAACTGACAACGCTTTGTACGGTAGAATAATAACTTCTTGGGCGTTGACTACATTCTGCCGTCATAAAATCACACCCTACTTGCGAATTGTAGGTTACATAACTATTCTCTTGCATAAACCTACATAACTTCCGAAATATTCGAGAATATCCAGAAATTGTTCGTTGAGAGAGCTGTTGTTTCTCTAATGTCGCGAATAGCAATTCGTGCATCTCATCAATGGATTTTTCGTACATAAAATATTATTTAAGATTAGCTGCAATAGCGCAGTCGTAAACAAAATACACAAATTATTATCACGACAACATTATTAACACTTATTAATTACATATGCTTTCTACAAGGATTAAATCAAAACACTTTTGATAATATTAAACTATGGATAATGTGCAGACTGTGAACAGAGTCAGAACTTCTGCACATTGAGCGACTACAAGCAGCGTATGGAAGACTGGTGGAAAGACCTTGACTTCATTACGATGGAGAGCATAACAGGATTGCACGAGACTGACTACTCTTCGGAAGACGGTTCACAATCCTTTATTGACGCTTGCAACGATTGGTGGAACGGTCATGACTATGATACCCAGAGAGAACTCTATTTCAAATCACAATCTTAATACTTACTGCTATGGCTGAGAACGAAATCATCGAAAGAATATGTGGCTCGTGCAACTGCGATGAAGCGACTGCAAAGGAGTATCTGAATGATGAGATACGCCACCTCAGAGAGCTGCAAGAGGTAAACGACCTGCAAGAGAGCGACATTGAACTCTCTTGCAGTGGTCTCGGCATTGAGTCCGAGTGTATGGAGTATTTCACAATGGTATTAACCTACTAACATCTACTACTATGGCTTACTTTAAGAATATACATTCATTGGCGGAACTCAAGAAGGAGTACCGCAGATTGGCATTGGAGAATCACCCCGACAAAGGCGGTAGCACAGAAGTGATGCAACAAATCAATGTGGAGTTTGAACGGCTCCACGAGATTTGGAAGAACGATACCACCATATCAGCAAATGCTTCAGGTTATGAGAACGACTATGCAGGAGCATCGGCGAAGGAGTATGCCGACTTCGTATATAACGAGTATCGTTGGAAAGGTCGCAACTATCAAGGACAGCACACTCCTGAGATTGTGGAGTTGGTGCGTAACTGGATGAAGGAAACTTACCCTAAATATAAGTTCTCCGTATCAAGGCATCACTATAACTCTATCAATATCTACCTTATAAAGGCCGACTTCGAGGCATTCAAGAAGAATAAAGGCGTAGTGTTCCACCATGATGTGAACCATTATAACATTGATGGAGACCAGACGCTCACCGATAGAGCCAAGGAGGTGATGAAGAATGTCTGCGACTTTGTAATGTCGTACAACTTCGATGACAGCGATCCTATGACCGACTACTTCTGCACCAACTTCTACCTTACATTAGGTGTAGGCACCTATAAGAAGCCATACAAGGTAGAACTGCCTAAATTGGATTGCAAAGGCAAGAAACCAGATGTATTCAAGCACCCCGAAGGTGCTGCACACAAGGCAATACGCCAAGCATTAGGAGGTGCCTATTTCAGTTTCCACAGCAGCCAACGACTACAAGGTAAAATGGTACTCGGAGAAGACTCCTACGGACATAGCGGTGACAAATACTTCTGGCCACTGTCATACTCAAGTGCTAAGACCGCACAAAAACGAATGGATAAATTGGAAAAAGCCGGTATCCGCTGCAAACTCACGGGCTACAATGGCGGTTGTATTGAGTTTCTCGGCTACACCCCCGAAACGGAAGCCCTGCTTGAAAAAGAACGTCAGGAGGTTATCGTTGCTCATCAGGCGTGGCAGGCTATGCAGGTGCAAACAGCGTAAAAAGAAGTCGGTTGCCTTGATAAAAAATCTGGGCAACCGACTATAGTAGTTTGATTTATGTTATCTTGATTTTATTGTTTCCAAAACATCCGGTAGATTTTCTCGTTCTAAGTCTATTTTGTAAACAGAATCAGCACAGCCATTTTCTTTTAAGACAGATAATTCGTAAGCATTCGGTAAAGCACGTATAGTCTTCTACAGGGAGAAGCGCATAAAGAAAAACAGGGATGCACTGTGTGATTGGTGCATCCCTGTTCTGTAGATATCTGATCTGTAAGATTACTTGCGTGCCTTCATTACGAAACTTACATTGATGCTCTCTACTCGTGCCTCCATATCTGCAAATACTTTCTCAATAGCCGCAGTGTCAGTAGGGTCAATCTTGCCCTCTAAAACCAAAGTATAAATCTCCATATTAGCAAAATAGTTGATGAAAGCATCTGTATGCATATAGATGTGTACCTGAGTATCATTAGCATCTTGGAACATATACCCTAAAATCCGCAACTATCATCCAATACACGATTAAGGGTAGATTTATGAGTCGTTAGTAGCAGCTTTCAGTAAAAAGCAACAGCACAACATCAATATGTAGCCACCATCCCCTTACCCCACGATGCGACTTGAGGTAATACGCAGATTCAAACCGGAAAGAAAGGATTCTTATCCGAATTCTGTTTTGAAGGGTTTTGCATAAGCTCGGTTCTCTGTGTAGATATTCAGCACGTATTGCCTTGCAGTCATGATCCACTTGGCAGGTACGGAGATGAATCTGAAGACAAAAGCCTTTATGCGACTCGTTTTCTTGAGCCCAAAAGCCTTGGTGTCAAGCCTGCTCATGATGGTCTTGTAGAAATTGTGTATCAATGCAGTAAGCAGAAGAAAGACAGTATTCTCCGCCATGAATGACTTGGGGAGCCTGCTCCAACCGAATCCGTTGTTCATGTCGTCAAAGATACGTTCCTTGCCGCCACGCAGATTGTAGAATTCAACAATGTCCCTTGTCGATGACTTGTAATCGTTGGTCAGAATACAACGGTAAGTGTATTCGCCTTCCCACAGGTCAAGGTCGCCACTGTTGCGTCTTTGTCTCTGGATGACAAGACGATAGCACTTGCCTTCCCATTTCTCAACGAGAATGGAATTGAGTTCGAACTGGATGCCGTTAATCTCCTCCGTCTTCCATCCTCTCAGAGCAAAGATGTCATTGTAGAGCGAACTGCATCGGTTGGCACGGATGTAGAAATGTTTGCAATGCTTCTCTATCTCACTGACGATTTCCTTCGAGCAGGAACCGCAGTCTGCCCTGAAGCGATTTACACGGATGTTCTGGGATTCCAGAAGAGCGAAGAATCTCTTATGGGTGTCTGCCTGATGAAAACGCACATTCGTGTTACCATCGCTGTTCTCGATATAGACTATCTTGTCACCGATAACATATACGCCAGGCCTGTAGCCGAGGAACTTTTTGTAGGTCGGTTTTGCATCATACTTCTCCGTTTCAAGGAACTGATGGTCAAAGTCAACATCGTATTCCTCAATTTCCTTCAACTCGCCTGTAGAAACCAAAGCGTTTATAAGCAATGTGTTGAGTTTGTCTGCAGTATTGAAATCATAGGTCTTGCCTTGGTCGGAAGTATAGGAGATGTTTTCCTGTGTCAGTTCCTTGATGGCTCTGAGGATGGTATCAGAGCTGCATGTACGAAGGGTAGGATGATACGAGAGATGGCGCATCAGTTGTGACGTTACATCTTCCACGCATGAGCCGCCACAGAAATAAACGCTCATCAGCGAACGGACTATCTCGCTGAACTGATATCCGAAGATACTGCTGCATCTCTGACCCAGTGTTGAGTCGATAACGGGTGAAAGCATGGAGTCAAATTTCTCCATGATTGAAAAAATTCCTCCAAAAGGTGTGAGTTTTTCGAATTTTATTTGTGTACCTTTGCAGCGCCTTGTTACGATTTTCGCTTGTTTTCTAATTGCAACACTAAGATAAGTGAAAAATCTGACACGGCAAAATCCTGGGCAACTTTTTGTTGCTCAGGTACTTAAAAAGTTATATTTATAATAGTGTTGCGGAATTAAGGGTAACATTGTTTCCAGTGAACATCGCTTTACCATCCTCGGAATAAGTTATAATACCCATATCTTTTTCTGCCCCAGAAACACCTTCGTTACATACCCACATACCTACAACCTCATCAGCAAGGTCATTATCGCAATAATCATAAGTCAAACGGATATCATACTCCTCATTGATAACAATAGACAAAGATTTGCCTGCTACCAATTCAAGGCGACCTTCTGTTACATCCTCATCACCCTCAAATACGAGAGAAACCTTGTTGTTTACTACCTTGATAGTACCCTTCTCCTCGTATAAAGCACCGCCTTTCATAATACCTGTCACCTCAAACGAGCCATCAGGATTAATTACCATAGCCTCAGACTGGTCTTCTTCCAAACAAGTCCAAGTGCCAACGAGGTCTTTGCTGTAGTCTACCTCGATAAACTCGTGGTCACAATCTTTTGAACAGCTGTTCAATCCAACCATTGCCACAAGGGCAATTGCCATTAACTTAAAAATCTTCATACGTTTAGAATTTTGAAATTATTTAATGTTTAAGAATTTGCACACAAAAAAGGCGTTACGCACTGGGCACACAATATGCCAAGTGGTAACGCCAATATATGACTTAGAGCCGCATTACTACGGCTAACTATCTGATTATAAGGATATTTATAGGGGGGGTAAGCATTGCGAACAATGACTCCGATGTTGTTGCATAGGAGAGAGTGCCGCTAAAATATGTCGCAAAAAGACGATTCATTACCCAAATTACTCAATTTTGAACTCGCAAAGTTAGCAAAAAATTCGATATCGAGAGGCGGAAACCTCCAATATTTTCATAACGACACCTAAAAAAGTTTCAAATCGTAACCACTAATATATTAACAACCAATGCGGAGTTGGCGATGTGCCACTACTTCCAGACACACAAACATCTTGTAGACAGATAACCGAGCCGAGCAGTTGCAGGAGGTCTATAATGTCTTGGAGTTCTAACCCCACAAAAAATGCCCCGTGTATCAAACACAGGGCATTGCTTGTTTATGTTGGTCTCTGATTACTTACTTGCTCATTACCAAACTTACATTGATGGTCTCAACCGCATTGTTGATTTCGTTGTAGATAGCATTTACAGCCTCTGCATTATTGATGTCAAACTGCTCGTCAGTAGCCTCCATCAACATAGCCTGCATATTGGTGTAGAAATTAACGAATGCGGTCTTATGCATATAGAAATGCATCTGGCTGCAATCTGCATCTTGGAAAGCATAAAGCACAACATCTTTCAATGTAGCCACTTTCTCGCTCATCTTGATAGTCATCTTATTACCCTCTACAACGATAGAAGCGTCATATTTCTCGATATTATTGTTGAGCATATATGAGTAACTGAGCTTATTTGCGTTAGGGAACTCAACTGCAAAGAGAAGAGCCTTCAACATCTTATCCAAGCCTGAGCCATCCATCTTAGCAAAGTTGAATGTATAGCCCATAAAGTCGATATCCTTATCCTCACCCTTTACGTTTGAAACGAAAGTCTTGATATAATCGTACTTCTTACCAGCGAGGTCAAGAGACTGTTTAATGCGGAGCCAAGATGTTGTTGTTCCCAATATGCTACTTTCACAAATCAAGATGTCTCCATAAGTCGTTCCATTTGGAACATAGGTTAATCTTCTTGTGATATATGCAACTGTTGCACCTGCAGGCATTTTCTGAATCATCAAATTGCCAATAACTTTATATGTAGATTCGGCCTTAGTTTCATAGCCATTCTCTTCTGGTGCAAATCCACCTGTAAAGTAGGCCTTGCCATCATTCTGATAAGTTTGAATAGCTACATTTTCTGCTCCATCGACATTGGCACCAGTGCTAACCCACATACCAACAACCTCATCTGCAAGGTCTTCCTTGCAGTAACTGTAAGTATGACGACCTGTTTTATCCACAAAAGAAAAAGTCTGACCAGGAATAAGATCAAAGCTACCCTCGATGTTATGACCCGAGTCAAACGCCATAGTAATCTTATTATTCACTACGCTGTAAGTACCATTAACATCTTCCCAATAGCCTTCGCCATCTACGCCAGTAGTAGACACAGTACCATCTGCGTTAAAAACGTAGGCTGCACTATGGTCAGGCTCGATAATTGTCCAAGTACCAACAATATCATTGCTGTAATCCACTTCAATAAACTCGTGGTCGCAATCCTTATCGCAAGCTGTGAAACCCAACATTGCCACAAGGGCAATTGCCAAAAATTTAAAAATCTTCATACGTTTAGAATTTTGAAATTATTTATTGTTTAAGAATTTGCACACAAAAAAAGGCGTTACGCACCGGGCACACAATATGCCAAGTGGTAACGCCAATATATGACTTTGAACCGTATTACTACGGCTAACTATTTGATTATAAGAATGTTTACAGGGGGGTAAGCATTGCGAGCAATGACTCCGATGCCGTTGCATTGGAGAGAGTGCCGCTAAAGTATGTCGCAAAAAGACGATTCATTACCCAAATTAGTGAAATTTCAACTCGCAAAGGTACTGATTTTTTCACAAATAGCCAAGAAGTGGCCGCAGAATATAATTTTAGACTAACAATTTAATACTTTAATAAGCGTTGCAGTATTCAGAGGCTTATTATTTTCGACAGAGAGAATTTAGACAAGTGGCAGATTTCACTCCCTCCAAAATAATAGACAGGTAAGAGTGTGCTTTTGCCCTCCACTGATGATGGACCTAATTTTACTTTTACTGTTGCCATAAGCGTGATAAACGGTTTAAGATAATACAATTAGAGCCTTCTCTCAATTGCTTAAGGGAAGGCTCTTTAAATAACGGCTACGGGATATACAGCAATTGAAACTCTCTTTTTCTGCGGCGTTCGATGCTGGGGATAGGCTTGCCCTTGTAGCAACGGTACGAGATATACTCCTCGTAGATATCCCTGTCGCCGGACTCTATTTTCTTGATAAGGTTACTCTTCGGGCGTTTGCCATAGCCTAACAATCTGCTGTGACCGACATTGTAAGCCAAGACCGTTAGCAGCAGAGCATCTTTCCCATATTGTCGGAAATATTTGTATCGCTCCAATAGGTCGGCTCTGAGCAACGAATCGGCCTGTGCTTCGGTAATATCGGCTGTCAGGTTTTCGTGTGGCAGAAGTTTATGACCGTAACCGATGTACGGGTGCTTGGTGTGGTCGTGCCACCCCTCAAACTCCTTGATGAGTGCTACCGCCTTGTCGAACAGTTCCGCTGAAACCTCCTTGGGTAGTGGTGGCGAAGAATCGCCGCCTCGTGTCTGTGCCTTGGCATATCCACAAAGCAAGGTCAGACATATAATCATCAACTTTATTCTCATAGATTCTCTTTTAGTGATTGGTTATTGTGGCAGACACCCGACAAGCGAGTGCCTGCCACCGTTGGTTAAGGATTGATGTTGATTGGAGAGACGATAGTTCCTATGGGAGTAATCGTGTTACCCTCTGTGGTATCCTCTTCCTCCTTCGCCTCGTTGTTGAAAGTGAATGTGAGTTGATACACCTGATCGTGGTTATCCTCGAAATAGACATCTATCGTCTGCTGATCCTCACACTCCGAGGTGTAGTACAGACGGAACACATCTCTGTCGAGCGGATAACGGTCATTCGGCAACAGCACCATACCGTCATCCATTCTCAACGTACCCTCGCCATCGGGCTGGAAGTAACGGATTGTGTAGCGTGTATCGGAGAAATACCCCTCACGCACAATCTCGCAGCGTATCTCCGCTGTCTCGCCCTGCACTAATCGCTTGGGAACGGGCATTGTCTCAACCGTAAAAGGATAGGCTTGCTGAACATCGAGGTCATCCTCGCAAGATGTGAAGCCCAATACTGCGGTCATCATGGCACCGCAAGCCATCATATAGGAAAATAACTTTTTCATAACGCATTTAATTTTAATTGATAATAAACTTGACACCTAAACCGAACTGGGTGCTGAACTTGCCGAGTGAGCCTCCCCAGAGGACACGCTCACGCACATTGGCAAGCAGGACAATACGGTCTGTTATATAACTCTCCAATTCAAGGGTAATGGCACCGCCATAGATGAAGGCATCCTTGGCAAGCAGCGTAGAGCCGTCGTGTAGTAGTCTGTCGCCCCAATTCACCGTTTCGTAGCCTGCCAATGCAGAGCCACCGATGGAGAGGAAGAAGGTCTTTGTAGGATCAGACAGGAACTTCAGGTAGTAACCGCCCTCGGCTGTAAACTGGGCACGCGGAATGGATGTACCCCGATAGTCGTAGTTCTTGAGCAAATATTCTGCACCCACCACCCAGCGGTTAGCCTTCTTGGTATATCCCGACATCGCTATTCCCGTGTAGTAGTTGAGCGGAGATTTAGAGCCATTCACAAAGCCGCCTCTGAGTTCCACACCCATCATCTTCGGGAGATAACGCTGGGCGTATGCCTGCCCCGATGAGAGGGCAAGCGATACGACTGCAACAAGTAGAAACAGATACTTCTTCATAGTTACTTCACTTTAAGTTCGTTGATAACCCCGGCTCTCACGATGTCCTCACTTTCCACGGTGAAGGTCTGGTGTCTGCCACCGCCTTTCTCGTGCATCTCCACCATCAGCACCTTGTCCGAGGGGATGGTGAATTTGTCGAAGACGAAAACGGTGCGCCCGTCCTTTTTCCCCGCGACGGACGTTACATAGTCGTAAGCACGCAGTGGGAATATCACCTGTTCCTGAATGGCGGTACGTTTCATCAGCTTCTTGTCCACAATTTTAAAAGTCACGAAATCCACCTCATAAGGCACGTTGGACCGGTTTTTTATCTGTGTATGAAAATAAAGCAAGCCGTTGTGCGTATAGAGTCCGCGGAGCAGGTACTGGATGCCGAACGCCTTGCTTCCGATATGCTTGATGTGCCGTCTGTTGTCCTTGTGGATGGACTTCGAGATAAGGTGTACCAATTTAGGCGATTCACAGCCCAATTCCTTCAGGTAGATGTCAAGGGCGTTGTTGGGGCGGTTCACCTCACTTCCGTCATGAATGAAATCCTTCATCTCGATATTCAGCAGCAGCGGCTCTTCCGCATACTTCACATTGAAGGTGTAAAAACTTCCGCTTTCGGTAATCACGGACATGTTTAGTATCTTTTCT
>OLVT01002428.1_pt1 | contig 12828 bp, 14 predicted proteins | sample 1673241 | NCBI WGS metagenome assembly OLVT01 (sample SAMEA3178936, study PRJEB25190) | human gut metagenome | biome: human gut; feature: human-associated habitat; material: faeces | place: Austria | collected 2013 | reverse complement strand
GTTCCCATTCCGAACACAGTAGTTAAGCTCGTTTACGGTGACAATACTTGGCTGGTGACGGCCCGGGAAGATAACTCATCGCGCACACCGAACACCGACTCGAAAGAGTCGGTGTTTTGTTTTCGTTAATAATTCCCTGTTCACTGGAACTCACCTCTCCTTATATGATATAATGGTCCAAATTGTATTTTATCGCGAAGCAGGGGGTCGAGAATGAACAAAATTTTGAAAGAAAAAATCAGCGAGTCGGTGTCGTCTGTCCTGCCGATCACGATCATTGTACTGCTGCTCAGCGTGACGATCACACCGATGCCGGTCGGCACGATGGTACTGTTTTTAACCGGTGCGGCGCTGCTCATCGTCGGCATGGCATTGTTTTCACTCGGCACGGACGTATCTATGACACCTATGGGCGAGGGCATCGGCGCACAGCTGCCGCGCACGAAAAATCTGTTCATCGTGATACTCATTACGCTCATCATCGGCGTGCTCATCACAATCGCGGAGCCGGATCTGCAGGTGCTGGCCGGTCAGGTGCCGTCCATTCCGAACAATGTGCTGATCTGGACGGTTGCGGGCGGTGTGGGCCTGTTTTTCGTGCTCGCCATGCTGCGAACACTGTTTAAGATCCGCCTGTCCATGCTGCTGATCGTGTTTTATGCCGCCGTATTTGTTCTGTCCATCTTTGTGCCGAACGAGTTCGTTTCGGTGGCGTTTGACTCGGGCGGCGTAACGACCGGACCGGTCACCGTACCGTTCATCATGGCGCTCGGTGTCGGTTTAGCTTCCATTCGAGGCGATAGCGGCGCACAGGAGGACAGCTTTGGTCTGGTTGCGCTGTGCAGCATCGGGCCGGTGCTGGCGGTGCTGCTGCTTGGCATTTTCTATCCGACAAACGGTGCAGGCTACACGGCAGTGACCGTGCCGGACGTGGAGGACACTCGTCAGGCAGCGCACACATTTGTGGTGGAGCTGCCCGCGTACATACACGAGGTTTTGTCCGCACTGGTGCCAATCATCCTGTTCTGCGCGGTGTTTCAGCTGATTTTCCGTAGATTCCATGCCATGCAGCTTAGAAAAATCGGCGTGGGTTTTGTGTACACATTTACCGGTCTGTCGCTGTTTTTGACCGGTGTCAACGTCGGATTTATGCCCGTGGGCCATTATCTCGGACAGCAGCTGGCGCTGAGCGGACAGGAATGGGTGCTGGTGCCGCTTGGCATGCTCATCGGCTATTTTCTGGTAACTGCGGAGCCGGCTGTGCATGTGCTCAACCGGCAGGTCGAGTCCATCACAAACGGCGGCATCTCGCAGAGAGCGATGATGCTCAGCCTGTCCATCGGCGTGGCCTGCTCGGTCGGCATGGCTATGCTTCGCGTATTGACAGGCATTTCAATCTATTATATACTGGTGCCGGGCTATCTTGCCGCACTGGGACTGACTTTCTGCGTGCCGAAAATTTTCACCGGCATTGCATTTGACTCGGGCGGCGTTGCGTCCGGTCCGATGACGACCACATTTCTGCTGCCGTTTGCCATGGGCGCGTGTGAAGCACTCGGCGGCAACGTGATGACTGATGCCTTCGGTATTGTAGCTATGGTAGCTATGACTCCGCTGCTTACCATTCAGGTGCTGGGTCTCATCTATAAAAAGAAACAGAACAGCGAGGATGCGTCCGATGTTTCCGCAGAGGATGAAGACAGCATCATCGTTTTGGAGGGAGCAGAGCATGAGTGAAAACCGACCGCAGATGACGGTTCAGAGCGCGGTAGAGGTCGTGGCGGCCGTTGTTGACGTGGAGCAGGGCGAAAAGGTGCTGCGTATCTATCGTGAGGAACAGGCGCCGGTGGACTTTGTGTGCATGGCTCACGGCACGGCGCGCACGGAAATGCTCGACCTGCTCGGCATCGGTGAAACGGCAAAGGCCATTGTGATGTGTATGGTCAGCCGTCAGACCGGCGTTCGCCTGCTCAAAAGGCTCGGACGCGAGCTGGAAATGCGATATCCCGGACGCGGAATCGCGTTTGCCATTCCGATTACAGGCATTGGTCTGCGGTGGCACAAGCTGCTGACCGCTGCAGACGAGGAGCAAAAGGAGGTCAGCCGGATGCACGAGACAGAGAAGAACGACGGTTTTGACGTTGTAGCAGTTGTGATGGAGCGCGGCTATACCAACGTGGCGATGGATGCGGCGCGCAAGGCCGGTGCACGCGGCGGCACGGTCATTTCAGCGCGCGGTATTGCGGAAAATGAGGTTAAACGATTTTTCGGTATCGAAATTCAGGCCGAAAAGGAAATCGTGTTCCTCGTGGTGCGAAGCGATGAGAAACAGCAGGTTATGACGGCGCTGATGCAGGCGGTCGGAATGAAGACCCGCAGTCATGGCATTGTGCTGTCAATGCCGCTTTCGGCAGCTATCGGCTTGGCGGATTGATAATGGAAAATGGAGAATGGAAAATAAGCGTCTGACGTTTGCTTTCTGTTCTCCGTTTTTTATTGTGTTATTTGGCGGGAAACGGCGGGAACCATACCGCTCTGCACAATTTATCCCGCAGGGGAGCACAGCGTGCTCTCTCGTAACACAAAAGAGAGGAATGCTCCCTTCAATTTCCAATCTCCATCTTCACTCTGATAAAATAGTATGATATAATGAGGGCAGTAATTTTCACAGGGAGAACCACTGACAGGAGTAGATAACCATGATAAATGAGCACATGATGGATTTAGGCAGCCGCCGTTCGACGATCCGTGAGCTGTTCGAGTACGGGAACAGCCGTGCGGCGATCGTTGGCCGCGAGAACGTATTCGATTTCTCGATCGGCAACCCGAACGTACCCGCCCCGGAGGCCGTTCGTCAGGCGATTTACGCCGAAGCGGCAGGTGATCCGGTTGCACTGCACGGCTATACCTCGGCACAGGGCGCCGCAGACGTGCGAGGCGCACTGGCGGACAGCCTCAACAAGCGTTTCGGCACGGACTACACCGGCGACAGCCTGTACCTGACTGCAGGCGCGGCAGCCGCGCTCTCTTGTGCGTTCAAGGCGATTGTCTGCGAGGGTGACGAGATTGTTGTGTTTGCACCGTATTTTCCGGAATATAAAATGTTCATCGAAAGCGGTGCCGGTGCCAAGTGCGTCATTGTGCCGCCGTCTATCGCGGATTTTCAGATTGACTTCGGTGCTCTCGAACAGCGCCTGAATGAGCACACCAAGGCGGTTGTTGTCAACTCGCCGAACAACCCGTCCGGTGCAGTGTACTCCGAGCAGACCATCAAGCGCCTTGCTGACATGCTGCGCGGCAAGGAGAAGGAATACGGTCACCCGATTTACCTCATTTCGGACGAGCCGTACCGCGAGATCGTATATGATGGAGTGCAGGTGCCGTTTGTGCCGCATTTCTATGACGATACCATTATCTGCTACTCGTACTCCAAGTCGCTGTCGCTGCCGGGTGAGCGTATCGGCTATGTGCTCGTACCGCCGGCAGCCGCCGACAGCAAGGCGCTTTACGCTGCGGTCTGCGGTGCCGGCCGCGCACTCGGTTATGTTTGTGCACCGAGTATGTTCCAGCGCGTAGCGGCACGCTGTGCCGACCAGACCAGCGATATTGCGGTCTACCAGACCAACCGCGACCTGCTCTTTAACGGTCTGACCTCGATGGGGTATCACTGTGTCAAGCCGGACGGCGCGTTTTATCTGTTCCCGCAGACGCTCGAGGCGGATGACCGCGCCTTCAGTGAACGCGCAAAGAAATATGACCTGCTGGTCGTTCCGGGTGCGGATTTCGGTGCCCCCGGTCATATGCGAATTTCTTACTGTGTGAAAACCGAGACCATCGAGCGTGCGCTGCCGCTGTTTGAGCGACTGGCGAAGGAGTATCACTGATTTGTTATGTAAAGTTCACAAGTGGTTTCGGTTAATTATGTACAAGATGTCAAGTGGTATTGTGCAATCCATACAAAATAATAGCGTTTGCATTGTGGGATATTCATAAAATCTTGCTCTTGTATTCTTTTCAGGGAAAGTGTATTATAATACCAGAGATCAGGAAAGGATCTCAAAAATACAATCACTTGAATCACTGAAAAGGAGTGCAAAGATTATGGGTATGAGAAGTTTCTTCAATGGACTGGTAAACGCTCGCATGGTAGAACTGGAAAGCGAACACATCAACGCTAAGACCATGAACCGTACCAATCGTCGCGGCAAGTAATCGTCTGATTAAAAAAACATCACACGAGGAGCCGTAACCGTACATGACAACTGAAGACAGTAAGTGAAACCCTTCCGAGGACAACATTCGGAAGGGTTTTTCTTTTGATGAAGGCAACACCGCACAATTAAAGCTGCGGCGCTTTACGGAAATTTTGTGTCCTGATGTCGTTCCGGCTTTACGGTAATACACAAAGTATTACCGCAAAACCGCGCCTAATCAGTACGCAAAATTTGCTCGTAAATCGCTCTTGTTCAATTATGCGGTATTGCCTTATCCGGCCGGATGCTCCTGCGCGAACTCAATCTGGCGGCGGAAGAACGCAGCGCGTTCCTCGAGTGTGGACGGCCGGATGCTGTGCTTGCCGCAATCCGGGCAGACGCGGGTTTCAGCGCTGCCGAAGAAGATAAAGTGGCAGCATTTGGTGTCGCAAGTGTAGATCATGGCTTCACCTCTCTTTTACTGAGGACAGTGTACCACAGAGAAAGTCCGATAAAACTCCCTTTCTTGCAGGAGCATGGGGAAGTATGGTATACTGATAGCACCAATCATAAAAAATTTGTCTGGGAGTATCAAAATGGGGGAACAAAAACGCAGTCTGTTACGTCAATTATATTTACCGGCGGTTTTATGCACCGCGCTCTGGGGCAGTGCGGCGCCGTGCGTCAAGCGCGGGTACGAGCTGTTCGCTGTTTCGGCTGACGCGCCGTTTTCGCAGCTGGTGTTTGCCGGCTGGCGGTTTGCGCTGGCGGGAATTCTTGTGCTGCTCGTGACCCGGCTGAAAGGGCACCGAATCGTGCCTAAACGGGACGAAATCAAGCCGATTCTGGCGATCAGCCTGTTTCAGAGCATGCTGCAGTATGTGTGCTACTACATCGGTCTGAGCGGTACGACCGGCACCAAAGGCTCGGTGCTCTCCGGCACGCAGACGTTTTTTGCGCTGCTGCTGGCGCATTGCCTGCTGCCGAATGACAAGCTCAACCGACGGAAAACGCTTGGCTGTATGTGCGGCTTTGCGGGCGTGCTCGCGCTCGGACTGGGCGGACTGAACGGCTTTAACCTCACCGGTGACGGTCTGGTGCTGCTGAGCGCGGTCTCGGCGGGCGCGGGCGCGCTTGTCTCGCGCATTTACACGCCCGGCCGTGATCCCATGTTGCTGACCGGCTGGCAGCTGCTCATCGGCGGCTGCTTCCTGCTGGGTGTCGGCACGATGGGAGGAGGCGCACTCGGTCGGGTGACGCTCGGCGGCGTGCTGCTGCTTGGCTACATGATCGTGCTGTCTGCGGCAGCATTTACCATTTGGACGGCGCTTTTGGGTAACTTTCCGGTCGGAAAGGTCAGTCTGTTCGGCTTCCTGATTCCGGTGTTCGGCACGCTGTTCTCCGCGCTCGTGCTCGGCGAGAATATCTTCACCGCACGCAATCTGGCGGCGCTCGTGCTGGTCAGCGGAGGTATTGCGGTCGCAAACTCTGCAAGTACGAAAAAATAACACCGCAGACGGAATTGCGGTGAATAAAGGGTTAATCTATGGTATTTAGTTCTGCAATTTCGCTGTTTTTCTTTGTGCCGATCGTGTTTCTGCTCGATCGCAGGCTGTCGAACGTGGATGCGAAAAACACCTGGCTGCTCCTCGCAAGTCTGGTGTTCTACTCGTTCGGACAGGTGTATTACCTGCCGCTGCTGCTGCTCTCGGTGGCGCTTAACTACGTTTGCGGACGGCTGGCCGCAGGAAAGTACGCCAAACTCGGTGTTACACTCGCGGTCATCGGCGGGATAGGGTTGCTCGCCGTGTTCAAGTATGCGGATTTCGCTATCCGCACAGTGAACGCACTGTGCGGGCTGAGTCTGCCGCTGACCGGCATTGCGCTGCCCATCGGTATCTCGTTCTTCACCTTCCAAGGGTTAAGCTACGTTATTGACGTGTACCGGGAGCCGAAAATGGTCTCACACTCGTTCAAGAAGGTGCTGCTGTACATCGCGTTTTTCCCGCAGCTGATCGCCGGGCCGATCGTCAAATACCATGACGTCGAGCAGGAGATCGACAGCCGCCGCACCACTCCGCAGGAGACCGCACTCGGTATCCGCCGGTTTATCTGCGGTCTGAGCAAAAAGCTGCTGCTGTCAAACGCGCTCGGTCAGATGGCGGATACCGTGTTCGCGCTGCCTGCCGGAGAGATCGGCATGCTGGCAGGATGGACGGGCGCCATTTGCTACACGCTGCAGATCTACTTCGATTTTTCCGGCTACAGCGATATGGCCATCGGTCTCGGACGCATGTTTGGCTTCCATTTCCGCGAAAACTTCAATTATCCGTACACTGCGACCACCATCAAGGAGTTCTGGCGCCGCTGGCACATTTCGCTGTCCGGCTGGTTCCGCGATTATCTGTATATTCCGCTCGGCGGCAACCGAAAGGGGAAGGCGCGGACGTGGCTCAACCGGTTTCTTGTATTTTTCGCAACCGGTCTGTGGCACGGCGCGAGCTGGACGTTTGTCCTCTGGGGACTGTGGCACGGCTTGTTTTCCGTGCTTGAGGACTGCGGCGCGATTCCGGTAGACAAGCTCAAGGGCAAGCGCATCGGACAGATGTATACGCTGCTCGTGGTCGTGCTCGGCTTTACGCTGTTCCGTGCGGACACGCTGACGCAGGCCGGCGCCATGTATGCCGCGATGTTCTCCGGCATTGGTCTGCACTGGCTGGGCACAGCGGCTGTCTGGGCAAAATTTACGCCTGCGTTTGCACTGACGCTGTGTCTTGCGCTGCTCTTGTGTACGCCTGTGGCCCGTGAGCATACGCCGAAACGTGAGAGTGTGACGTTCATCGGCTCTCTGGGTTTGCTGCTGCTGTGCATGATGTACCTTGCGGCAGGCTCGTTTAATCCGTTCATTTACTTCCGATTTTGAGGTGAAATATGAAATATAAATGGTTTACAGCGGCGTTTTTGTCGCTGTGCCTGATTCCGGCGGCGGGTATGCTCGTGCTGCCTGAGCAGCAGGCGGCAGGCAATGAGCATCTCACGCCCAAGCCGAGCCTGTGGAACGCGCAGACCGGCTGGAACGCAGACTTTCTCGGCGGCCTGACTGATTATGTTGCCGACCATTTCGGCTTCCGGCAGGAGCTTGTCACCGCGAACGCCGCCCTGCAGACCAGGCTGCTGTGCACCTCGCCTGCTGAGGACGTCATTTACGGTACGGACGGCTGGCTGTACTACGCGAAAACGCTCGATGATTATCAGAATCACGCAACGCTGACCGAGAGTGAGGCGCAGCAGCTGGCGCAGACGGTAAAATCCATGCAGGACTACTGCGAAAGCCGCGGCGCGCGCTTTCTGTTCACGATTGCGCCGAATAAAAGCTCGCTTTACCCGGAGCACATGCCTGCGCGCTACCTGACCGAGGATGCGGACGGCAACTACGAACGCGTGCTGCCGTATCTCGAGCAGGAGGGCGTGAACTATGCCGACCTGTTTTCCGTGTTCCGCGCACACGCAAACGTGCTGTATTATAAGACCGACTCGCACTGGACGAACCGCGGCGCCGCGCTCGCACACGATTATCTGATGAACACGCTCGGTCTGCCGCATACATCGTTCACGGATGAGGAATATACGACCGAGCGGAGCCACAGCGGCGATCTTTACCAAATGCTGTACCCGAAAGGCACACAAAAGGAGGAAACGCAGGTGTATCAGACCTCGTTTTCGTATGTGAACCCGCCGCGCTCGGACGAGGATATCCTCATGCAGACCACGCAGGAGAATGCGCCGAACGGCCGCCTGCTGCTGTGCCGCGATTCGTTCGGCAATGCACTGCATCCGTTTCTTGCAGAGGATTTTCGTGAGGCGATCATCACCCGGCAGATGCCGTATCCGCTGGAGCAGGTGCAGGAGGGCGATACGGTCATCATCGAGATTGTCGAGCGAAATCTGCCGAATATACTAAAATATTCACCGGATTTGGGGAACAAAACCGAACCGTAATCCGTCTAATCAGTATCCGCAGGAGAAATAAACAATATGGAGGAAATTTTATGAAAAAGCTGACAGCCATGTTGCTGGCACTAACGCTCTGCTTTGGTCTTGCTGCGTGCGGCGGCAACACCGCACAGGACGATACCAAGGACGAGAGCCAGACCGTCCAGACCGGCAAAACCGAGGATAAGAAGGACGAAGCGAAGACCGAGGAGAAATCCGACGAGGCCAAGACCGAGGACGCAAAGACCGAGACTGAGACTGGTGATAAGGCCTCGACCGACAGCAAAACCGAGGATAAAACCAACGAAACCAAGCCAGTGACGAGCAGCACAAACACCACGACCGCAAAGCCGTCTGCTTCAGCGGGCACGAGCAAGCCGTCTGCCTCGACGAGCAAACCGGCGGCATCTGCTCCGGAAAGCAAGCCGGCACAGAGCAAGCCTGCGGCAAGCGCTCCGGCTGAGACCAAACCTGCAGAACCGGCGAAGCCGACTGCCTCTCAGGCGAGCGGGTACGTCGGCTCGTCCGCATCCGCACTCGAGAGCGCACTCGGCGCACCGACATCCAAGAGCTATTCGCCGAGCTGCATGGGCGAAGGCGAGGACGGCATCTGGACGTACGACGGGTTTACCGTTTATACCTATAAAGAGGGCGGTTCGGAGACTGTCGAAGCGGTTCAATAAATTAGCAGTTAGTAATCGACGATACGGTTTTATGTTTCGCAGGGGAGGCCAGTGGCCTCCCTTTTTCGCGTTCTGCAGAGGTAAAATAAAAGGGCAGACCGGTGGTCTGCCCTATGGGAGATAAAATTCCCAATTACTGATTCATCAGAGAATGCGTCGCTGCGGTTTATTCGCTACCTGCTTTACGGCCTTGCACGGCACGCCGATGGCAAGCATACCTGCCGGTATATCCTCCGTCACAACGCTGCCTGCGCCGATGACGGCGTTATCACCGATGGTGACGCCCGGGCAAATCTGCACGCCCATGCCAATCCAGACGTTATTGCCGATGGTGACCGGCTTGGCATATTCCAGTCCGGCGTTGCGCTGTGCAACATCGAACGGATGGCCTGCGGTCGAGATACAGCAGTTCGGGCCGATGAACACATGGTCGCCGATGGTGACCGGCGCCGCGTCCAGAATCACAAGGTTATGGTTTGCATAAAATGCACGGCCGACACGCGTATGGCTGCCGTAATCGACAAAAAACGGCGGCTCAATGACGATATCGGGCGCACAGGTACCTAAAATGGTATGCAGAAGGGCGTTTTTCTCCTCCTTCTGGGAGGAACGGAGTGCGTTGTAATCCATGCACAGATCGCTGGTCTGCGCACGCGCTTCGAGCAGTGCGGGGTCGCTGTTGGCGTCGTACAGCAGGCCGGAAGCGGCTTTTTCAAGTTCGGTCATCGTCAGGGTTCCTCCTTAATTCTGGTGGCGTACCAGTTCATAATCATCGCCGGAGCGGTAGTACGGACAGCTTTTGCCGGTCTGCATCAGGCGGTAAAATTCGTCCTCATCCAGATAGGCTTCGCATACATATTCATCCATTTCATCATCATAGACGTTGTAGGCGCAGTCGTCACAGGTTCCGGTCATCGGTCAGCGCTCCTTTCAATTTGGTCGATTGCGGATTGCAGAATAGCCTCGGGGTCGTTGCCGCAGATGTCGAGACACTCCGCATAGATAAGTCGGGTCTCGCGGATACCGAAGTATTCTTTGGCCATAGCGGTCAGATAATCGAAGCTGAACCGCGGGTCGTACGCGCCGCCTGCGGTGGTGATGTAGGTCAGACTGCGGGCGCGGCACAGGCCGCACGACTGCCCGTGGTCGTTGTAGGCGCTAACAATGCCGGGGACATAAATGTTCTCGATGTAGGTTTTCAGCTGTGCCGGAAAGCCCAGGTCCCAGTAGGGAGCGGCAATGATGATATCGTCGGCATCGGCGAACTGGTGGGCATAATCGAACATCGGGTCGTGCCATTTGCCGCCGGCAATGAGCGATTCGCGGTGAGCAAGCCGTTTACGGTCGAGCGGGACGAGCGGCTGATCGTATACGTTCAGCTCGGTGACGTCGCTTATGTGTGCGAGATAGGCGCGCGCCAGCCGTTCCGTCCGCGACCCTTCCCGCGGACAGGCGTTGATGTAGAGTGTCATGGTATCCTTCCTTCTTCTTGTTCCTAACTATATAGTATAGCAGAAAAATGAGAAATTAGGAATTAGTAATTAGAAATTATTGTGAGAATGAATCGTTTACCCTGGGGTGCTGCTCAATAAATTAGCAGATTATTTTATACTGCTTACCAGAGCCTGCCAAACTGTGGTATCGAAAGCTTCATCCGCGATAAAGCAATAGCTATACTTGCTATCTTTCCACTCGACCGCGGTATAACCTGTCTCAGCATAGAGAAGCGCATCCGTACCCTCAAGTTTCTCGCCGGAAACGGCATGGTTCATACCTTCGAGTGCGTCCTCGCCTTTACCCATGCAGTATTTAAGTGTATGTCCTTCCGCGTCCGCATACACAACAACAGCCATGCCGAACTGATCGGATGCCGAGTCGAACGCATAGCCATCCGGCAAGGTCTGCGGCAGCGCCAGCGGGAACGACAGAGCGGCAGCCAGCTCATCGGTGGTGGCATACTCCTGCGGCGCAGCGGCCGTAACAGGCGGTTCCTTTCCCTCGCCATCCGGATTTGCAGGCGTGCGATTCATCTGCATAACAGCTGTGCCGCCGATAATCAGTACCAGACAAGCTGCAGCCGCTCCGTATCTTCTCCAGACGGGCGGTTTGCGCACCGGCGGTTTATCCAGCGCATCATGCAGGCGCTGCTCGAGGTCGGGAGACGGATTGACGTGCTCCATCAAACGGTTGTACTTATTCATCGAAATCATACGCCTCCTTCAGTGTCTCTTTGAGCATACTGCGTCCTCGGTGCAGCAGAGAACGCACGGTGCTCTCCTTCTGTCCGAGAATGCGTGCGATTTCTGCGGTAGAATACCCTTCATGATAGAACAGATGAATGGGTTCGCGGTACTTGGACGGCAAAGCGCGCACAGCATCCCACACAAACGCAAGGTTACTGTCTAAGTCAGCGCACGGATAGCTTTCCTTGAGTGTGTCCGTGCGCTTGGACCACGCCGAATTCAGCTTGTTTTTGCTCAGGTTGATGGCAACCCGCAGCAGCCACGCCTTTTCGTGCGCCGGTGATTCCAGTTCCGGAGAAGTGCGCATATACTGCAGAAAGGTGTCCTGCAGTACGTCCTCTGCATCGCTTTTGTTGTGTAAGTACGCATAAGCCGCACGAAACACAGCAGTACCCCATCTATCATATAACTGCGAAAGCTGTGCGTGTGCTGCCGCCGAAGCGCGCGCAGGCGCAATCGCCTGCAGAACAGCAAACAGCAGCCGCCGGAACCGGCTGATTGGAATCGTCAGTGTCATAATGTCACCTCTATGGATCAATTTGTTTTCTGATCTATATACATTTAATATAACAAAAATGTTGCGTAAGGCACAGAAAAATTTTTATTTTTCTGCAACATTCACAAGCTGTCGATTGTATATAGGGCAGAACGGCAAAAACACGGAAGCAATGAAAGGACGATTTTTTATGAAAAAGACGATTTCTATGATGATGGCACTGGCAGTAGCCGGTACGATGGCAGCACCGGCGATGGCGGTAAACGATGAGCCGATGGTGATTGCTCCGGCACCGAACACACAGAGTCAGCAGGCACAGATGAAGATCGTTGTCAAGGGCAAGACCATGCCCGTGCAGACGATTTCCGTAAATGGCTGCACAATGGCTCCGGTACGCGCTATCTGCTTAAGGTAACGTGGAATGCTGACCGCTCCATCAACATCAACAACGGCAAAATGCAGTCCGATTTGCGCATTGGCGACAACAGCTATGTCGTTTATACTGCCGTTGAGGGCATGGCCGGTATGAGCGCACCGTTTTCGCTCGGTTCCGCGCCGATCATCAAGAACAACACCGCGTATGTGCCGATCGACCTGTTCGTGCCGCTGTTCGGCAACGATCAGGCAACCGTAAAGACCAGCGGCGACACCATCACCATTAACCCGGATGCCAAGACCGAGGACGGCGATTCTTCGCAGATTCCGAATCTGCTGACCGCCCATGACTCCCTTACAGAGCTTGCAAAGGCAGTCGGCTTTGACATCAAGGCGCCGACCGTACCCGCTGGCTACGAGGCAGATGCGTACATTGATATCTCCGGCGAGCTGGCCGAGGTGTTCTATGTGAAGGGCGATGATACGCTCGTGTACCGCGTAAGCAAGGGCGAAGGCGATAACTCCGGCGACTATAACACCTATTCCAACAAGAAAACCGTGGATGTGAACGGCGTTTCGGTCGAACTGCGCGGCAATGATAAGGTAAATGTGGCAACGTGGTCGAATGGCGGCTTTGCGTACTCTGTATCCGCAAAGCAGAGAATCAGTGAGACAGAGGTCGCGGCGGTAGTCAGCAGCACCTTCTAAAAGAGTGGAGAGTGGAGAGTTTCTCCACTCTTTCTCTTTTACAGGTATACAGAAAAAGAGTGGAAAGCTCTTCACTCTCCACTCTTAAGGCAACACCGCACAATTAAGACTGCGGTGCTTTGCGGAAATTTTGTGTC
>OLVT01002426.1_pt1 | contig 12834 bp, 10 predicted proteins | sample 1673241 | NCBI WGS metagenome assembly OLVT01 (sample SAMEA3178936, study PRJEB25190) | human gut metagenome | biome: human gut; feature: human-associated habitat; material: faeces | place: Austria | collected 2013 | reverse complement strand
GCGCCATCCTGGCCGACGAGTCCCGCCCCTGGGAAGCAGCCGGCCTTGAGGCCGCCTGCCGCGAGCTGGGCGACAGCATGGACATGAAGCTGAAGTTCGTGCTGCAGCCGCTGCGCGTGGCCGTGTGCGGCAACATGGTCTCCCCGCCGCTGTTCGAGTCCATCGAGCTCATGCCGCGCGAAGATGTGCTCGCCCGCATCGACCAGGTCACCGAGCAGGTCTTCGGCGCATAACCTGAGCACGAAAGGCACCTGTTGACCGAAACCAACGAACAACAGCCGTTTCAGATCCCGCAGCGCATCCTCGTGCTGCGGGATCTGTGCATACGCACCCGAGGCGCCGATTGCACGCGCTGCGGCGAAGCCTGTCCGAAAGACGCCCTGTCGTTCCCCGAGGGCAAGCCGCCCGTCATAGATGATGCCGCTTGCTCGCTGTGCGGCATCTGCCAGGGAACCTGCGATGCGTTCGCCTCCACAAGCTTTACGCTCACGCAGGCCCATGCCGACGCGCGGCGGGCCGCCATGGGCGGCAGGCCGGTCGTCATCACCTGCGCCGAGAACGTCTCGGACGAAGAAGACCCCGCAAGCAACGTAGTGATGCTCCCCTGCCTAGCCATGCTACCGGCCCAGCTGTGGGCCGCGCTGCTGGCCGAAGGGGCCGATGTGCAGGTGTCCATCGACATGGAGCGCTGCGAAACTTGCGCGAAGGCGGGCGGGCCTGCGCAAGCCCTCTACGCCGAGCGCATCGCGCAAGCCGAGGAATGGACGCAGCGCAATGTGGGGTTCGCGCCGTCGCTGCCCCAGGCGGCTGACGAGGGACTGTTCGCCGGCCTGGCCAACGCCGGCGCCGACGGAGACCGCCGCAGCCTGTTCACCGATATGCTCTCGCAGCTCAAGGACGCGGCATCAGGCACCATGCGCGAACGCACCGACGCCCGCCTGCAAACGCTGCGCGAGCAAAACGAGCGGTTCGCCGCCCATCAGCGGCTCGACCTGGGAAACGGCACGCAATTCAACAAGTTCGCCCCGCACGGGCGCGTCAAGCGCGTCATGGGTTCGTCGCGCAACCTGCTGCTGCAAGCGCTCGACGCACAGCCTGATATGGCCACACGGGTAGAACTCTCCCTGCCCGAAATAGACGCCGATGCCTGCGAGGAATGCCTACGCTGCACCCGAGCCTGCCCCACCGGGGCGCTACTGCCCGACGCCCAAGACGGCACGCTTACCCTCGATTGGCGCTACTGCATAGGCTGTGGCCTGTGCGAGTCGGCATGCCCCCGCAATGCCATCACGTTAACAACCAAGCCCGTCTCCGAGGCTGCGTGCTAAGATAGCCGGGAACATACCGTTAGGAGCGCTTCCATGAACCAGCCTCGCAACAACCACGATTCCAATCCCTACGAATCCGCTCAACAAACAACCCCGCAGAACCCGCAGCTTGATGCAACCCCGAACGCCACGCAGGCGCCCGAGCCGCAATCAGCCTACCCCACATCGGAAACGGGCAGCGGCAGCGATTCCAATCCCAACGGAACCGCTCAGCCAGCAGCACCCCAGGTCGAACAGCCCGACATGACCGCAGGCCCTGCGCAAGCACCCGCCAACGTCGGCCCCGCCGCCAAGCAGCATGCCACGCAGCAACCTTCCGGATACGCCGTTCCCCCGCAGACACCCTATGCACAACCTTCCTACGACGCCCCTCAGCCGCCCGCAAACCCTTATGCCACTGCGCCGAAACCTGCGAAGAAATGGCCTTGGGTGCTTTTGGGCTGCGCGCTGGCGTTTCTCATGGGGCTTGGCGGATGCGTCGGCTTCGCCACGGTGGGCATGGTGGCCGATTCGCTTCACAGCCGCGCCGACGGGGTGCATTCGTTCGATTTCGACGACCTGCCGTACGGCTACGACCCCGACGACCTGCCTGACAGCGATTATTACGGCGGCTTCACGCTTTCCGACATCAAGGAAGCGGCAGGCGACCTGCCCTGCGATATCGACGACGAGGGCAAGGCCGCCCCGGGCGTGTACGTGGTAGGCCGCGACATCGACGAGGGCCTGTACTTCCTCCAGGGAAACCCGTCGACCGAATCGGAGTGCTACCTGTTCGATCCCGAAGGGTTCGGCACCTACAACATGGACGCCGCGGTTACTTACACGGGCAATTACTTCGCCGATCTTGAAGACGGGCAGGTGGTCGTGTTCATGCCAAGTTCAGCCAGCATGCTGATGATCCCCGCCGACCAAGCCGATTTCCAACCTCAGGCGCCCTACGCCAGCGGCCTGTACCGCGTCGGCCAGGACATTCCCGCCGGAACCTACACCATAACCGTCAGCCCCGACGCGCCGCGCAACGCCTCGCAGGACTATGCCGCCTACGTTATGAAGGACCTCGACTTCGACGACGATTCCATCACCGACTCCAAGCCCTTGCTGCGCGGAAGCACGCAAACCATCACCGTGGAAGACGGCGAGTGGCTTGAGCTGTTCGGCACCATCGCAACGCCAGCAGAATAACCCGCACATGCCATCACGCGCCCTTCGACAAGCATCGGAGAGCGTTTCTTTCTCACCCGCCACCACCGAAAGGACGCCCATGCTCCCCGAAAACCCCACCATCGATCAGGTTCGCGAGTTCTTCGCCAATGACAAGTTCGCCACAGAGGCCGCAGGCTGCACCGTCATCGAAGCCGCCAAGGGCCACGCCGTTTGCGAGATGCCGCTCGAGCGTATCCACTACAATGCCCAAGGCGGCGTCATGGGCGGGGCGATTTTCACCCTTGCCGACTTCTGCCTGGCCATCGCCTGTAACGTAAACGAGCAGCCCACGGTCTCGGTAAGCAATACCATCGAGTTCCTGAGCGCTGCCAAGGGCGACAAGCTCATCGCCGAATGCAATGTCGACAAATCGGGAAGGAAGCTCGGGTTTTACACGGTGGACGTTTCCGATAACACGGGCCGCAAGGTGGCCCGCATGACCGCAACCTGTTACCGATAATCGTCAGAAGGGATTCGCCGAGCCCAGCCGCACGGGCGAACTTGCGAATCAAGCGTAACCAGCCAAAGAACGATTCCGAAATTTTTTTCAAAATAGGGGGTTGCACGCTGAAACGGTTTCCGTATAATAGTCAACGCACCTGATTCGGGGCCTTAGCTCAGCTGGGAGAGCGCATGGCTGGCAGCCATGAGGTCAGGGGTTCGATCCCCCTAGGCTCCACCAAATTCAACAGCCGCCTTTAGGGCGGCTTTTTTATTGCCACGGAAAGGGGAACCCATGGCGCAGACCGTATCCGGCGATTCGCAAACCCGCGACTCGTTCACCTCGCGCACCGCCTTCATCATCGCCTGCATCGGATCGGCCGTAGGCCTATCGGGCATCTGGCTGTTCCCGTACCGCGTTTCGCAGCTTGGTGGAGCGGCCTTCCTTATCCCCTACCTGTTCTTCGTCGTGCTGCTCGGCCTTACCGGCGTGGTGGGCGAGATGTCGTTCGGCCGCGCCATGGGATGCGGCCCGATGGGCGCATTCGGCAAAGCCCTCGAACTCCGAGGCGTATCCCACGCAACGCGTATCGGCAAAGCCATCGGCATCGTGCCCGTGCTCGCCGCGCTTGGCATCGCCATCGGTTACACCGTCGTTTTGGGATGGTTCCTCAAGTACCTGTTCGCCGCCGCAACCGGAACCCTGCTCGCCCAACCGGACATGGGCGCGTATTTCGGCCAGATCACCGGCGATTTCGGAAGCATCGGCTGGCATGCCGCGGCCCTCATCATCACGTTGGCCGTCATGGTCTTGGGTATCTCACGCGGCATCGAGCGCCTGAACAAGATCATGATGCCGCTGTTCTTCGTCCTGTTCTGCGTGCTGCTCGTCCGCGTGGCCATGCTGCCCGGCGCGATCGATGGCTACGCCTACCTGTTCATGCCGCGCTGGGAGGCGCTCGCCAACCCGCAAACCTGGGTGCTTGCGCTTGGGCAGGCGTTCTTCGGACTGTCGCTTGCCGGAGGCGGCACGCTGGTGTACGGCAGCTACCTGAAGAAGGACGTGAACGTGGTCTCGTCGGCGCGCAACGTCGTGGTGTTCAGCACGCTGGCCGCGGTTTTGTCGGCCATGGTGGTGGTACCGGCGGTGTTCGCGTTCGGAGCCGACACCCAGGCAGGCCCCCCGCTTCTGTTCATCGTGCTTCCGCAGGTGTTCGAGGAGATGCCCTTCGGCGGGCTGTTCTGCTTCGTGTTTTTCCTGGCCGTAGCCTGCGCCGCCATCACCAGCTTGGTGAACCTCTACGAGCCGCCAATCGAGGCGCTGCAGCAGCAGGCGCGCCTTCCCCGCTGGGCCGCCGTGGCCATCGTGGCCGCCGTCTCCATGGGCGTCGGCGCCTTCATCGAGAACGGCGACGCGGTCAGCGCCTGGATGGACGCCGTCAGCATTTACGCGATCCCGTTGGGAGCGCTTATAGCGGCCGTGATGTTCTTCTGGGTATGTCCCAAGGGTTTCGCCTCAAAACAGGCTCAGATGGGACGAGAGAAGCCCGTGGGCGCATGGTTCGAGCTCATGGGACGCTATCTGTTCGTCCCGCTCACGGCGATCGTCATCATCCTGGGCATCGTGCTCGGCGGCATCGGATAACGTCCAGGCACCGAAACATCGCCCGGAACGCCGCTTCCACGGCGGCCCTGACAACCTCCCAAAACCACGAAGGCCTGCATGCTCCACGTAGCATGTAGGCCTTCTCATATCATGCAGGGAAAACCAGACTCGAAAAGCCCCTAACTGCCAAGTCGATATCTGCTGAAGCGGCAAAATCAAACGCAGCAGCATCGCCAGCCCGGCATCGGACCGGCTCGCGCAGCCCAACGCCGCAACGGGCCGAACCGACGCCGACAAGCCGCAGCATCTAAGGCGATCGGCGCATCGGCATCCAGCCCTACCCGGCTGAAACCCGCAGCCATCGCCCCGCGTAGCCGTTTGCCGCGCTAGCCCTGTTCGGCGAAGAAACGCTCGGCGATGCGAGCCGATTCCGCGGCGTCCTTGGCATAATAGTCCGCGCCAATCTGCTCGGCGTACTCGGGCGTCAAAACCGCGCCGCCGACCATCACCTTGCAACCCGGCAGCTTCTCATGCAGAAGCTCCACCGTCTGCTCCATGGCACGGACCGTGGTCGTCATAAGCGCCGAAAGCCCCACCAAGCGGATGCCCTGCTCGCTTGCCACGCGCAGCACCTCTTCCGGCTCGACGTCGCGGCCAAGGTCGACCACGCGGAAGCCATAGTTCTCCAACAGCATCTTGACGATGTTCTTGCCGATGTCGTGGATATCGCCTTTCACCGTGGCCACTGCGATGGCGTTCGATCCCATGCCGTCATCGGCGGAATCGCCCATATGCGCCTTGACCACGTCGAACCCCACCTTCACCGCCTCGGCCGAAGCCATCAGCTGGGGAAGAAAGAACTCCCCTTTGTCGAACTTCTGCCCCACCACATCAAGCGCGGGGACGAACACGCCGTTGACCAGGTCGAGCGGGTTATGTCCCTCGAGCAACGCCTCGGTGGCAGGCCCCATCGGGCCCTTTCGACCCGTCAGGATGAGATGCACCATGTCGCGAACGGCATCGGCGGCGTCCGAAAGCGAATCAGGGACCGCCACCGGGCATTCCGCTGCCGAATCGGCAGCCCTCGAAGGCTGCGCAGCCTCCGCAGCGCCCGCGGCAACACCCGCTCCCGCCGCGCCTGCCGTATACGGGTCCGCGGCGTCGGCATACTCCCCGATGAACTCGACGGCGCCGGCATCCTGGCAGTTCAGCACCCTGAACGTGTTCACCGTGTCGGTGTAGCGCTTCGCCTTCGGGTTCAGAATAGGCATATCCAGCCCGCATCCGAACGCGGCGGCCAAAAACGTCGAGTTCACCATGTTGCGCTGAGGCAGGCCGAAGCTGATGTTGGACACGCCGAGCGCCGTGCGCACGCCCAGGCGCTCCTTCACCATGGCCACGGCGCGCAAGATCTCAAGCGCCTCCGATTGGTTGGTAGCACACGCCATGGTCAGGCAGTCGATGACCACATCGGTTCGCGGGATGCCGTAACGTTCGACAGCTTCCACGATCCGCTCGGCAACGGCGAAACGCCCCTCGGCAGTGGGCGGGATGCCATCTTCGTCAAGGGCAAGGCCGATCACGGCGCATCCGTAGCGTTTCACGATGGGAAGCACGGCCTCCAGGCTTTCCCGTTTGCCGTTGACGCTGTTGATGAGCGGCTTGCCCGCGTAACCGCGCACCGCCGCCTCCACCGCCACCGGGTCGGACGAGTCCACCACCAGCGGCAACGTGACCGTGGAAGAGAGCTTATCCACTGCAGCTGCCAGCACGGCAGGCTCATCAAGCTCTGGAAGGCCTACGTTGACATCGAGGACATCGGCGCCCAGCTCCTGCTGCGTAACGGCCTCGCCCACCAGATAATCCAGGTCGCCCGCCCGCAGAGCTGCCTTAAGCTTAGGCTTGCCCGTAGGGTTGATGCGCTCGCCGATCACGGCGATGCGGGGCACGCCCACCGGAAGCACCACGGCCTCCTGGGCGCTGCACAGCACGCAAGCGGGCTCGTAGGCGCGCGGCGCCGGCACGCGGCGGGCATCCGCCATGCGACGAAGCTCGCGCGTGTATTCCGGCGACGTGCCGCAGCACCCGCCGATGATCGAGGCGCCCGCATCGAGCATGCCCTCCATAGCCGCGGCGAAATCATCGGGCGACACATCGAACACGGTGACCCCGTCCTCCACGCGCGGCAGGCCTGCGTTCGGTTGCACCATCAACGGGCAGCGGCAACGACGCGCCATATCCTGCGCGGCGCCCAATAGCTCCGCCGGACCAAGCGAGCAGTTCAAACCCACGGCATGCGCGCCCATGCTCGAAAGCACCTCTGCGGCCACCTCCGGCGACGTGCCTAAAAACGTGCGCCCATCCTCGCCGAACGTCATGGTGGCCAACACCGGCAGATCGCAGTTCTCCTGAGCAGCCAGCAGCGCCGCCTTCGCCTCGCGCAAGTCGGCCATGGTTTCGATCAGCACCACATCGCAGCCGGCGGCGGCAACGGCGCGCACCTGCTCGGCGAACAGGTCGTAAGCCTCTTCGAAGCTCATGGTTCCCATGGGTTCCAACAGCGCACCCGTCGGGCCTACATCGCCGGCGATGTAGGGGGCGCCGGCGGCACGGGCGCATTCGGCAGCCGCACGATACACGTCCTCGACGCTTGCGGCACCTTCCAGCTTCAGTCGGTTGGCACCGAACGTGTTCGTGGTGATGACCTCGGCTCCCGCATCGACATAGGCCTTGTGAATGGCCGCGATGTCGTCGGGATGCGAGAAGTTGAGCAACTCGGGGATCTGCCCCGCATCGGCAAGACCCCGCTCCTGCAGCTGCGTGCCCATGGCCCCGTCCACCACCAGGAAGTCCTGCCCGAGCAGCGCTCGTTTCAAATGCTCATCTTTGATGGCAAGCCCCGATAAATCGGGCTCGGGCAGCTGCGCCGCCTTCGCCCAACCGCCGGTCAGCTCCTTGTGCGCGCACACGCTCTCACCCATGGCAGGTAACCCCTCGTTTCCTTAACTCGCAACCATCCCTCAAACGGCAAACCGCGCAAGCATCGCGCGCCTCGCCGCCATTATCGGGCTCATTGAACAAACCTAGCACGGCGGTAACGCTTTTCACCGGAACGAGCATGTTCGTCGACGTAACCGAAAAGCCCAAGCGCCGACGCGCATCAAGGACTCCCAAAAACGCCGGCTGCACATTCAGCGGCAAGTCGCCATAGCCGGGGCTGAAACGCCAGTTCGTGCTCAGACCCATGTCATGAGCGAAGCGGACAATGACATCTTCGGTGATGTTCGCTGCCGCCTCGACCAGCGCCGAACAGCAAGCTCCGAACATCACGCCGTCCGCCACGCTGATGGCCTCGTGCTTTCGCATCTCCCGCTCGCTGACGGCGCCGAGCGTGCACGCCATCAGCGCAACCTTGCAAGCCCCGCGCAAATGCTCGGCGATGCTGTTGCCCTCGAGGACAAGATCGCAGCCTTCCAAAGCCACCTGCGGCACGAGCCCCTTCTCGCATTCGGCTTCCGTGCCCGATACCGCGCTACAGCCCTCGACCGCGTTCAGCCCCGTATCGCAGGCGTTAAGCGTGCCCGTCGCCCCAGGCTCCGGCGCTTCCCAGCGCGACCGCTTCTCGTCGATACCGAAAACGCTCCAGGCGAACACGGGCTTGATCGCCTTCTCGCACTCATCGGCCAGCCTATTGAAACGGGTCAGCAGCGCCTCATCGACCTGCTGACCCGTATATCCCAGATATCTCAGCGCCTCGCTGCGATCGAGCCGCGCATCAGGCGCGCCCCCTGCGCCAAGACGTCCATAACGCACCATCACGAAACCAGCGCCACCTTCAACGCGCACGAGGCGGCACGGGCGATCTCGGGGTTGTTCATGGTGTACACGTGCAGCCCCTCGACGCCATGCGCCTGCAAGTCGGTCAGCTGGCGGCACGCGTATTCGATGCCCGCCTGACGCAAGCTTGCCGGGTCGTCCTCATATCGCGCGAGCAGCTTGATGATGGGGCTCGGAAGCGAAGCCCCGCACATGAACACCATGCGCTGGATCTGCGCCTTGCTCATGAACGGCATGATGCCTGCGGTTATCGGCACGGTGATACCGGCGGCCTCGGCCCCTTCGCGGAAACGATAGAAGCAGTCGTTATCGAAAAACAGCTGCGTGACCAGGAAGCTTGCGCCCGCATCCTGCTTCTGCCTCAGATGCTCCACGTTCAAGCGAAGCGAGTCGCAATCGATATGGCCCTCGGGATACGCGGCGGCGCCCACGCAAAAGCCAGCGTCCGCCAACACCGGGATAAGGTCCTTGGCATACCGGAAATCACCGGGTTCATAGCCCTCCGGCAAATCGCCGCGCAATGCAAGCACATTGCGGATACCGCGGTCCTTCATGTCGGCGATAGCCGCCGAAATCGACTGCTGCGATGCGCCGGCGCAGGTCAGGTGAGCCACAGCGGGGACGTCATGATCGTCTTGGATCATTGCGGCGATTTCAGCGGTGGCCTGCTTGTTGCCGCTGCCGCCCGCCGAATACGTAACGCTGATGAACGCGGGATCGAGCTTTGCAAGCTCCTGCGCGATCGTGCGCGCCGACTCCATGCTCAGCTCGCCTTTCGGCGGGAAGATCTCGAACGAAATCGGCTGCGAGCCCGTCTGGCGGGCCTGCGTGAAGATGCTATCTACGGTATCCATAATGCTGCCTTTTATCATGTTCCATCATCAGTATCTTTAGCGCTGCTTATTATAACGACCCAAGCCTTCCCATCATCGATAATTCCTGGCACCGGGATATGCTTTATTCAGAAAGCAACCTATCTGCCAACACGATTGCCGGGAGGATCGAGTACCGACACACAGCAAACATCGAGTTTATGGCAGGCATTCGTAACGCAATCTTGCCCATGAACATGTCACCCTCACCGGTTTCGCTAACTACGCCGTCGACGGGAAGGGAGGGTTGAACGAACTTACATCGAGATACGTCACACCGGCTAGCATCCGCCAGCGTGATTTCGGGGCGAGCTCGAACCTTCACGCGCCATGATGCCGCCCTCCCAGTATCGCTGCCGTCGACTCCATCGGCGGAAAGGCCGGGGTTACTCCCGAGACAGGTCTTCGCCCTCCCCTCTACGCGCGCAGACGCGATCAGGGAGAGGATCGAATACGTTCACGCTGCTGCCGGTCTCGCTTTGGCGAAACGCGCTGAAGCAGACGAGCGTTTGCCAGAGCTCGACCCTTTTCGCAAGCTGACGAGCTTCTTTCGCCCGCTGTTTTGCCTCGGCTTTATCCTCGAAGGCCGACCCACTTGTCTCCTCGTTCGCCCCCGTCCCCCGCGCCGCTCCCAACTCCAAAAGCTCGCATGATCCCGCAAAACCACCCTTCGGTATGCTTCGACGACGCATCCTTCTTGCAACCTTCTCGCACAGCTGTACATAAGCATCGAATTCATGTACCTGCTCGGGACGCACCAATATCGCCCGACGCTGCAACCCTCCAAGCCCTTTATTTGATACCGCAACCTTTCCACTCGTATTTCGAGCCACCTTCCTTGCGTCTCGAACATCCTTCGCACCCGCCGTTGCGGCTCCAATCGCCGATTTTGCCCTTTGGTCGCCCTCTGCATCCGCAGCCTCGCTTCCCCGATCGAACGTGGTGCCGCCATGGCGCGCGCAAAACGCTGCCACGGGAAACTCCTCAGGGTCCTCCGGACCATCGATGCCGCAGGCAGGGCCATTCGTCCTTCGCCCGCCGATTCCATCAGGCAGCGAGATGTTCAACGCCGCCACATCGCGCCTTCGGTTCGTTGAACGCACGGTCAGCATGCGGCCAGACGCGCCCGAGCCCTCCGCCACTGACAAACAACCTCTTCCTGCAACATTCTCGCCAAGAACCACATCCCCTGCCGCAAACCCGCCGAAACGTCGCGGCATGCTCAGGGCCATCGCCATCGCGGATTCCGTCGGCGAAATCGATCCATCTCGCACATAGGCAAGGGCACGACGCGCCTTCGCCGTCCCATAGGCCCCATCGACTTTCGCCAGATACTGGCCGATTCTAGCAGCAGACGTCAACGGCTCATCATCACCCTCTCGTAAAGCGATCCCGTTTTCAGCATTGGCATCGATCCGATACGACGAGCAGAGCGCATAACCCATATACACCGTTTCCAACAAGGTATGTTTGACCGCAATCTGCAAAAACGTCAGCTCAGGGGACGAGCAGCAAACCGCACCGAACCCTTCAACAGGCACCTTCACGAACGATCCTGCTGGATACGCGCTTCCCGAATAATGGGACCGCAAGCAATCGCCGTCACGTCTGCCCGCCGAAGTCCGCACAAGCACCTCGAGCTTGCCATCCTCGATACCCAAAAGCGAACGCAGTGTCCTGCTCTCGGAAACAAACGGCGACGTGCAAGGCAGCACCCGAGCCGTGGTCCTGTTCCCCGTGATGCGAGGGTTGCGATTCCGCACAAGCCAGCGAAACGCCGCATCGTGGGACAAGCAGATATTCATGGTAGCCATAACCGGTTCCTTTCAAACGCAAATCACTTCGCAAACCAGCATGACGCCGCCATCTTGCACAGCCCTTGCCCGCATCTTGCATACCGCACCGCCAAACCTTGCAGGCCGGTCACCGATACACCCCTGCAATAGATCGCACAGCATGCCCCGCAAGACCGACAAACGGTCACTCATATAATGATTCCGGAAAACGATAGCGGTAACCGTCTTATACCGGCTATACTGATGTCATAGCTTTAATCACACTACTCATACACAGCATCGGGAGAACAAGCTATGGCAGTAGAGCACAGTCAAGACAAACGTCAATTAGCCGCATGGGTAGATCGGAAGCTGGCCGAAACGGTAGACGAGGTTGCCAGCAAGCGCGGCATCACGCGAACCGCGGCAATCACGGAGGCGCTACAGCGCTACGTAGAGGAAGAAACCAGCGTGGCGCTGCAACTTTCCGATTTCGCCGAGAAGCTTGACACCCTGCTTGAACGCAGCGAGACGATGCAGAGCGAGCTAGAGGAAATCAAGCAGATGAAACCAGCCCGCTCCACGCGCAAAGCGAAAGCCGCGCAGCCGGCCCCTGCCGCGCAAACGCCATCGCTGTTCTAGAAGCGAATCAAGCTTATGAGCATCTTCGTGACGGGCGATATCCATGCCTCATACGACATCGCAAAACTCTCGGAAAGCTGCTTCGACACCGCTGGATTGACCAAAGATGACTACGTGATCATCTGCGGCGACTTCGGCCTTGTGTGGAACAACTCCGCCAGCGAACAATATTGGCTCCGCTGGCTTGACGCCAGACCTTTCACAACCCTATTTGTTGATGGTAATCATGAGGGCTTCAGCCTGCTGAACAGCCTTCCCGAAACCACATGGAATGGAGGAGCGGTACATCAAGTAGCAACCAGCGTCCTCCACCTCAAACGAGGCCAATTGTTCAACATCGACGGATATCGAATCTTCACGATGGGCGGAGCAACCTCAAGCGAATACGACAGGACGCATCGAATCCAGGGCAAAACATGGTTCACCGAAGAAATTCCAAATGAGCAGGAACGAGCAACAGCACTTGAGACACTTGATGCAGCAGATTGGGCTTGCGACTTCGTCATCACCCATTGTGCGCCATCATCTAGCGCGCAAGGTATATCCGAGCACACCGATCGCCTGGAAATCCACCCGATGGACGAATACACCGATTGGCTCCAAACAATTCAAGACCGTCTGACTTACCGCCATTGGTTCTGCGGCCATTATCACATCGACGCTCAAATCCAAGATAAGACTACTGCGCTATACAACCGAATAGCCGTATTGGGAGACCCCAAAATCACCGTCGATACCGGCGACGAAGAGACCTTGTCGCTGCCCTATCAACTGCTCCCTGAGCCAGCAGAAGACCCAAAATCAGCGATACCCGACTACTGCTCCGAACTCGAGGACCAAGATTCCTTGGAAATCGATCTAGACTAAATGCCAAATAACCCCAGAAGCAAGACTAGCCCCGGATAAACCGGGGCTATTGCAACACCATTTGCAGAAACAAAGAAATCCATCCATTCTCTCGGCACGCACGCCCCGGACGCATCGAACGCCGGCCAGATCGGCGGCCCGCGGCATCGATCGCGGCGACCCGCGAGACAATGCTCCCCGAAACGCAGAAAAGGCCCGCAAGGGGCAGCATCCCCCGCGGGCCTCTCCCGGCGCCGATAGAAAAGCGCCCTCCGCGAGCGCGA
>OLVT01002424.1_pt1 | contig 12836 bp, 9 predicted proteins | sample 1673241 | NCBI WGS metagenome assembly OLVT01 (sample SAMEA3178936, study PRJEB25190) | human gut metagenome | biome: human gut; feature: human-associated habitat; material: faeces | place: Austria | collected 2013 | reverse complement strand
TGTACTTCCATTCGTCGGGGTTCTTGATATTGATGTTGTTGATGGTAACGGCATTCACATTCTTCGTGAACATGAACTCTCCCGTCACGGTCAAGGGGAAAGATACGGGTACCTGATAGTCCACCGCGATAGACGACTTCCACACCTGCGGCATCTTGAAGTCCTGAGCCACACCGGAAATCTTGCTTCCCGCCACGTGTTTCTCAATCGTGGTGGGGAGGTTGAACTTGTCGATTATCTGGTTCATGTCCGTAATCATGCCGCCTGCCAACTGGTCCAGACGGGAATCATGGCCCACCACCTTTCCATTGTCATATTGGGTCTTAAAGGTAACGGAGTTCTGTACCATAGAAGCATTGGTCGGCATATTGGTGAAGAAAACCAACGGCAGACGTCCGGTAAACACACCCGTACCTCCACGTACTTTCAGCGACTTGTCCTTGAACACGTCCCAAACGAAACCTATACGGGGAGAAATCTGCCATCTGGAATCCGGCCACTTGAAAGTGTCGATGTGCTGCCCGTCGAAGTCAAGCTCATAGATGGCATCGTTTCTCTGGAGGTCGTCGTTGTCGAACATCAAGTTGTCGAAACGGATACCGTAGGTCAGTTTCAGACTGTTGCCGAGGTTCCATTCATCCTGGGCATAGAAACCAAGCTGGTTGAAGGTAACCTGAGCATTGGGGTTGGCCACACCGTTGAAGCCATAAGTCAAAGCGAATGATTCGGGAGCTGCGCCACTCAGGAAATCTTCCAGACTGTTATAGCGATAGTATCCCGTACCGTTACGCATATAGGCGTTGTTGGCAAACTGGTGCTCGTAGCTAAGACCTGCCGTCAGCTTGTGGTTACCGGTGAAGAAGGTGAAGTTATCGGTAATGTTCGTAATCTTGTTCTTCACACCGTTGTTGTAGGTGAACAACTCGTAACCGGCGCTCATATACGGTTCCAGAATCTGGTTTCCGTTCTCGTCCTTGCCTGCCATGATGTCGATAAAAGGGAAAGGAGAAGAGTTGGTGCCGCGCATGTCCTCTATATTGGTGTAGGTGAACAGCAGCTGGTTGGAAATCTTATCGGTGAAGCGGCTGTTCAAATCTGCCGCCCAAGACTGCACTTTATTGTCCATGGAATACATGCTGTTGGCAAAAGACATGGATTGGTAACCTACACGGCTTGTATTATACAGACGAGAGCCGGAACCACCATCCATAGAGTTAGCGTTGGGAGCGTTCCATGCGGTATTCTTTGTATAGTTGTACCGTACGCTCAATTTATGGCCATTCGTGATATTCCAGTCGATACGACCTAGCAATTTCAAATTCTTTTCGTCTGCGGGGAAGTTCGTGGCTGATCCTGTATCATAACCATATTTATCTCTTAAGAAATCGGATACCTTTTGCATGTCGGAGAGTGTAGTGCGAGATATGTAGTTATTCTCGTCCGGTTGCTCCCCTTCAGTACGAGCTCTCCATTTGATCACTTGTTGTGGTTGTTTTTCCACTTCTACATTGGCGAAGAAGAATAATTTATTCTTGATGATCGGACCGCCGAACGTAGCTCCGTAAATCGTTTTGGATTCCTTAGCACGTGCGCCCAAGTCTTCTCCATCGATTGAGTTTCCTCGCATATTCTGGTTCTGGAAGTAAGTGTAAGCGGAACCTTTGAATGTGTTTGTACCGGATTTGGTGATAGCGTTGATACCGCCACCAATGAAGTTTGTCTGGCGGACATCGAACGGGGCGATTACCACTTGTACTTCCTCGATAGCGTCCATAGAGATCGGGTTACCGCCTCCGGGAAGATTATCCGAAAGGCCGAAGTTGTTATTAAAGTTCGCTCCATCTACCGTAAAGTTCGTGGAACGGCCATCGCCACCGGCAAAACTCATGTCGGAGGCATAAGGAGAAAGGCGTGCGATATCGGAGATACTACGGTTAATGGTGGGTAAAGAGGTGATCTGTGACGAGGAGATATTGGTTGTCGCACCCGTCTTTTCCGTATTGAACTTCGTTTTCGCCGCTGTGATTACGATCTCGTCCAAGGTCTCGGAAGATTCTTTCAACTTAACATTCAAGTTGTAGTTCTCTCCCAATTGCAGGGTAATGCCGGAATAAACGGCAGATTGATAACCAACGTAAGAGATCGTAACTTTGTATGGACCTCCTGTACGCATACCTTGTAAGGAAAAGCGTCCGTCAACGTTTGTGATCGTACCATAATTTGTCCCAGAAGGTTCGTGAACCGCCAAAACGGTCGCACCAATAACGGGTTCATCTTGAAACATAACTGTTCCACTCATACTGGCTGTTGTTACCTGCGCTTGTGTCGGGATGACAAACAAGAAACTCAGTACAGCTAAAAGGAATAGCGTCTGTAAATGTCTGCTCATAATTTAAAATAGTTAATGTAATAAAAACTTTCGCAAAGTTATGGGTTATTTTTTAATATCATTGTATGTTTCTTATTTAATACTTGTTTCATATTCATGAAGTTGCTGTGACGGGGCGGAATTGAGTAATGTCCTTATTCGGAGATGGATGGCTTGTATTGGCAAAACAAGAGGGTTCTTTATGAAATTTTTAATTTGATGATTCTTAACTAACATTCCCTGTTGGGCGGTGATTTAAAAGAATTATAGACGCTTTTCCTGCATATTGTTGGATTATGGATGTGGTTGGTTGAAAATAATAATCTGGAGATCTGTGTGAGGAATGTTAATGCTATGAATATTATATATAGTTTGTGACAAAAAGAGATATCTAATCCCTATCTTTGCGGCGATATGCAAAAATGTTATAATTATTTTAAATATAAATACTTCTTGTATGAGGAAAACTTATCTACTTTTAACGTTACTTTTGTTGTGCGTGGGAATATCCATACATGCTCAGGTGACGACGGCGAGTATGAGTGGTAAAGTCACGGATACATCATCGGAAGCGATGATCGGAGTGAATATCAAGGCTACGCATACGCCAACGGGTACCGAATACTACACGATTACCCAGCCGAATGGTTCTTATTCTTTTAACAACCTTCGTATCGGAGGCCCTTATGTGGTAGAGTTCTCTTATATTGGATACAATACGGAGAGCCGGGCAGGAATAAACTTGGTTTTGGGTGAGGATCTGAAACTGAATGTAGTAATGCGGGAAGATACCCAAGCTCTCGACGAGGTAGTCGTGGTTGCGGATAAGAACCCCATTATTTCAGGAAGCCGTACAGGTGCGCAGGAAATCATCACTCGTGAGAAGATGGATAAGCTGCCTACGATTAACCGTTCTTTGGACGATTTCGTGAAATTAACTCCGATGAGTAGCGGTAAGAATTTTGGCGGTGTCTCTTACCGTTTTAATAATGTAACGGTGGACGGTGCCTCCTTTAATAACTCGTTTGGTCTGGCTTCTGCTCTTGGAGCTTCCGGTACGGAACCGATTTCTTTGGAGGCGCTCGAGCAGGTACAGGTGATGATCGCTCCTTTTGATGTTCGAAATGGAGGATTTACGGGTGCGGGTATTAACTCCGTAACGAAATCCGGTTCGAATGAGTTTCATGCTTCTGTATATATGTACACGAAGAGTCCGTCAATGATGGGATATCGTGTGAAGGATGAGACGATTGGTGTTTCTGAGTTCTCTAACCACCAATACGGTATCAGCTTATCCGGCCCGATCATTAAGAATAAATTATTCTTTTTCATCAATGGTGAGATGGATCGTCAGGAGGAACCGATTTCTTATACGACCGCTAATTCTGCGGCGGATGCGACAGTCTTGCAGGGTTTATCTGATTTCTTAGGTGATGAGCTTGGGTATAATCCGGGTAAATTCGACGTGAATAAGACAAATACTCAAGCGGATCGAATCACGGCTCGTTTAGACTGGAATATCAACTCAAATAATGTGTTGAGCTTAAAATATTATTATTTGAAATCGTTTAATACGAATAACCCTTCTACTTCCGGTGCGCCGAATAACGGACGTGGACCGAATGCGTTCGCTATTCCGTTCTCTTCTTCTTTCTACCGGACGAATAATAACTTCAATATTTGGATGGCCGACTTGAATACGACCATTAATGACCGTATGTCTAACTATTTGAAGATCGGTTATTCCCGTTTGCGTGATTATCGCGATATGGATGGCGGTTACTTCCCGCAAGTGGATATCTTGGATGGTGGTAACAATGCTTATACAACTTTCGGAACCGAGGCAAACTCCTATAATAACCAGTTGAACACTGATATCTGGCAGATACAGGATAACTTCTTGATGAATTTTGGCAAACATCAGATTACAGTTGGAACGCAAAGTGACTATCGTGCCTTTAAGAATGGTTTCGCTCAAAACTATCCGGGTTCTTGGGTGTTTAATTCTGTCGATGATTTCAAGTTCAACGTATTGGCTACAAAACAATACATGGCCGCTCATAACGGAAGTGTACAAGGATTTGATATCCGTGAGTTTAATCCGAAAGATTTTGGATTTGGTTCCAATGTGACGGGTATAACGAACTCTTCTTCTACGGGGTATCAATACTATGCGCAAAGATATTCGATGACGGATGATTTTCCTTTCGCTGAGATAAATGTATTCCAGTTAGGTTTGTATGCCCAAGATAAGTGGACGGTAAGTGATAAATTGAACTTGACGTTAGGTTTACGTATCGATGTTCCGTTCTTTATGACTGATTTGCAGTCGAATGATAAAGTCGCCGCCGAGACCTATCGGGATGGCATCAAGATCGATGTTTCTAAATATCCGAACGCCAAACCTCAGTTTTCTCCTCGATTCGGTTTTAACTACAAACCGTTTGACGATGAGAATGGAAGCTTACAGATACGTGGTGGTACGGGACTCTTCACGGGTACTCCTCCTTATGTATGGATCAGTAATCAAGCCGGCAACAATGGTGTTCTGTTTGGTGACCTAAATGTTCGGGCGGTAAAGGATAAAAATGACAATATCATTAGCGACGGCAGACCTTCACTAGGTTTCACCGGAAATATGGATACTTATAAACCGGCTGAAGGTAGCGCTACACGTTCGGATATAGCGATTACGGATCCGGACTTTAAATATCCGAGCTTATGGAAAAGTAATATCGCTGCCGATTATAAGTTTGGTGATGGTTGGGTCGCTACCGTAGAGTTGCTGTATTCAAAAGACATTAACGCTATTTATCATGACAATATCGGATTGTATCGGACCGAGCAATTTGTAAATGACGGTGGAGCGGGTAATGCACGTCCATATTATAATGGCTATTATAGCGATAGAGAAGGAAATCAAAAGGCTGCGAATCATGTCGTGATGCTGCGTAATACCAGCAAAGGACATTCGCTTTATACGACCTTCCAGTTGCAGAAAAACTTTGTTGATGGAATCCTGAAGGGATTGTATTTGAATGGATCTTACTCTTTCGGGCAGTCTAGAGGTGTAACAGACGGAACATCGTCTGTGGCGACTTCCGCTTGGAAGTACCGTGCGGCCTTGGACGGAAATGCGGAAGAAGTAGGTTATACGGCAGGTTCTTTTGATGGTCGTTTGTTATTGTCCGCTTCTTATACGGCTAACTGGAGTAAATATGCGGCAACAAGTTTTGGTTTGATTTATCAGCGTTATCGTCCGTTCCGTTATTCTTATTGTTATAATGGTGATGCGAATGGCGATTCTCAGTTCTCCAATGACTTGATGTATATCCCTGCGAATTTTGACGAGGTAAAAGATCATTTGTTACCGGGCGATTTCGATAGCCAAGAAGATGCATGGAAAGCGATGAATGCCTTTATCGAGCAAGATCCTTATTTGAGCAAACATAGAGGTGAGTATGCCGAACGTAACGGTGCTGTCGCTCCATTTGCGAATCAATTGGATTTGAGCGTTTCTCATGATATAAAGATTTACCAGAAGAATGGTCGCTCACATACTTTGCGCTTTAGTTTCAATATCGCTAACTTCTTGAATTTGTTGAATCGTAATTGGGGTGTGGTACAAACAACCGTTTTGGGTAATCAGCAATATCAGTTCTTGACGATCCCGAAAGGACAAGGCCCGAGTGCGGCGAACAACTATACGTTGAAGTATACGATGGCGAAAGATTTGGACGAAACCTTCAAGGATAATTTGAACGATGTGTCTCGTTGGCAGATGCAATTCGGTATCAAGTATATCTTCTAAAAGAAAAATCTTTCATTAGATAAAAATTTAATAATTAGAAGAGGTTCACTATCTTTGTGGACCTCTTTTTTAATTTAATGATATGTGGAATAATCGTATTGAGTTCTTACTCGTTAGTTTCTTTTGTATTTGTTCATTGGCTTTTACCGGTTGCCAAACGAAAAAACAATCGGATCGTTATGTCGTAGTTTTATCAATGGACGGTTTCCGCTCTGATTATCCGTCACGTGCTCATACTCCGACGTTGGATTCTTTGGCGAATGTGGGGGTTCGCTCCACGTTTCGCCCGTGTTATCCCAGCGTGACTTTCCCGAATCATTATAGCATGGCTACCGGATTGCATCCGGATCACCATGGTTTGGTAAATAATTTCTTTTATGACGCGGAGCTTGATAGCTCATACCGGATGGGAAATCTTGATCCGCAATTTTATGGTGGAGAACCTATTTGGAATACGGCGGAACGCCAAGGGGTTCGTACCGCCTCGTTCTATTGGGTAGGTAGTGAGGTGCCTTTAGAGAGTGGTCAGCCTTCAATATGGAAGCCGTTTGATAAATCGGTTCCTTTTTCAGATCGTGCTGATTCCGTGATATCTTGGCTGAAGTTGCCGGAAGATGTGCGTCCTCATTTGATTATGTGGTATATGGAAGAACCGGATGCGATAGGTCATTCCGCTACCCCGGATTCGTCGGCGACCTTGGATGTGGTGGAGAACTTGGATAAAGTCTTGAATCATTTTTTCACGGAAGCCCGTCAGTTGGATATTTTCGATAAGATCGATTTTATCGTTCTTTCGGATCATGGAATGGCCACCTATTATCCCGAGAAATATGTGAACTTGAATGATTATCTACCCCGGGATAGTTTCGATTGTGTTTTTGATGGCGTTCCTACATTATTATATCCCAAGAAAACCTATGTGGATACTGCCTATGCGATTTTACAGAAAGTGCCGAATATAACCGTATGGAAGAAAAACGAGATTCCTGAGAAATTTGTTTACGGAAAGAATCCTCGAGTTAGTGACTTAGTTGTTTCTCCACATATTGGAACGTATGTAGAATTCCGAGAGAAATCATCTCCCCGTTATGCGGCGACACATGGTTACGATAATTTTATGCCGGAGATGGAGGCCATATTCTATGCGGCAGGTCCCTCGTTCAAGAGACATGCGGAGATCCCGCAAATGGCGAACGTGAACCTTTACTTGATGATTGCCCGTTTATTGAATATACAACCTGCTCCGAATGACGGGGATAGCGCTGTCGTTCAGCAGCTATTTAAATGATAAGATTGATGCTACCATCTCATTTGACATGACATTACTGCAACCGCCGTGCGGTAATACTGCGGCGGTCTTGCGGTAATTGATGCTTTATTGATATTCGCGTGCCATCTTACGCATGAAGGCGAGACTGCCTTTGGCTAAGGCATCGGCATTGTATTTAGACGGACGCCACAAAGATACGGCTTCCGCCATACCGGGAACAGAATTGGAGAAATTCTCCAAAACTAAATTCCCATTGAAATCGATTTCCTGTAGTCCCCGGAACAAATCATCCCAGCGTACGTTTCCCTCACCCAGCATTCCCCGGTCACTTTCAGTCATGTGAATATGGCGAAGCCGGCTGCCAGCCGCAATAACCGGTTCATAAAAACTCGTCTCTTCTATATTCATATGGAAAGTATCCAGATGCAAAGATAAATTCGGAGCGTCTACGCGTTTGATAAAGCGCAAGACTTCCTCCGCGGAGGTACACATATAGCTTTCATAGCGATTGATCGGCTCTATACCGATCGTGATTCCGGATCGGCCGGCGTATTCGGCAACCTCCGCCCATACCTCACAAAGCGTATTCTCTTCTTCCCGTGTTCGCTGTTTGCCGGAGAAGACCCCGATGCCGGAATGTAAGACCCCTCCCAAGTAATCAACCTCCAATTCGCTCGCTTTATCCAGCGCCGCCTTGATCAGGCGAGTCGCTTCCTTGGGATAAAAAGGAATATGCGCTTCTTGGGGAAGGTTGAGAGAACAAGTCGCCTTCAATCCGTGTTGTTTCAATTGCCGCTTTACGGTTGGGGCGTCGAACTCCATGGAAGGAGGCAATAAGATTTCCAGTAAATCAAAACCGGCGGCAGATGCTTGCTGGATAGCGAAAAGACCGCCTTCTGGTGTCCACATAGGTGGTATCCAAGAAAGGATGGAAGCTCCGAAAGTAGGATTCATAATCGTATTGTTTTTATTCGTTAGGGTTACAAAGTAAGTACTTTTTTGAAGATTTCATTGCGAAGAAAGTGAAATCCTTCGCAATGAAATATCATAAATGTCATTTAAAAATAAAAGTTGGTACCCGGACAGAAGATAGGGTGGCTGCTGGTGTTATCAATTTCAATCTTATTTTCTCTAGCGAGCCAACCGATAGCGGACCATAGATCCGCATCTGTTAGAGCGGATTTTGCTCTCAACGCCTCAAAACTCCAATGTTGGCCATCTGAAAGCAAATTCCAGATAGCTCCTGCATTTAATCCGATCGATCCTTTTGTCATGATAAAATCTGTTTTTATGTTTATGGTATATAGTGCTTATATTGTTATAACAGATAATATCCGGTAAAAGTATGTTGCGTTGAGATAAATAATCTAAAAAACAAAAATCTCTTGATGCGTTGAATTTTATTCCTTGAAGTCAGCGAATATGGATTCATCGTATACATTGTGTTCCTTTTTATCGTGGAATGGATACCATACTTGGGCAAAGAACGGATTTCCTTTAGCGATCTCGTCGTAATTCCAAGGGAGCGGTAAACATTCCGGGCACCAATGGCCTCCTAATAATACTAATGTGGGAGAGGCCTTAAAACGGTGACCGAATTGGCATTCCCAATCGAGCGGAGTCGATAAGTCTCCTTTTGTCATGGCCGGGGACAAGCATTTTCCTCCCCTGAATTCTGCGGCTTTACGCATATCCTCGATATCCCATTCCGACTTCGGCTTACTTTCATCATAACCATGATCCAGAAAGACGGGTGTTTCGGAGGGGCGTTCTGTCCGGATCTTATCCCAACCCGGGATTGCTTGCCAATCCTCATACGAGCCAAAATAGGCGGATATACGATCTTGGTGTCTGTTCTTGATCCAGTTACGGGTTCCCAGTCCCGGCTTTTTAGCGATGGCTCCCATACCCAGTTTTATGAAGATAGGAGGGACGATCTTTGCTAGGTGGAAATACCAAGGGACTTGGCTGGCCATCCATTTAAAATAATCGTCGCAAGTTTGGTTACCGCGGAAATGCAGATATCCTTCCAATAGGTCTGAATCGGTATACCATTGTCCGTGGAAATTACGGATAGCGAACCAGTTCGGTTCGAATATTTTCTCTGGGGCGGGACAGCCAATCGCTTTTAACAATTTACTCTCAAACTCATAATTCGTCAGACGGAAAGACGGGCCGCTACTAATGTTATAGAAACGGTTCCAAAACTCATCCGGCACCTCCTCCTCGCATACATTCGCTAGTAAGCGACCGGAATCCTCGGCGGTAGCCCATTCCAGCACGCCGTCTAGCGGTACGTGGAATGTGATTGGGTCCGAACCCTTGAATAATAATTCGGGGCATAAGATACCGGTTTGGCGAAGGCACGCCCAATGTTTAATACCCGACTCCACGAAAATACGTTCGGCTATTGTCTTTGAGATGGCATAATGATCATAGACACTTATATTGATCGGATCTCCCGTACGTCCCCAATGAACCGGTGCGTTACGGTGGCCGGTTTGCGCCACGGAGCCGATACCAGGTCATGTTCGGTACAGTGAAGGAGGCATGGAACATGGGTGCCGTTGCCGTGGGGGCAACTATCTATTTCGGTTCGGAACAAAGCCGCCGCCAGATTGTGGAGGTCTCACAGGCGTTTGAATATGCCCATGAGTTGGGGATGGCCACGGTATTGTGGTGTTATCTGAGAAACAGCAGTTTTAAGAAAGACGGGATTGACTATCATGCGGCAGCAGATCTGACAGGGCAGGCCAACCATATCGGGGTCACCATCAAGGCTGATATCGTGAAGCAGAAGCTGCCGTCCAACAATGGAGGTTTTAAAGCCATCGGATTCGGTAAGACCGACGGGCGTATGTATACGGAACTGGTCTCCGACCATCCGATAGACCTCTGCCGCTACCAGGTGGCCAACGGGTATATGGGAAGGGTTGGCCTGATCAATTCGGGGGGCGAGTCCCATGGGACATCTGACCTGCATGATGCCGTCGTAACCGCAGTGGTGAACAAACGTGCCGGAGGTATGGGACTTATCTGTGGGAGAAAAGCCTTCCAGAAGACGATGAAAGACGGGGTCTCGCTTCTGAACACCATTCAGGATGTCTATCTGGATCCTTCGATAACCGTTGCATAAAAACTATATGGCATGAAAAGGATCGTATTGTTGAGACATGGCGAGAGCCTATGGAACAAGGAAAACCGCTTTACCGGTTGGACCGATGTAGACCTGAGTGATAAGGGGATCGCAGAAGCCTGTAAAGCCGGTGATATGCTGAAAGAAGCGGGATTCTCTTTTGAGGCGGCTTACACATCCTATCTGAAACGGGCTGTGAAAACGTTGAATTGTGTTCTGGACCGTCTCAATGAAGACTGGATCCCGGTGGAGAAAAGCTGGAGGTTGAACGAGAAACACTACGGCATACTTCAGGGACTTAACAAAAGGGAGACAGCAGACAAATATGGCGAGGAACAAGTCCATATCTGGCGGAGAAGTTACGGCGTGTCGCCCGAGCCGGTGAAAGAAGACGATCCCCGCTATCCGGGGAACGACACCCGTTACGCCGGTGTTCCCGAAATGGAACTGCCACGGACTGAATCCCTGAAGGATGCCGTCATGCGTGTCATGCCCTATTGGGAATGTGTCATCCTACCCACATTGATGCATAGGGACAACCTGCTTGTCGTTGCCCATGGAAACAGTCTGCGCGGGATAGTCAAGCATCTCAAGAATATTTCCGATACGGACATATCCCTCTTGAACCTGCCCACGGCAGTACCTTATGTATTCGAATTTGATGAACGGCCGGTGCTTGTCAGGGACTATTTCCTCGGAGACCAGGAGGAGATACGGAGACGGACGGAGGCTGTAGCCGAACAAGGTATGATCAGACGATAAGAGTCAGTCAATCAGACTGATTTGTATTGTCTTTTTGAATATTTTATTTATTAACAATTTAAAAAAGGAGGTAAAAATGGTACCTGTAAAAACAAACTCAAACTGGTTGCCGAGTATTTTTAACGATTTCTTCGAGAATGAGTGGCTGGCAAAAACGGGAGTTACGGCTCCTGCCATCAATGTCATTGAGAATGACAAGGACTACAAGGTTGAAATGGCGGCTCCCGGAATGACAAAGGATGATTTCAAGGTGAATGTTGACGAGAACAACAACCTGACAATCTGCATGGAAAAGAAAGAAGAGAAGAAGGAGGAGAAGAAAGACAAGAAGTATCTCCGCCGCGAATTCTCATATTCCAAGTTCCAGCAGACCATCCTGCTGCCTGAAAATGTGGAGAAGGATAAGATCTCCGCAAAAGTCGAACACGGGATTCTGTCCATTGAAATCCCGAAAATGAAGGAGGAAGAAAAACAAAAAACTTCCAAGGCTATCGAGGTTAAATAATTCCATATCTGGAATGGTGTAAGGCCGGACAGGCTTTTCCTGTCCGGAGAGCCGTCCGGCCTTTAACAGGCACTTCCGGAACAGGGAACCGGCACAACCGATGAAGGAATTCAATTTTGAAAAAGAGCTGCTTAGCGTACAGGACGAACTGTTCCGTTTCGCGTACAAACTGACAGCGGACAGGGAGAAGGCGGAAGATCTGCTGCAGGATACCCTGCTCAAGGCAATGCTTCACAAAGAAAGTTACAACAAGAACACAAATTTCAAAGGGTGGCTGTTTATCATCATGCGTAACACGTTTATCAACGGTTACCGGGCGGAGGTCGGTCATACCCGTCTGTACATATCCTCCGATCCTGCATATTATTCGCGGATCATGGACGAGTCCCGTACAGAGGAGGTGGACAGGAACTATGACCTGGAAAAGATACGTAATGCCATCAAAAGTGTACCGGAGTCACATTTCATACCTTTTGAGATGTACCTGTCAGGGTTCAAATACCGTGAGATAGCGGAAAGAACCGGTGTGAGTTTGGGAACCATAAAGAGCCGTATTTTTCACTGCCGGAAAAAACTGAAAGCTATATTGGCAGAATGAAACAAAACAAGAACTGAGATAGATGAAAAAAGATGAATATATAGGAATTCTGACTTCCGGAGGGGACGCTTCCGGAATGAACGCGGCTATCCGTGCCGTGACCCGCGCCGCTATTTTTAACGGATTTAAAGTGAAAGGAATTTATAGAGGCTACGAGGGGCTGATTGCCGGTGAAGTGAAAGAACTCACTACGGAAGACGTAAGCAGCATTATCCAGAGGGGAGGTACCATACTGAAAACAGCCCGCTCCGAAACTTTCACCACTCCAGAAGGACGCAAGAAAGCTTATGAGGTCATACGGAAAGAGAACATCAATGCATTGATAATTATCGGTGGAGACGGTTCCCTGACGGGAGCCCGGATCTTTGCGGAGGAGCATGATGTGA
>OLVT01002416.1_pt1 | contig 12868 bp, 11 predicted proteins | sample 1673241 | NCBI WGS metagenome assembly OLVT01 (sample SAMEA3178936, study PRJEB25190) | human gut metagenome | biome: human gut; feature: human-associated habitat; material: faeces | place: Austria | collected 2013 | reverse complement strand
CATCATCATGAATATTGCCGATATGAAGCGGCTGGAGGAAGAGTATAAAAAACTGAGCAAAAATTCCGGTATGGGCGGCGGCAGCGTCGTGATGTACGGTGGCTCCAGCGGTACCAAGGTGAAAGGATACGACCAGGTATACGTTAAGGTGGACGATGTGAACCATGTGGGCGCGGTGGAGCAGATGATCAAGGATATCGGCTACCAAACTTCCTCCATGACGCAGTACAGGGAGGATATGCAAAAGCAGGTAGCTTCCGGCCAGATGATGCTGGGTGGCCTTGCGGCGGTTTCACTTCTGGTGGCGGCGCTCAACATTGCCAATACCATGACGATGGCGATTTACGAACGAACAAAAGAGATCGGCGTGATGAAGGTGCTCGGTTGCAAGCTTTCGAAGATACGCCAGATGTTCCTCATTGAATCCGGCACCATCGGTTTTATCGGCGGTGTTATAGGATGTCTGTTTAGTGTTTTGATCAGCTTTGTTCTGAATAATTTTACGGTTTGGATGCAGGCCATCACCGGGTGGCTGATGAGCATCGGCGTGCAGGTGAATTTCGATGCTTCCAGCTTTGACGTCGGCGCGTTGTTCGGTATGGGCGGCATGGGCGGTATCGGAAACATTTCCGATATTCCTGCTTGGCTGCTGTTGATGGCGCTGATTTTTGCGACGGTGGTGGGACTGCTTTCCGGCATTGCTCCGGCCAATCGGGCCGTCAAAATCTCTGCGTTGGAAGCCATCCGGCACGAATAGCAGATTATACCCGAAAAATGGACAGAGAAAAGACACCTCCTGTTGTAGAATAAAAACTACAACAGGAGGTGTTGTTGTGTCGAGACAATATGCAAAAGCAGAAGAGTTGAACGGGGAAGTATTTCGAAAGAAAGCGGCAGGAGAAACAAATCGGGAAAAAGCAGAAAGCTATGGGCTGCAAACCATTGTCTCTTTTTATACATTTTCAATTTGCGAAACGCATTTACTGAACCCTGAGTACACCCAATTCTACAATTTTAAACGCATTGAATTGGAAACGGCCTCACGCCCAACCCAATCAGGAGCAGGGCCGCAGAATTCTTCGCTATTCTGCGACGAGGCTCTCTACTCATTGCACTGCGCTTTGTTTGATATAAGCATCAGGCCATGGGGTTGAGCAGACGGAGCACGTCGGGCGTAAGCGCGCGCAGGATGGCGCAGGTGAGCGCAATGGCGGCGTCGACATCTGCGGCGGCAGAATAGCCGTAATGCGTGTGCGCATAGCGCACGGGAATGCCCAACACCAGCGTCGGCACCCCGCCCGGCGCAAGGTGGATGCTGCCGCCGTTGGTGCCGCCGCCTGTGCGGACCGCGCACTGGTGGGGAATGTTGTTCTCTTCCGCAACCCTGCGTGCAAATGCCACAAGGCCGGGATGCGCCACCATGCTGCCATCGCGGAAGCGTATCTGCACACCTTTTTTCAAGGCGCCTTGGGCCTCGTCCGGGGCGGTGAAGTTATCGTCCGCGGGCGTGCCCTCCAGGCAGATGGCCAGTGCGGGACGCAGGCGCTCCGCCGTGATTTTTGCACCGCGCAGGCCGACTTCCTCCTGCGTGGAAAACGCCGCTGTAACGTCGGCACAAAGGGTTTCGTCCTTCAATGCACGCAGAACTTCCACAACACCGGCACAGCCCAAGCGACAGTCAAAAGCTTTGCCGAGCATCAAACCGGTGGCGTCGTTGTAGCTGAACTGCACGTCGGGTACCGCAACAAGGCCGGGTTCCAATCCAAGCAGCTCTGTGGCGTCTTTGCGGCTGCACACTCCGGCGTCCAGCAGGATGCTCTCCATCGAAAGCGGCGCGCTGCGCTCAGCCGCCGTCATAAAATGCGGCGGCTTGGAGGTGGACACGGCGCGCACGGTCTCACCGCGCCTGTTGTGCAGCAGAAAGGTGTGGGCGGGGATGTTGTGCTCCACCCAGCCGCCCAGCGGCACGATGCGCAGCAGGCCTGTGGCCGTGATGCTCTGTACCATAAAGCCCACTTCATCCGTATGGGCGTCCAGCATTACCAACGGACGTCCGCCCACATTCTGCGGCAAAGAGACATACAGGTTCTGCATGCTGTCGCGGTGTGCGGCCAGTCCGCCCAGGCTGCTTTCAATCACATCGACCGCCTCTTTTTCATATCCCGAGGGGCCGAATGCATCGGATATCGCAGCGCATAATTCAAGGTCAGCCATTTTTTTCATACCTTCTTTTCATTTTTTATTGCCGTGGCAAAGAGCGTAAAATACGGAAAGTGCCGCGGTCTGGCAAACAGCAAAAGCTGTTTGCTGTGAAGCATTATTCCTCCAGCGCATCTGCCTGCGCCACCCACAGCGCGGCGCTGGCGTCGCTGGGCATGCGCCAGTCTCCGCGCGGCGACAATGTTACGGAACCCACCTTGGGACCGTCCGGCAGGCAGCTGCGTTTGAACTGCTGGGAGAAAAAACGCCTGTAAAAATTCCGCAGCCATTTCAGCAGCACGGCATTTGTGTATTCTCCGGCAAAAGCCTGTCGGGCAAGATAATAGACCTTTGCCGGAGAGAACCCCCAGCGCACGGCATAATAGAGGAAAAAGTCGTGCAGTGTGTAAGGCCCGACGATCTCTTCTGTTTGTTGGCTGATTTTTCCGTTTTCAGCGGGCAGCAGCTCCGGACTGACGGGTGTGTCCAGAATATCGCGAAGCACCTGCCGAAGCGCGCTGCTTTCAGTTTCGTCCGCCACGGAGGCGACGATATGCCGAATGAGCGTCTTGGGGACCGAGGCGTTTACGCCGTACATACTCATATGGTCGCCGTTATAGGTGGCCCAGCCCAGCGCCAGCTCTGAAAGATCGCCTGTGCCGATGACAAGCCCGCCCAGCCGGTTGGCAAGGTTCATGAGCACCAACGTGCGCACACGAGCCTGCGTATTCTCATACGTGACGTCGTGTCGGGCTTCGTCCTGGTCGATGTCGGCAAAGTTCATCTGCCGCACCGTCATGATCTCCTCGCCAAATCCAAGGTCTTCCAGACGTTTTTTCGTCTTCACGGATTCGATCGGATCCACGTCCAGACCGTAAATATGGCCTTCGCCGTGAAGCTGCTCTAACATGGCACGGGTGTGGCCGCCGTAACCAAGCGTTGCATCGAGTCCTTTTTGTCCCGGCTTGATCTGCAGAAAATCCAGGATTTCTTTCACCATGATGGAGATGTGCATTCCTGCCGGTGTTCCGCCCTTCTGAATGACATGCTCGATGGTATCTGCGTATTTTTCCGGGTTCAGCTCTTTGTATTTTTCCTCAAATCTTCTCGGATGGGTGCCCTTATAGCGGACACGGCGTTTGTGCGGGGTCTGCGAATCCTGCCCCGCATTCCTATTCTGATTTTTTTCTTCCATAATTACTCAGCAGTTACCTTCATAAATTTCTTTCTGCCACGTCTTACGATCATGCCATCACCTGCAAAATCTGCCTTGGTATAGGTTGCCTTGATATCCTTCACAGACTCGCCGTTTACAGATACGCCGCCCTGCTCTACGTTTCTTCTTGCCTCGGAACGGCTCGGAGCCAGACCGGATTTGCCAGAATATCAATGCTTCCCTCGTTGAAGTCTGCATCGGTTAAGGTAAAGCTTGGCATGTTCTCCAGGCTTCCCTGGCCGTTAAACAGTGCGCGTGCTGCAGTCTGTGCTTTCTCAGCCTCTTCCTCGCCGTGAACCAGCTTGGTCAGCTCATATGCCAGGATTTCTTTTGCGGTATTTAACTGGCTGCCCTCCCACTTGTCCATCTCGTCGATCTGCTCAAGCGGCAGGAATGTCAGCATGCGCAGGCACTTTAATACATCGGCATCTGCCACATTTCTCCAGTACTGGTAGAACTCGAACGGGGTGGTCTTGTTCGGGTCTAACCATACAGCGCCGGACTGGGTCTTGCCCATCTTCTTGCCCTCGGAGTTTAACAGCAGGGTGATGGTCATGGCGTGTGCGTCCTTGCCCAGCTTACGGCGGATCAGTTCGGTACCGCCTAACATGTTGCTCCACTGGTCATCGCCGCCGAACTGCATGTTGCAGCCGTATTTCTGGAACAGTTCATAGAAATCATAGCTCTGCATGATCATATAGTTAAACTCCAGGAAACTTAATCCCTTTTCCATTCTCTGTTTATAACATTCTGCCGCCAGCATACGGTTTACGGAAAAATGCGGTCCCACTTCCCTGAGAAGATCAATATAATTCAGATCCAGAAGCCAGTCTGCATTGTTTACCATCAAAGCCTTTCCGTCAGAGAAATCAATGAAACGGCTCATCTGCTTCTTAAAGCAGTCGCAGTTGTGCTGGATCTGCTCCGGCGTCATCATGGAGCGCATATCGGATCTTCCCGAAGGATCGCCAATGTAGCCTGTTCCTCCTCCGATCAGGGCGATCGGTCTGTTTCCAGCTTCCTGGAGACGTTTCATCAGACAAAGCGCCATAAAATGTCCTACGTGGAGGCTGTCTGCTGTAGGGTCAAATCCAATATAAAAGGTTGCTTTTCCATTGTTGATCAGTTCTCTTATCTCTTCTTCATCTGTCACCTGGGCAATCAGTCCTCTTGCCTGCAGTTCTTCATAAATTCCCATTTTTCTTCTCCTTTTTTCTGATTCTTTTTTGACTCATTCTGCTTTGATCTCTGATACATGAAAGGCCTGCGCATTCTGTCCGGAGCGTTTTATTCAGTAGGGAACGAAGATTCCTATTAAATAAAAAAGCCCCTACTGTTTTTCAACAGTAAGGGCGAATTGCTCGCGGTACCACCTTATTTCACCGCTGCCTCACAACAGACGGCCTTTCAAGGCTGCGTTCTCTTTTACAGCCTGTGCATGATAACGTATGCCACCTACGTCGCATCCTACTTTCTTTTGACCTTTCCTTTGGCCTTTTCCGATTTCAGTGCGAAGCTCCAAGATGTATTCACATCCGACTCCTTCATGCGCCTCTCATCCGCCGGCTGCTTTCTGTCTGGGTGTTTCGAATGCTACTTCTTCTTTTCAAAGCCTTTTTATATTTGTCGTTTCTCTGTCTGCAATCCTAACGTATTTGTATATATTTGTCAAGCACAATATGAAGTAAAATCTCCTTTACCTGTGATACGGGCAGGCCTTTTTCAGGCACTGCTGATTTTCCTCCGAAAAAGCGCAGACGATTTCCGCCGGGCAGTCCATTTCAATCCCAAGCTCCTTTGCCGTCATCTCTGCCGCTTTTCGGATCGCCGTAAATGTATCCCGTTTGCAGCACCTGGGTCCGCCAAGCTCCCCGATGGCCTCCAGCGCTTTGGCCGTTGTCCGGTTTGCCAGCCCCCAGGAGCGTCCCGCAAGAGGCGTAGCTCCCGTTACAATACTCATATAGATCCCTGTGCTGACTCCTGCTCCGCAGCACCCCCAGAAGCCGCACACGCCGCCAGGTATCTGGCTGCCTCTTTCTTTCATCTCTTCCAGGGCCTCTTTTAAGTCGATATCCCCGCCGCTGTTGCGGTATGCCGTAAGAAGAACCGCTCCCACCATGACATGATGTTCCGGCCCATGCATGTAAATGTAGGGATCTTCCATGATCTTCCGGGCAATTTCCACCGGATTTTTTGAATTCGTCTTTTGGCAGATTTCCATAATGACCTCAATGCCTTTTTTAGCATGGCAGGCATCGCAGACATAGTGTCCCTTCTCACAGGAAGCATGGGAGAGTTCCTTTTTTCCACAGAAAACACATTCCATCTCCACTGCTTTGGGATAATAGGTCAGATTTTCTCCGCATACAAGGCAGGCGCCTCTTTTTCTCTCACTCATTGTCGTATTCTCTCTTTTTCGCTTTTTATTACACAGCTTGCCTTTCTAACATTTTCCCGTCTTTTATGACTGCTTTCAGGTTCAGATCCTTATCAAGGAGCAGCATATTGGCCTTTTTCCCCACGGAAATAGATCCGTATTTATCATAGACTCCAAGGCTTTTGGCCGGATTTACTGTGGCGCATCCGATAGCTGTCTCCAGAGGAATCTCCATCTTTTTAACTGCCGTCCGCACACAGTCCATCAGATTAGTGGCAGATCCTGCCAGAGATCCATCCGATACAAGGGTTGCGCGGTTCCCCTTCACATCCACGTCCAACCCTCCCAGTGTGTATCTGCCGTCCGGCATACCGGTAGCTCTCATACTGTCGCTGATGAAAATGATCCGTTCTTCTCCAAGCATTTTAAAGGTTGTACGCACCACTGCCGGGTGAATATGCACCCCGTCGCAGATCAGTTCCGCCATCACATGAGAGCTGTCCGCCACAGCCCCTACAACGCCCGGCGCCCGGTGAGAAAAGGCCGGCATGGCATTGTACAGATGAACCGCATGACACGCACCTTTGTCGTACGCTGCTTTTGCAGAGTCATAATCCGCATTGGTATGAGCCAGGGAAACATGGACTTCGTCTTTTACCTCTTCCACAAATTCCAGCGCTCCTTCTTTTTCCGGCGCAATCCCGATATATTTCACAAGTCCTTCTGCCGCATTCTGGAAACGCCGGAACATGCCGGCATCACACCTGCAAATGTTCCTTGCATCCTGGGCCCCTTTCTTTTCTTCACTGATAAACGGTCCTTCCATATTCACGCCCAAGAGGTCGGCCCCTCCATGAGCGCCTTTCCGATATCCTGCCGCTGTGGCAAGAATGTGCTCCAGCTCTTCTGCCGGAAGCGTCATAGTGGCCGGGCAAATGGCTGTCACACCTACAGACGCCTCGTATTCCGCGATCTTCTCTATTGCCTCTGTTGTGCCGTCACAGAAATCATAGCCTTTGCAGCCGTGGAAATGGATGTCAATGAATCCGGGAACTGCAAAGCAGCCCTCTCCATCTATCACTTTCCCTTCCGGCAAATTTTCGCCTTCCGCAAAAATCCCTCTGTCTTCATCTATAAAAATTTCTCCTTCTTCAAATCGTTTGTCTTCTCCGTATACTTTTACATTTTTAATCTGCATGATCTTTTTCGCTCCTTTCCCTGCTCTTCCCGGACAAATTCCCTTTCCGGGGCGGACAATGCTTTATGCAAAGATTGTAACATTTACCGTCAACAAAAGCAATTTCCAGCATTGTGGATTGTTATGCTTTTTGTTATAGTAAAGTTGTAATCATACAAATCGGAGGAAACAATGAACGGGGAAATTTATAATAATTACGTAGAAATTTTAAGAACAGAACTCATACCTGCTCTTGGATGTACGGAGCCGATCGCTCTTGCCTATGCTTCCGCAAAGGCAGTAGAAGTCCTTGGAGATTTTCCGGAAAGTATAAAGGCTCTGTGCAGCGGTAATATCATCAAGAATGTAAAAGGAGTAAAGGTTCCCAATTCCGGAGGGTTAAAAGGGGTAGAATCCGCCGTCATCCTGGGAGCGCTGGGCGGAGATGCAGGTCGTAAACTGGAAGTGCTGGAAACCGTTTCTGAAAAAGACCGCATAAAGACAAAGGAACTTCTGAAATCTCATTTCTGTACCTGTCTCTTGAAAGAAGGGGTGCCCAACCTTTTCATCGAGATCCAAGCTCTCAAAGGAACAGACAGGTCAGTTGTACGTATAGAAAACAGCCACACCTGCATTACTTTGATCGAACGGAACGGAGAAGTGATCTATCAGGGAGACGCCGATCCTGTGAAAGCACAGGTGGACAAGTCTCTTTTAAACCTAAAAGACATTATTGCTTTTGCGAAAGAAGTAGATCTGGGTGAAGTCCGGGAAGTTCTGGAACGGCAGATTGCGTATAATACAGCCATTTCGGATGAAGGTCTGGAACATGAGTGGGGCGCCGGGATCGGCCGTATGATCCTTGAAGAGTTCGGAGACGACGTCAAATGGAGATCCATTTCGCGGGCTGCCGCCGGATCTGACGCCAGAATGAGCGGCTGCTCCCTTCCTGTTATTATTATCTCAGGTTCCGGCAATCAGGGAATGACCTGTTCCCTTCCTGTGATCGAATACGCGAAGGGCACCGGAAAATCTCAGGAGCAGCTCCTTCGCGCTCTTTGCATTTCCAACCTGGTTGCCCAGGATCAGAAACGTTATATCGGTCCTCTTTCCGCCTACTGCGGCGCTGTCTGTGCGGCTGCCGGAGCAGGGGCAGGCATCACCTATCTGTGCGGCGGTACACAGGAACAAATTGAAAATACAGTGATCAATACTATCGTAAATGTGGGAGGGATCACCTGCGACGGCGCAAAGCCAAGCTGTGCCGCTAAAATTTCCTCCTCTCTTCAGGCAGCGTTTCTCGGTCACAAAATGGCAATGAAAGGCATCCGCTTTGAAGCAGGCGAAGGTCTTGCCATGGAAACGGCAGAGGACACCGTAAAGGCCATCGGATATATGGGACGAGAAGGCATGCGTCAGACCGATGTGGAAATCCTGAATCTCATGATCGGAAAAACTGATCTTTCCTGTATTTAAAAATCACAATTACAATGAAGAGAGCAGGTCACCTAAAAACCTGCTCTCTTATATTTTCTGCTTCTTCCGGCACATAGATGCCTTTTACGCAGATGCTTTTTACGGCACGGTTACGGTGCACACTGCCACCTGTCTGACAAAGTCATAATCGTGCTCCACCAGCAGCATTGTTGGCTGATATTTTCTGATCAGTTCTATGATCTGCTGCCGGGAAAAAATATCAATATAGTTCATTGGTTCATCCCAAATATAAAGATGGGCCTGCTCACATAAACTTTTTGCAATAAGAACCTTCTTTTTCTGTCCCATGCTGTAATCTTCCAGTCTTTTTTCAAACTGCATTCTTGAAAAATCCATCTTCCGAAGCAGCGCAAGAAAAGTAGATTCGGGAAGATCATATCTGTCCGCGTATTCCTTTAATGTTCCTTCCAGTCCTGACGGCGTCTGGGGAACATAGGAAATAATAAGTCCTGCCGCTGTTTCTATTTTCCCTTCCTTCTTCAGCTCATCCCAGCTTTCTTCCTTCTCTTGTCCTTTCAAGCCGGCGTCTTCTTTCCATCCTGTAGCCTCCAGCACTGCCTTTAAAATACTGGATTTCCCGCATCCGTTAGGCCCCTGCAGGAGAATCCGCTCATTCTGGCAGATCTTTAAATCCCATCCTCTGCACACTTCATGGTTCCCATAGGCCAGAGTCACATCTTCCATGGCAACAAGACATTGCTTATGATGGGTGAGAGGATAAAGCTTCAGCTCTTCTGTATGCTCCACATTTTTCAGGAGCTTTTTCTTTTCCTCTGCCGCAGCATTTCTCCGGTTTTCTATACTTTTTGAACGTTTCATCATTTTTGCCGCCTTATGTCCGATCGCTCCCCGGTCAGGGCGCAGTCCCGCTATTTTGCTGCCTGTCTTTGTCCGCTCCACCGCATCTGACCAGCCTTCCGTCCGTCTGGCTGCCTCCTCCAGGCGTCGGATATCCTTTTTCAATTTTTCATTTTCTGCCTGCTGGGAAACGTCTCTTTTCTCTTTCTCTGACTGCCATGTAGAAAAATTCCCACGGGTTATTTCTATATTTTCCGGGTTAATGGCAAGAATGTGATCCACACATCCGTCCAGGAAATGTCTGTCGTGAGACACCAGGATAAATCCCTTTTTTCTCTTTAAATACTGCATGACCTGCTCTCTTGCCCCCATATCCAGATGATTGGTAGGTTCATCGATCAAAAGAAAATGATTATCCCTTGAAAACAGAACTGCCAGCATGACCTTCGTCTGTTCTCCGCCGCTCAGCGAATCAAAAGGACGGTACAGCACTTCACTGTCCACATCGAGAAAGGACAGTTCCCGGCATATTTTCCAAATCTCATAGTCCGGATCCAGCTCCTTGGCTATCACGATCGTATCCTGCCCTGGATCCGTGATCTCAAAAGGAAAATAATCCATTTCCCCGGCTCCTGTTATGGTTCCTGTATATTCGTATTTTCCCTCTAATATGTGAAGAAGCGTTGTTTTACCCCTTCCATTCCTGCCAGTCAGCCCCAGCTTCCAGTTTGTGTCGATCTGGAAGGAGACATCTTCAAAGACCGGCTCTATCCCTCCCTCATAGCAAAAGGAAAGATGATTTACACTTATCAAAGACATATCCGCATTCCTCCTTTTTCCAGGTGCATGACAGCAGAAAAAATACCGGGAACAAAGTTTCCTGTCAAATAAAAAAAGACACGGAACAATTTCCATGTCTTCCTTCTTTTCCATTTGCCTTTTTATGCTGCGCCGTATCATTCCATACGCAGTTTCTTTTCCGGATTCCAGGATCTTCTTCTCTGCATGCACACACCATTTATCATTGCGATCATTGTGCGCCAAATATGAAATTCATATTTATCTGCAGAAATTCTTCATCCTTTCATCTCCTCTTCTATATCAGATTCATTCCTTTTACATGATCGACTGCATCTTTGCAGCCAACTGCTGTCTCTATTAACCTACCACAGTATCCGGAGCATGTCAATCTGTATTCTTATTCTCTAATTCTTCACTACCCGGCTGTTTCTGTAAACGGACAGAAGAAGTCCTGTGTAAATGTAGGTCACTGTCATATTAGTCCCTCCGATCGTACAAAACGGCATATAACCCTGACCTGACGGCAAAAGCCCCAGATTGCTTCCCAGATACCAGATGATCTGAACCGCAACAAAGCTTACGCATCCCAGCCCTATCAGAAATCCCAGACGATTTTTTTGCCGGAAAACCGCCAGAAAGAGAAAGACAAGAAAAAGGACTGCCAAAACAGTAAGCAGCGTAACCGGAGCCATCCCAAAACGATAAAACAAATAAAGCCACAGAAAATCGCCCCGCACATCAAACCTTGTCCACTCAAGTTCGCTTCCGGTAAGATCCACTCCCGCCTTATCCATTGCCGCAAGACTCTGAACATTTTCACGCACCGTCTGACTGTATTCCATTGGGATGAAATGATTCCCTGTATACCAGGCAAGCAAAAGAGCGCCGACTGCCGTCAAAAGGATAAGCCCCAGTAAAATCCGGATTTGTTTTTTGTCTTTCTTCTGATTTTGTTTTTGGAAAAACCAGCCTTTCCACACTGTCACACAGAGCATTGTCCCGCAGATTCCAAACACAACCGGAGCATATATATGGTTCTGAAACGGAAGCAGAAAAAGAATGCCAATCACAAGCAGCCATCCTGCACTTTTGGCAATTCCTTTTTCTTTGCTTCCCCTGCGGCTCCACAGCATTCCGGCAAAGGCAGGCAGAAGAAGGCAGTCGATCAGCGCTCCATAAGAGTAAATTCCCCCATTGATCCATATTCCCCTGTACCACATCACGTTTACCGCATAAGTGAATACCTCCAGACCAAGAACCGCCAGCCATATCCTGCCCGCATATCTCCCGATCAGGCTGTAATCCATAAAACAAAGCAGGATCATAATTACAAAACCTGCTGCCGAATATCTTACCTGCCTCCAGACTTCTGCCGCTTTATATGCAGAATCGGGCTGCTGATAAGTCATCCACTGAAGAAGCAGCCCAACTGCTGCCAACAGAAACGCAACTGCCAGAAGCTTCCAGTCCATCCTGGGGCGATGGATCTGATTCAGACTCATTCCGGTTTCTTCCGGATCTCCCATCTGCCGCACTGCTTCCTCCTCCGCTTCTTTTTCAGTCATTCCCTCTGCCATGCAGTCGATCTTCTGATCTTCAATATGATCCCTAAGTTCCTTTTCTATCATGGGCCACGCCCTTCTGCACCGGATCTGCTCTGAAACTGTCATGAGATAATCATGCATATTCATATACTGCACCTCCCAGTACATTTGCAACTGCACGAGAATACTCCTTCCACTCTTTCGTTTTTTCCTTCAGCTGTTTTTTTCCCTCCTTTGTGATCCGGTAGTACTTTCTCACCTTTCCCCCTATTTCACTTTCATAGGACTCCAACGCCCCTTTTTCTTCCAGAGAATGCAGAAGCGGGTACAGGGTACCTGCTTTCAGCTCAAAAACATTTTCAGACCGCTCCCGAAGAGTTTCTATCATTTCATATCCATACATTTCCTTTTCTTCGAGAAGCTTTAAAATCAGCATAGCCGTACTTCCTGATAAAAGACTTTTTTCCACAGCCATAGTTCCCTCCTTGTATAGATTATCGATATATCGGTTATCTATATAATATATAGATGTCCGATATATGTCAAGACAAATCCGTAAAGTTTCATACAAAAGAAAGCCACCCAAACTATAGAAGCAAAATATCCATAGTTTGAGCGGTCCTTCTTTTCTACTCTAAATTCAGGTTATTCTTTTTCCTTACCCCGTCATTCTTCTATAAAAGTCCTCCGATCGACAAAAACAGCGGTGCAAATACCAGTGATACAATGGTCATTAATTTAATTAAAATATTGATGGACGGTCCGGATGTATCCTTAAAAGGATCCCCCACGGTATCTCCAACAACTGCCGCTTTATGGGCATCGCTTCCCTTGCCTCCATGGTTACCGTCCTCGATATACTTTTTCGCATTATCCCAGGCGCCTCCTGCATTGGACATAAATACCGCCATCATCACTCCGGTTACAAGAGATCCTGCCAGCAGACCTCCAAGCGCGTCCGGTCCTAAGACAATACCGATCAGAAGAGGCGCCGCTACTGCCATCACTCCGGGAACCAGCATTTCCTGCAGAGCGGCGGTGGTGGAAATCCCCACGCAGGAGGTATAGTCCGGCCGGCTTTCCCCTTTCAGAATACCGGGATCTTCCCGGAACTGTCTGCGCACCTCCTCTATCATCCGGTAGGCCGCTTTGGAGACTGATTCCATGGTGATGGCGGAAAACAGGAACGGCAGCATGCCGCCGATGAACAGGCCGATGATCACCTTCGGATTTAAAATATCTATGGTTTCCAGCTGAAC
>OLVT01002412.1_pt1 | contig 12911 bp, 8 predicted proteins | sample 1673241 | NCBI WGS metagenome assembly OLVT01 (sample SAMEA3178936, study PRJEB25190) | human gut metagenome | biome: human gut; feature: human-associated habitat; material: faeces | place: Austria | collected 2013 | reverse complement strand
AGATGCGTATTTCGCTTCGTTGATTCCGATCAGTTCTCCGTTCATGTTCAGCAGTGCACCGCCGCTGTTGCCGGGGTTGATGGCTGCATCGGTCTGGATCAGTCCTTCTGAGGTCGTCTCCTGTCCGGTGGACTCGTCTGTGCTGGTGATGTCACGGTCTACCGCGCTTACATAACCGGAGGTTACGGACTGTCCGGTACCCAGTGCATTTCCAATGGCAACCACCTGATCTCCGACTTCCAGCGCGTCGGAATCTCCCATGGTCGCGATCTTAATCTGTGACTGAGTATCTTCCGGAATGTCGCTTAATTTTACAGACACAACTGCAAGATCGTTGGCCTCATCGGTTCCTTTGATCTGTCCTTCAATGGTGGTATCGTCATTGAAGGTTACGGACAGCTGGCTGGCGCCGGAAACCACATGATTATTGGTTGCAATCAGCAGTTCCTCGTCGTTCTGTCCGACGATCACTCCGGTTCCGCTGGCCGGCACTTCCTGGCTTGCAGTTCCGAAGAAGGTCTGCACTTCCTCAACGGTTGTGGTGGAAATTGCCACCAGTGACGGCATCGCACTCGTAGCGACATCCTTTACGGTCATACCGGAGGTATTGGTCGTGGTGCCTGATGCTGTAGCGTTGGTCACGGTGGTCGGGATCGTTACTTCATTGCTGGATCCCGCTCCTGTCAGCTGCATTCCCACCATACTGGTTCCTGTGAAAACGCCTCCGGCAACGAGTCCGAAAACGGCGCCCATTGCAATGACCATGCCCCATTTTTTTCCAAGAGACATCGGCTTTTTCACCTTCTTGTCTTTTTTTCTGTTCTGCCTGGATTCTTCCGGCTGCGGCACATTGATGTGATACGGCTGATAGCCGCTGCCTTTGTGCGCATCCCCTGTTTCCTGGGAACCGTTCTGGAATCCCTGACGCTGCTGATCATTCTGAAAATGATTCTGTCCGGTATAAGAAGCGCTGTTGTCTTCCTTCCGGTCTTCTCCGGTCAGCTTCGGGTTTACCCAGCTGTAAGTAGTTCCTGATGCCGGTTTCTCTTTCGCTGTCTCTTCGTTTGCCGTCTCATGGATCTTGGAAACAGATTCCTGTCCTTCGCTCTGCTGTGTTTCCTGCTCCATATATGTCTTTGCCTCCTCCGGCTGCTGCGCTGCTTCGGAAGCACTGGTATTCTGCTCAGATGAAAATCCCTGCTCCGTTTCTTTTCTGAATTCATCGCTCATCGCTTTTACCTCTTTTCATCGTTCTTCCTGCCGGAACCATTCCGGTCTGTGAATCCTCCGGGAAATCGTAACCGTTCAGCCAGCTGAACGATTACGGCTCCGCCCATGAAAAATCGCTTCGCGATGGGGCGGAACCCATAAATGCTACGTTTCCATACGCTCTGCGCAGTTGCTGCGCAGACCTGACTGAATAATTACGTGAAATCTTTTTGTTTCATTCCCTGTTTTATCTTACAAAGCATATTTTAACGGCGAAATGTGTTCATTCTGTGATAAAAGTTTAAAAAAAGATTGAAAGCCCGGCAGACTCCCCGAAAACCAGGTTATTCCACCGTCACGGATTTTGCCAGGTTTCTCGGCTTATCCACATCCAGTCCTTTTCCGATGGACACATAGTAACCGAACAGCTGCAGCGGAATGATCGCCAGTGAATTGGTGAAATAGTGGTTGGTCTCCGGCAGATAGATCACGTAATCCGCGACCTTTTCCACTTCTGTATTTCCCGCATTGGTAACTGCCATCACAAACGCGCCTCTGGTCTTTACTTCCTGCACATTGCTCAACGTCTTCTTGTACAGCGCCGGCTGAGTCAGAACCGCCACAACCAGCCGGCCTTCCTCGATCAGGGAAATGGTTCCATGTTTCAGCTCGCCCGCCGCATATGCCTCAGAGTGGATATAGGAAATTTCCTTCAGTTTCAGAGAGCCTTCCATGGAAATCGCATAGTCGATGCCCCGTCCGATAAAGAAGACATGCTCTGCCGCCAGATAACGGTTGGCAAAACGCTGTACATTTTCCTTATGGCTCAAAAGCAGGGAAATCTGTTCCGGAATCTGCTTCAAATCCTCCAGCATGCCCTGGAACTCCGCGTCGGACAGTGTGCCGCGCACTTTTCCGAATTTCATTGCCAGCAGGTAGTGGGCGATCAGCTGGGTGCTGTATGCCTTTGTTGTTGCAACCGCAATCTCCGGTCCTGCCCAGGTGTACATCACATTGTCCGCTTCCCGGGCAATGGAACTTCCAACGACGTTGACGATGCCCAGGGTACGGACACCTTTTGCCTTCGCCTCACGAAGCGCCGCGAGCGTATCCGCCGTCTCTCCCGACTGGCTGACAATGATCACCAGTGTGTTGTCCTCAAAGATCGGGTTCCGGTAACGGAACTCACTGGCAAGATCCACTTCCACCGGAATTCTTGCCATCCCCTCGTAAACGTACTTGGCAGTCACTCCCGTGTGGTAAGCGGAACCGCAGGCAACAATATAAATCTTGCGGATGGAACGGATTTCCTCGTCCGTCATTCCCAGTTCCTCAATGACAATATCGTTTTCTTTCAGCCGTGGATTCAGAGTATCGCTGACGGCTCCCGGCTGTTCATGCATCTCTTTCAGCATGAAGTGTTCGTATCCGCCTTTTTCCGCCGCGTTAATGTCCCAGTCGATGTGGGTCGGCCGCTTTTCCAGTTCTTCTTCGTCGATGTTATAGAAGGTCAGGGAATCTCTGGTCAGCTTTACAATTTCTTCATTCTCCATAAAATATACATCACGGGTATATTTCAAAACCGCCGGAACGTCAGACGCGATAAAATTGCCTTCCTTTCCTGCTCCGACGATCAGCGGGCTGTCTTTCCGCACCGCATAAACCTCATCCGGATGATCTCTGAACAGAATTCCAAGGGCGTAAGACCCCTCCACCCGGTGCATGATCTTCACGATGGTGTCCAGCGGGTTTCCGTTGTAATAGTAATCCAGCATATGGGCAATAACTTCCGTATCCGTTTCCGATACAAACTGATAGCCGCGGCTTTCCATTTTCTTTTTCAGTTTTACGTAATTTTCGATGATTCCGTTGTGGACCACAACGATGGACTGGTCTTTATTGAAATGAGGATGGGCGTTGGCATCGGAAGGGCTGCCGTGAGTCGCCCAGCGGGTATGACCAATCCCGGAAGTTCCCGGCAGGACCGCTCCGTCCTGAGTCAGTTCTTCCAACACCTTCAGACGGCCTGTAGCCTTCACCATCTGGATCTTTTCCCCATCATACACAGCCACTCCTGCCGAATCATATCCTCTGTACTCCAGTTTTGACAATCCGTCCAGCAGGATCGGCGCCGCCTGGTTCTCCCCAATATATCCTACAATTCCACACATGTATTCGTTTCCTCCTGAATTCTGTTGAAGTTTTATGTCTATCCTTTTATCTTTTCCGCCTCTTTCTTGCCGGAAACTTCCACCAGTTTCTGTTCATGGTACAGTGCCTGATCACTCCCCGTGGAAGGCGTTGGTAGTTTTTTCCCAGAAGATAGCCCAGATATTTGAAACCGCTCTGGAAAAACAGCGGCACCAGCAGCCACGGTCTTTGAATCCTGCATACATAGGCAGCCGTCTGCCTGACCATACGGATTCCCTCTCCCTCCGAGGGATATTTTTCAAAAATCTCGGGATACTGAGCCTGGGATACCCCCAGATCAAAATTGCGCTTCATCTGGGCAATGCATCCGTAATTGTGAGAATGATAAACCTGTGCATCCGCCGCGTAGGCGATGGAATACCCTGCTTCGATCAGTCCCGCCGCATAGATCATATCCTCGTTGAAGATCGTATGGGTGACAAAGCCGCCCAGTTCTTCATAGACTTTCCGGTCATACATCGCGCAGACGTTGGAGCAGAAGAAGGTTTTGATGCCAAGCTCCTTTAGATCCGCTGCCGACTTGATCCGGCTCTCTGCCGGATAGTTGAAGGCTCTCGTATATTTTTCCATCAGGGAGCAGTCCTCAAAGGGCAGCTGCCTGGCGTAGGCTGCCGCAATGTCCGGCCCGCTCTCGAGAGCTTTTATGAGATTTCCCACCAGCTTCCTGTCTGCCGGAACTGCGTCGTGGGTCATCAGAATACACACATCCGCGTCAGACAGGCGGATGCCCCGGTCCCTCGTCCCGCCGTGATCAAACTCCTCCCTGGACAGGTGATGCACCTCCATCTCTGTTTCCTGAGTCCCTTTTTTCTCAAAGTTCTCCTCATATTCCGGCTTCCAGAACTGTTTCTCTGTATTCATGATGATGATCCGGCGGATGGGATAATCCTGCTCCCGTATCCGTTTCAGAAGCTCCTTAAAACTCTTTCCCGGCCGGTAAACAGGAATGATTAAATCCACTGACTTTTTCCGGCCCTCTGCTCTTTCTTCTGCTTTTTTCAGTTCCATATCTGTCTCTGCTTTCCTCCAGGCAATATTTTCCATATCTTCGTTCTAATCCTGTTTTCCGTAAGCGTCATACGCCTTTCTGTAGAAATGCATCAGAAGCCTCACTGCCGGCTCCGGCCACATCTTCCTGAACATGGCCGTCTCGTCCTCTTTTCTCCGGTTGTCCTCGATGCACTGCTTCGTGGTTGCCCCCGGATGCACCCTGTAGTAGATGAGCGGCCGTTCTGAGCAGACAAACCTGCCTTTTCGCCCCGCCAGCTCATAGAGATTGTCCCAGTCCAGGGCAAACTCAAAGGAGGATTCAAAGAGGCGGTTTCCAAGCTCCTCCTTATTGTAGGCGCAGGACGGACAGCAGATGGAATTTCCAAACAAAAGGGCAGCCCGCTTCACGCCGGTCCTGTCTGCCAGGAAACGCAGGCGCAGAGGGAGCCTGAGAAACTTTTTCACCAGCCACACCCGATTCACCATCTGAAGCCTTGCCCGAAGGCTTCCATCCGGCTTAGGCTCCATCATAACAGCGGCGTAGTCGCTGCAGAATACTGTCATATCAGGGTATTTTCTGTACATAGCCAGAAGGGTTTCCGTGTAATTTTTCCTGTACCTGTCGTCCTGGTGGGCGATTGTCACGAACTTTCCGCCTGCCTTCTCATAGGCGAACAGCCAGTCCTCCCGAATGCCGCTTTTCCCCTCCCGCACATACAGGGGAATGCCGTATTTTTCAGCCAGACGGCTGATATAGGGGCTGGGCGTTGAGGTACAGCAGATGACCTCTGAGCTGCAGCTCTGGCGTTTTACTGAGGCCATGCACTCCTCCAGATAGGGCGAATCCTTATAGGCGCAGATGGCAAAGGTATGAAACCCCAGCTGTTCCTTTTTTTCTTCCATGGCTTCCTTCCTCTCCTTCCATCACTCTTCCCCCATGCTACAGACAGTGGGGGATCAGAACATCCGCTGCGTACACGGCATACAGAATCACTCCCGCCAGGCCCAGAAGCGCCGGATAGTACACCTCATTTTTCAGGTGAACCGTCACGGCGGACGGGCTTGGCACCAGCCACAGCAGGAATAAAAACGGCAGATAATATCTTCCCTGCACGCCCTCTATATAGGTATTCCCCGGCGGCGTAAACGCAATATACATGGAAGTCCAGACAAGCACCGCGCAGGCGCCTGCCAGCACAAATATCCACAGTCTCTGCCATCCGGTCAGACGTTTTCCACAGGACGACCTGGTGTCCGTGAGGATAACTGCCGTACTCCCCGCATACAAAAGCCAGGGGAAGGAAATCGTCCCCAGATGCCCCAGCACGCCGAAGGCCCCCTCTCCCAGCACATAGGAGGGGAAATTCAGGAAAATATTTTCAAACAGAATCCTTGCGTAGGCGAAGGGCTGTCCCAGGACATAGGCCATCTGGCCTGCCTCGCTGGTGGCTCCGCCTCTCAGATCGCCGGTTTCGCTGGGCGAAATTAAAACAGGAAGCACAAAGGAGGCCATCAGGATGACAAACAGCGCCACAAAGCCGGCCCGCATCCACCGCATCTGTTTTCTGCTGCCGTATCTGGACGCCGGGATCAGAAGACCTGTCAGGATCAGCGGCGCGTAAACTGCCTTGATCCTGCAGCCCCAGAAGAAGGCAGCCAGAATGAGCACGTATTCCTTCACCGAGAGCCTTCCCTCCGGCTCCAGCACAGCCTTCAGGATGCAGGCGCAGGAGAGATAAAGGAAGGCTGTCACCGCAGGATCGTAGGAGTACACACCGGCCAGCATAAGCGGCGCCGGCATTAAGCCGATAAAAGCCATAATCCCCTTTCCCACGGGAGTTTTCCGGATGGCCAGGGCCATAACCAGGCAGTAGACAAAGAGATTGCCCAGGCGCCCCAGCTTAAATAAGAGGGAAAAGGGCAGATTCAGGATCTGGCAGGCCTTTAAGACAGCCGCCTGTCCCAGATAGCCGGTGAAGGTGGTCTTATTCAGATCCGCGCTCCAGAGCATGCTCCCGTTTCTGTAATCTCCTGTTTCATTCAGATAATGGTTTAACTCCCTCTGTTCCTCAAGCCCTCCCGGCTGGTTCAGAGGCCAGGTGTCAATCCCCGCTGAAAATTCCTGGAAAATCGTGGGCGACAGATGGACCGGACTCCTGTAGTTGGCAATCCAGAAGCTCTGCTCAAAGTGGATCTCCTCGTCGAACCCCACCTTGTCAGCGGGAAGAGACAGGGAGAACAGGGTTCCCCCCACAAGGGCCACAATAAGAAAGCCCATCTCTATATGGCGCCCAATCTGTCTTCTGGCCATGATAAGAAACAGAGCCGTTCCGCAGGCAGCCCAGAAGAAACACAGCCTGTAGGGATTTACAGCAGGCTTCGTCACTGCAGAAAATCCTGTGACAGCCAGGGGCATGGAGGAAAAGTCGATGTAGGAGAGTCCCGGCTCGAAGAGCCCCTCCCGGCTCACGGTCAAATCCACCGACTCTGTCTCCCTCCTGATATTCAGCCAGGTGGTCTTATTTGTCTTCGGGTTCCTGTCCTGGATTTTAATGGAATCCCTCTCTCTCACTTCCCCGTACTCATTTTCCACATGGGCCTCAGCCGTCAGATTCAGGAGGCCTTCATACTCATAGCTGCAGGCCAGCTTTCCGATAAATTCCCCCACCGGTATGTGGATCCTCCCGACTTCTTCAGTCAGGACAAGAGCCTGGCTGCCGTTTTCAGCCGTTCTCAGCTCAAATCCCTCGTACTCTGTCTGCGAGAGGGGAATCTCAAAATTCCCCTCCCCTTTGTTCTGAATGAGAGGAAGGTTGCAGAAAAGCTCAAACAGAATGCCGAGAGCAAACACGACAGCCGCACAGGCAGCCGCCTTTATGAGCAGCCTTCTGTCTGCCTTCCAGCTCCCTGTCCCGGCTTTCTTTTTTTCCGGCCGTTTTTTTTCTGCCTGATTTTTTCCCAGCCGCTTTTTCTCCGGCTGCTGCTTATCCGGCTTTTGCCCTTCTGGCTTCTGGCTTCCTTTCTCCTGCTTATCTGGCTTCTGTCCTTCCGGCTTCTGTCCTTCCGGCTTCGGCCTTTCTGGCTCCTGCTTATCCGGCTCCTGCCCCTCTAGCGGTTTCCTCCAAAACTGCATGGCTCTAACCTCTCAATTCCTCTGTGTTCCAGTATCCTCTCATAGTCCTCGATATAGTCCACCTCGGCCCAGAACTTTCCCTGGATGTCCTTTACATAGATCTCCCGCTCGTTTGCCATGCCGTAGAGGACATTTTCCCACCAGACCGAGTGTTCTTGGACTGCGATCATCTCATCCATCCTCTTAAGGAAAATGGGGATGAAGCGGCTGTCGAAGCGGCCGATCCCGATGTATTCTCCGGTTATGTCCCCGCCTGTCAGCTCTTTTCCGTATTTTTTCAGGACACCGTTTTCGTAGTAAAATTTATAGTCCGCCGTTTCCTTCCGGCTCTCATCCGCAAACATGACAGGGCTCAGCTTTTCCGATAGGATCTGGTCAAGGAGGCCATCCTCCATATAGACATCCCCGTTCATAATCATCAGATCCTCCCCGTCAGACGCGGCCTCCTCGAGAAAGGCCCTGGCAAACCAGGCAGAGGCAATGCTGTTTGTCACATCGTAGAAGGGATTGACAAAAAACTCCGCGCCGCTGCCTTCAAGCACCTCTCGTATCACCTGGGACTGATAGCCCAGCACGATGCCGATCCGGTCAATGCCGCGGCTTTTTAAAAGCTCTACCGTATACTGTATCAGGCACAGCCCGTTTCCAATGTCCACCGTACACTTCGGTTTTCCTGACAGGTAGCGGGAGATCCTGGTCCCCCGCCCTGCCGCAAGTATCAGAACTCTCACAGAAGCCCCCTGTTCTGCATATCTTTCAATGCCGCAATCAGTCTGTCGTTGTCCTCAAAGGTCAGATTTCCCATATGCCCCACACGGAAGATCCGGTCAGCCAGCTCACCGCCGTTGGGGCACACAAAGATCTCGTACTCATCCTTCAGAATTTCGAATATCCTGTGGGCCGAGACGGCAGTTCCGTCTGCAGCCCTTCCTGTGGGGTGCAGAGGCGTTTCCCCGCTGGAGAGGGATTCTGAGACAATCTCAAAGGGCAGCTCTTTTATCTTCTCCCTGAAATCCTCTGCCTGAGCCCGGATCCGTTCCTGCTCTTTCGAGAGCCCCGCCCTGTCAATCTTTCGAAGCCTCAGATTCAGCTGCAGAAGGATGCTGACTGCCGGCGTGTAGGGTGTCTGTCCCCTCTCCCCGTCCTTCAGGTACTCTTTTAAGTCAAAATAGATGGATTTCACCTGATTGTTTCTGATGCGCTCTGCAGCCTTTCCATTCAGCACCAGGACAGAGAGCCCCGGAGGGAGAGCGAGCGCCTTCTGAGAGCCGGTGAGAACCAGATCGACTCCCCATTTTTCCATCTCAAAGTCGTCGGCCAGGAAGGAGCTGATGGCATCCACCACAAGAAACAGCCTGTTTCTTCTGCAGAACTCCCCGATCAGTTCCATGTCATAGTGAACGCCCGTGGAGGTTTCATGGACATTGACCAGAAAACCGGTAAAGCCCCTGTCCTCAAAGGGCAGGAGGTGCTCACGTTTCAGGGCCTTCCCCGCCTCAAGGCAGATCACCTCGTGAGGGATTCCCAGAACCTGGCAGATTTTTACAAACCTCGCCCCAAAGCTGCCTCCGTTTACGATGAGAACCCGGTCCTCCCCCGTAAACACATTTAAGACCGCAGCCTCCATGGCGGCCGTTCCGGAGCCTGTCAGAAAGACAGCCCTGGAATCCTCCCCTGCCTTCATAAACTTTTTCATCAGGGCCTCGTTTTCCTTCATAATACCGGAAAATTCCGGCGTCCTGAAATAGGGGATTTCCTCTGCGCCCAGAGCTCTTATGTCCTCCTCCATCTGAACCGGGCCCACTGCAAAATTAATCATTCTGGCCCCTCCTTTCCTTTTTCTTTTCTCCCAGGTAAAATACTGCCGAGGTGACGGCAAAGCAGCCCGCCAGTGTCACCATGAGAATCAGATAGGACATTGCCCCTCCCAGGATTCCCGCTGCGCGCACAAACGGGGTGGAAATGCTGACAGCCATTACCCCCACAACCGCATAGCCGATGAAAATAAAGGGCTGCTTCTGCATGATGATCAGGGAATAATAAAACAGGTTTACATAAGCATTTCCGGCGCCTCCCAGAATAATCAGGATCAGTGCCGTGCGGCAGTCCTTTAAGGCATAGCTGATTTTCGGGTACAGCATGCTGAGTACAGGGATTCCCAGAAACCATGCACAGCCGATGGCAAACACTGTAAGTCCCGCGATAATGGCCGCAAGCTGCCTGATCACTCCCATAAAGCTCCTGAAATCCCGCCCCTCCCAGGAGCCGGAGAGCTTTGTCAGATAGGGCCTGATGACAAAGCCTGCCACCAGATTGATAAAGCTGGTGGGCATGAAAATCGCTCCGAACACAGACATGTCACGGCTGGCCATATTGGCGTCCACTGCGTACTTGGAGGCGGAAAATACATAGAAATCGATGATAACCGACAAAAACAGAAGGATATTGTCCCTGAAAAGCCACCAGGTCTTATGTTTTCTCACCTTCCAGTCCACGCCGGAAATATGGCCGATGACCGAAAAGTCAAACAGCAGCACGCCGGCCGCCTGGGCGGCCACCGCCACGACGCAGGAGAATACCAGATCCTTCGTCGTCACCAGGCTTCCCATGAAGCAGAAAACAGAGAGAAGGGTGCGGAAGGTATTTGATTTTCCTGTCAGGTACAGCCGCCCGTCCCTCTGAAACTCTGCCTCGTAGGCGTCTGCAAATCCGTCGATCACCTTGTAGCAGACCATCAGAAATACGGTCATTGCCTTCTCACGGGTGTAGGTTCCCCCGTGGGCGGCCACATAGAGAAGTCCGAAGAGCAGCGCAGCGCCGCAGGTAATGAAGCGAAGGCGCAGATATTCTCCGAAGGTATACTTCTGTCTCGTGTCAGTGATATGGAACGGACGGATTCCAAAGTAGGCCACCATAAACATATGCTGTCCGAAGGTGGTAAAGGCGAAGGTGAAATCTCCTCCCTGATCCTCCCCCACCACCTGAATGACCGCGATGGTGAGCACCATGGACGCAAAGGCGTACAGGAAGCTCCCCAGCATGTTCCAGATCATATTTCTCTGTTCAATATTCTCATCAGAGCCGATGAGAAGGGTTCTCAGCAGTTTCATCTGTTCTCCTCAGAAAATTCAATCCGGTAGGGGTAATGGGTCTTTCTCTTTTCCACCGGCGGAAGCTCCATATAATCTCCGTACATGTTCCGGAGCATCTCGTCGATATTGGCGGGGAAGTTTAACATCCTGCCCTCAAATTCCAGCTTCTTTAAAGGGTAGCACTTCGTTCTGTCCACCACATTCCAGTAGGGACTGGTATCCGGCAGAAAGGCCATCCTTCTGGTATCCTGCTTCCTGTAGCGGCGGCAGGCCTTCTCACAGCGCCAGCGGATGCCGTCCGGCGAGATCCGAAGGAGCTTCATCCCCTGGTACGCCAGCCTGCACACAGCCCAGATAAGCTCCGCCTTCACGCCCTTCTGGGCGAGGGTCGGCCGTGGAATGCTTCTCAGGATCAGGAGCTTGCTGTAAAACCAGGCCTCCCAGGACTGAATCTGGTAGAGGAGAGGATTGTCCGACACATTGTCAAGCACATAGAGATCCAGAAAGATCCCGAAGGGGCAGTCCACATCCTTGACCGCCTCTTCCACAAACCGGGTATTCCGAATACAGAGCCGGGTCGTCATCAGCGGATAACGCGAATCGTGCGCACCATTTAAAATGTAATACTTGTCTGAATACTTTTCCTCAATGATGGCCATTGCCTTTTCAAAATCTGCTCTGGGCATGGCTACGTCAATATCATCGTCCCACGGGATAAAGCCGCCGTGCCGGACGGCACCAATACCCGTACCGGCGATAGCAAAATAGCGCAGATCATTCTCTTCGCAGACGGCAATAAAGTCCTTTAAAATGCCCATTTCTTCATTCTGAACGCGCTTCAGTATTTCCGGGGCGTAAAATTTGCTCATACTCCCACTCCCATATCTTTCATATCCACGCAGAAACGGTCCCGTTTCTGACGCAATGTTAAACATCTCTGATGCAATGTTAAATATTATAGCATAACTAAATCGCGTTTTCCACAAGAAAAGTCTCTTCGTGAGTTTTTCGTTTATCACTTGTGCTTATTACCGTATAGTGATATTATAAATAACAATAAATTTGTGTAAAATCTATTGTTTGCATCATGATCGTCACAGATAAGGAGAAAAAATGCTGAATTTTACTGTTGGACCTGTACAGTCCTCTGACCGCGTGCGCGCCATCGGTGCGGAACAGGTTCCCTATTTCCGTACCCCGGAATTTTCCGCTGTTATGCTGGAAAATGAACAGCTTATGAAAAAATTTGCCAAGGCCGGCGACGATGCCAGAACGGTCTTTCTGACCGGTTCCGGCACGGCCGCCATGGAAGCGGCCGTCATGAATCTGTTTGACCGGCACGATAACGTGCTGGTCGTCAACGGCGGCAGCTTCGGGCAGCGTTTTGCAGACCTCTGCCAGCTCCATGAAATTCCGCACGAAGAAATCCGCCTTGAGACCGGCAGGGCACTGACCGCCGATCACCTTGCTCCTTATGCAGGCAGGGGCTTTACCGGGTTCCTGGTCAATGTACACGAAACCTCCACCGGCGTACACTACAATATGGAGCTGATCTCCCGCTTCTGCCGGGAAAACGGCAACCAGGCCGGGGCCTATGGGGAGGTCCTCTCCTTCACCCGCCTGGAAAACCGGGTCCTGTCCCAGACAGGGGGCGGGGCCGACCCCGTCCTGGACGAGGGGGGGCGGCTGCTGGCCATGTACGCGGCGCTGAAGTCCGTTCAGGATCACCTCACCGTCTATGCCATGCCCTCCCGGCGGCCGGAGTTCCTGGACAGCCTCCTCACCACCCTGGACGAGCTGAAAAGCAGCTGCGTCACCGGGGCCCAGCTGGCCCAGATCGGGGAGGAGACCGAGGGCCTGGACGGGGAAAAACTCCGGGACCTGGGCCTGATTTTCGGGGCCTACGAGGCCATGACCGCCCGGGGCCCTTTGGACCCCCGGGACAAGCTCACCCGCCTAGCGGAAAAACTGCGGACCGCCCCCTTCTTTCAGGGGAAGGACGTGTACCTGGACGGGTTTACAGACTTCACCCCCCAGCAGGACCTGGTGTTGGAGGCCATCCTCCGCCAGGCCCATTCCGTGACCCTGGCTCTCACCTGGGGGGAGGGGGAACTGTTCTCCCCGTCCCAAAAGACCATCGCCAGTGTGAAGCGGCTGGCGGCCAAAACCGGCCAGCCGGTGGCAGAGACCCTTTTGGAGGGGGCGGCCCAGGGACGGACGCCACCCCTTGTCCACCTGGAGGCCAACCTCTTTGCCCCGGCGCCGGCCCCCTATGA